>Ga0163108_10002505_pt1 | contig 13277 bp, 12 predicted proteins | sample Fk1155metaG_FD_109644 | JGI IMG/M metagenome (GOLD analysis project Ga0163108, IMG submission 109644) | Marine microbial communities from the Central Pacific Ocean - Fk160115 155m metaG | ecosystem: Environmental > Aquatic > Marine > Oceanic > Photic zone | place: The Central Pacific Ocean...
AACTTCTCCGAGTCCACTGGCCATGGCAAGGCTGTTCCGCTTGGCAAATCGCGCATCGAGAAGAGTCAGGGCGTGTTAGGGCTGCCAACGGAACCGCCCTCCGGCGCGCTCACGGAAGCTCCGCCGCTGGAGGCGCCACCGCCGGACGAGCCACCGCCGACGCTGGAGGAGGAAGCACCACCACCGAGATTGCGGAAATCGCTCGCTGTACCGCCGCCGGGAGGCGTCCAACCGGAGGAACCTTGGTAATAATACGATGGGTGGTAGTAGCTTGGAGTGTTCCGCCAATGAACTACATTGAAGTTTCGCCAAGCCTGCCTGTTCAGCCTTTGCCTAACCTTTTTCCAATAAACTTTTTCGGACACCATATCCCCTCTTTCCGAATAGAACGTTATCTTGGACTCGATACCATCCAGATAATCTGAGGTGATTTCCTCTTGGCCACCGGGATACCACTGGCCCCATTCCCCGTGACGATTTCCTCCAAAGTAAAGCCCAGCCACGTGGCGACCGCCGTTTTCCGGATACCACTGGGTGTACTGACCGTGGCGCTTGCCATCAACCATCTCCCCCTCCCACGCCTTGTCGCCGTTGGCATACCAGGCTTCGTGTTTTCCAGTATAAGGTTCATCGGAAGCAGCGTAGTAGAGCCCGTCATCTTTCAACCAAAGCTCAGGTCGAAAGATCGATGCCCCGCCTTTGTGTGTCTGTTGTTTCGCAGCCTGACAACCGGCAATCACCACGGCAACTACCGCCAACACGGGGAGTTCGAGATGTTTCATGCCATCATCTTTTTAATCGTTTTATTTTTGTTCAGTTTGCGCTGCAGGTCCTATGGGAGGAGAGAACTTGGGTGTCGGCGGGGGTACCTCCTCAACGCCGTCTTTCCAAGTGGACTCGGACACCTTTGCGCCAGTCTCGTTGTGGTGTGTCCACACACCGTCCTTTTTGCCGTCTTTATAGCTGCCTTCCCAGAAAATCCGGCCGTTGGCGTGCCACAATTTCCACGGGCCAGTCGGCTTTCCGTTCTCAATTTTACCCTTCTGCGATTTTTGGCCGTTGGCGTGATAAACTAGCCCTTCCCCGGAGAATGCTGTTTCCGCATCGGACTTGTAGTAAAGTCCGTCCTCACGCTGCTCCAGCACGACTTGTGACTGTTGTAGAGTATACAAAAGAACTGCCAAACACAATGTGATAACTGCAATCCATTTCATAAAGCAGCTCAGAAGCTAGCTATGATTTTATCACCAAGCAAATGCAAAAATCACTGCTCGCTGAGCGCATGGTTACTCGGCGGCGTAGACCTCAACCCGCGGCGGTTGGGCGTAGTCGTGCCAGAGGCGATCGAGTAGTTCGGCGTCTGCGCGGCCGTCGGTCACGACAAAGCGATAACGCGACACGTACTCCTCGCCCGGTTTAATTTCCCAGTCGCCGGTCTGCGACGGAGCGAAGTTGAAAAATGGCTCGCTCGGGTGGATCCGCATCGGCTGCGGGAAACGGAAATTATCCGGATGGCACAGCACGCCGATGCCGCCCCACTTACCACCGGTTCGCCCGCCGACATGGCACCATCGCGCGCGGGTCGCATGGCCCTTGACACGGTCGCTCTCGCCGTTGGCCGTCAGATAAAAGCAGTTCTCTTTGCCATCCCAATCAGCATGACCACGGAAGCCCAGGCCGCCGTAACGGTATTGCGGGAACCGGATTTTGTTCCCGCCAGCGCAACGCTGCACCGACTCCAGTTCAAAGAGGTGATACGCTTGCCCGGTGGCGTACACCCGCACACGCCATGTCTCGGTGAGAGCGACTTTTCTGGGTTTCACAATGAGGTCGACAAACTGCTGGGAGCTCCAGAATCCGGCATGCACAGGGCCGCTCCATTGGCCGTGCAAGCCGGCGAACTCCACGGTGCCGGTGCCCTTGCCCATATTCCAAAAGTCGGGCTTGCGGCCCTCGAATAATGTGTTGGTCCACGGAAACCAAATGCCGTGGTGATGCTTGTGGTTGTGCGGATAGTCATCGGTGATGACCGTGCCCCCCGGCGTCACGACTGGATGAATATAACCGCCCCGGCGATAGATCGGCTCAAGATCGGCTCTCGGCAACTTGCTTTTCTCCGCCTGATAATGCATCACCGTCCTGTCACCGACCGATATACGCAATCGCCCATCTCTCTCGACCAAGCTGACGACGTTTTCGTGGGTCGGCTTGGCGGCGGGGGTGAGCCGGTAAACGACCGTCTTAAAGGCGGCCAACTTGCCGACGATGAACGTGGCCAAGCCGCGGTCATCGACCTGAATGGCCACGGCTTGGTCACCGGGGCCCGTGAGATTCCAGTGCTCTTGACCTAGCTCTGGAAGCGCAAAAGTGAGCGGCGAGCTGCTCCGATCATGCTGCCCCGCATCAACCCGGAGCGAGTATTCAGCCGCACCCGCCTGACCAAGCGCCAAGCCAAGGCCAAGCGCAACGGCCAAGCCTGCAAAAAACCCCGGCGGCTGGCCGGGGTTTTGGAGATTATCGTGTTCCTTCATTTCACCGTAATGGTGATTTTCTCGGAGACCACCGGCGGGCTGTGAGCCAAATGAATCCAGTCCCCAAGCACGAGCTGAAGCGTGTGCTTGCCGGTCGGCAACTCCAGCGTCACCTGAGTCTGCCCACCACCGAAGTGGCGAATATTGTCCGAGGCAGCAAGCGGCAGATCGAGGCCCGGCAGCTTGTCCACGTCAATCAACAAGTGATGGTGGCCAGTGTTTTCCTTGTCGATTCCGGCCGGGGCGACACCCATCCCCTTGAGACCGAACCGAACGGTGAATTTTTTGTTCACCGTTTTTCCATCCTTCGGAGTGATAATGTACGCCCTAGCTCCCTTCGGGGATTTGCGCTTCTCGAGCTTGTCAGCAGCCACCGCCGAACTGAGCAGAACTCCGAACACCAACGTAGATAAAACAAATCGGATTGCCATAACGCACGAGAATCTGTCTCATGCCTTGGCCGTCATGCAAGCAGAATCTCCAGAACTTTTACCGGATTGACTCCGGCCGCTGCAGGCCGTTTGATGTGGCTGCCTCGCACATGGCCTTTTACCCGTTCCAACGCCGATTCAAACGACGCCGCTCGCGCCGGCCCGGCCCGCGTGACCAGGTGCTGCGCGACTGGCGCGGCGTTGACGTGAAGCAATTGGAGAAAACGCACGGGAACAAGTCGCACAGCATCGGTGCGGTGGTGAAAAACGTCCTCGGCACCCTCCAACTCGACCGTCGCCGAGCCGAAACCGAACTGGTGAATGTTTGGAACCAAACGATCGATCCAACCGTCACCGCCCACGCGCAGCCGGTCAACATCCGACACGGGACAATGTTCGTCAACGTGGATTCGAGTGTATGGCTGGACGAAATCGTGCGCTATCGCCGACACGAAATCCTGCAACGTATGCAGTACGCCATGGGCCGCGAGATGGTAAAAAAAATCTCATTCCGCATCGGGTAAAGCTTGGCCAAGTTTACCTCTCACTGTTCTCACTTTTTAACCAGCACAGCGGCCAAGCCATCGACCGTGTGTTCTCTGGCCTCGACGGTCGGCTTGAGGTCAAGCTCCTTGAGTGCCTTTGTCGTCTCGGGGCCGATCGATGCCAGCTTGAGGTCGGGATAATCCGCGCAGCGGTTGGCCAATCCGAACCGGGCGTCGAAATTTCTCACCGACGAACCGCTCGCAAATGTGATCCAGTCTGCGCCGTATGTCTCAAATTCCTCCGCCGCGCCGTTGCGATCCGCCGTCTCGGGCACGGTCTTGTAAAACGCGATGTCATCGACGATTGCGCCCTGATCCTCCAACAATCGGGGCAGCTCCGTGTTCGCCGCCTCGGCGCGGGCGAGCAGCACCGAGACGTTCTCTAAATTTTGAAAATCGAGCAGCGCCTTGGCCGCTGCCTTGGCAGTGTACGTCTCCGGGATGAGGTCGATGTTGATGTGCAGCTCCCGAAGTTTTTTTGCCGTAGCCGGGCCGACGGCGGCGAAACGCACACAGCCGAGGTCACGCACATCACGGAATGCCTTGAAAAAATAGTCGAAGAAATGCTCCACGCCATTGGCGCTTGTGAAGATGATCCAGTCGTAGTTGCCAATGCCGGTGATGGACTCGATGATCGGCGCGTTGCTTGTCGGCGGCACGATTCGGATGGTGGGAATCTCAAGCACCTCTGCACCAAGATCCCGGAGCTGTCCGGACAATTTGCCGGCCTCGGCGCGGGTGCGAGTAACCACGACACGCTGGCCGAAAAGCGGCCGGTTTTCAAACCAGTTGAGTGTGTCGCACAGCGTCGAGACTCTGCCAATGACCGTCACCACCGGCGCCTTAAAATCGGCCTTTGCCAGCTCATCGGCAAGCGTACCCACTGTGGCAGTGATTGTCTGTTGCCGGCCCGTTGTGCCCCAGCGAATCATCGCGGCCGGCGTGTCAGCAGACAGGCCGTTAGTCTCTAGGGCGGCGGCGATTTTGCCGATGTGCTCTACACCCATCAGCAGCACTTTTGTGCCCGGCTCGCGGGCGATGCGATCCCAGTCCAGTGCACTTTTGTCCTTGTCAGGATCCTCGTGGCCGGTGATCACAGTGAAGCTCGAACAGTGATCGCGATGTGTCAGCGGAATGCCGGCGTAACTCGGCACAGCGATGATCGACGAGATACCCGGCACAACCTCGAACGGTACGCCTTCGCGGCGCAACTCGGCCGCCTCCTCGCCACCTCTGCCAAAAATGTACGGATCGCCGCCCTTGAGGCGCACGACCGTTTTGCCTGCCCCAGCTTTCTCGGCAAGCAGCCGGTTCAGTTCCTCCTGCGGGATGGCCCGCTCGCGGGGGCGTTTCCCGCCGAAGATCATCTCGGTCGACTCCGGTGCAAGTGCCAGCAACTCGCGATTAACCAGCGAGTCGTAAACGACCACGTCCGCCCTACGCAACAACTCGGCGCCGCGCAGCGTAAGCAGCCCGGCATCCCCCGGCCCAGCACCCACAAGATAAACTTTTCCCTTCATTCCCACGCGGCCTCAGCGTTGCCTTCTCTTGACCAAGCAGCAAGAAATCATTTGCCGGACGGCACGAGCACCTTCAGCGCACGCGGCCTCAGCGAGATCGTCACCGGCAGCGTGCCGATGAAATCGCCGTCGGCCTGAACACGCGTCCCGGCCGGACCGTCGATGGTCATTTCGCTCACCTGGTAATGCTCCGCGCCGGGCCAGTCGCCGATCCGGCCAAGTGCCATCGACGCGACACCACGTGACACCGAGCCCGGATTGATGCGCGGGAACACGCACAAGTCGAGCGAGCCATCGTTGAGCTTCGCGTTCGGAAACAGCACTACCGGCCCGCCAAAAAAACGACCATTGCCAACACACATCCACTCGCCCCGCGCCGAACCGCCTGCCCACTTGGCCGTCAGTCCGGGCTGCTTTGCTCTGAGCGCGGCAAGGGTCGAAAACAGATACGCGAGTGGACCGATTTTTTTCTTCAACGCAATGCTCACACCACCGACCGCATTGGCGTCGATCCCGGCCCCGGCCATCTGGACGAAATAACCCTCTGCCTGACCATCGACCGTCTGCACTCTAGCCAGGGGCAGATCAACAGCACGCACACGACCACGCCGGATCGTCTCCCAAGCGCGCTTGACCGCAAGCGGGATGCCTAACTCGCGGGCAAACACATTCATCGTCCCCAGCGGCAGGATGCCGAGCTGCGCCCGGCCAAGACCGTTGCGAATCCCGGCCAAGCCGTTGACGACTTCGTTGACCGTGCCATCGCCGCCGGTGGCGACGATGGTTTTGTAGCCATCGCGAATCGCCTGCGCGGCAAGGTCAGTCGCACTACCGGGCGCGGTCGTCTCGAGCAGCGTACACTCGTCCGGCAGTTGCCCAAGCGACTCGCGGAACTGACGAGCCTTTTCGCCACGGGCAGCGGGATTGAAAATCAGTGCGATGGAAGGTCGGCTCATGGCGGGCAACTTGGCCAATTGCTATTCCCCTGCCTCGGGCAGCGTTTGGCCGCCGCTGACGAGGAACATCACTGCCATACGAACAGCGAGGCCATTGGTCACCTGATCGAGAATGGTCGAGCGCGGGTGGTCGGCGATCTCGCTGTCGATCTCGACGCCTCGGTTGATCGGGCCGGGGTGCATGACAATGACATCCGGTTTAAGCCGGGCGAAGCGCTCGTTCGTCAGGCCGAAGAGCGACCGGTACTCACCGATACTGGGGAAGGCGGAGAGGCGCTGGCGCTCGTGCTGGATGCGCAGTAGATTGACGATATCGGCGTCGGCGAGAGCCTCCTCGACGTTGTGAGTCACGCGGCATCCCATCTGCTCGAAGATGCGCGGTACCAGAGTCGGAGGACCACAGAGCGTGACGTTCGCGCCGAGTTTGGTCAGCGCCCAGATGTTCGAGCGGGCCACGCGGCTGTAGAGAATGTCGCCGAGGATGGTAACGTTGAGGCCGCTCACATCGCCCTTTTTCTCGAACATCGTGAAGGTGTCAAGCAGCGCCTGCGTGGGGTGCTCATGCGCGCCATCGCCGGCGTTGACCACGCTGCAGTCGACCACCCTCGAGAGCAGGTGCGGCGCACCCTCTGCGCTGTGCCGAATCACGATAATGTCGGCGCTGAGCGCCTCGAGAGTCTTGCCGGTGTCTCGGAGCGTCTCGCCCTTTTTCAGCGACGATGCCTCAGCGGTGAAGTTGATGACATCGGCATTGAGCCGCATGGCGGCCAGCTCGAAACTGATGCGGGTGCGGGTCGACGGCTCGACGAAAAGATTGACCACCGTACGCCCGCGCAGGGCAGGCACTTTCTTGATCGTGCGCTCGCCAACCGCCTTGAAGGCGCGGGTAGTATCGAGAATAATGCGAATCTCATCGGCGTCCAGCGACTCGATGTCGAGCAGATGTTTGCGGGTCCAGTTCATTCGTTGGTGATCTCGGCTTGCAACGTGACAGAGTCGTCGCCGCCAGCCTCGCTCAGCGAAACCCCGATGCGCTCTTCGAAGGCGGTGGGGACATTATTGCCGACGTAGTCCGGCTTGATCGGTAGCTCGCGGTGGCCGCGATCGATCAGCACCGCAAGTTGAATCCGGCGGGGCCGGCCAAGGTGATGCACGGCATCAAGCGCGGCACGGACGGTGCGGCCGTTGAACAGCACGTCATCGATGAGCACAATTGTCTTGCCTTCGACATCGAACGGCACCTCCGTCGGCTGCACGTTGACGATGCCTCGCTGGGCGATGTCATCTCGGTGCATGCTGACGTCGAGCACACCGACCGGCGCATCGTGCCCCCAGATGCTGCCGAGCAGCTTAGCCAGGCGCCATGCCAGATGGACACCGCCGCGCTGGATGCCGATAAGTCCGACGCTCTTGCTGTCGGTGTTGGCCTCGGCGATTTCGTGCGCAATACGCGTGAGGCTGCGCTGGATCGCATCAGCATCGATAAGCAGTTTTGTGTCAGCCATGGTGGGAGTTGGAGGCACAAAAAAACGAACCAGCGCCCTGCGCATGGGTCCGTCTCGTCCAAAGTTGTCTCGTCTGTTTTCGCATGTCCCTTGGCGACCTCACAGGATCGCTTTAAAGGAATCGGGGCTGCCGGTCACTGCCCGGCAGCATGCTGGCTTTTCCGCCACTTGGCTCGATGGTTAAGAACCCAGTCCATCAACGCCCTCTCAAACCCAATGTCGCGGCCGAGCCTCTCGGATTCAAGCCATTTGTGCCGGAGCACCTCTTCCCGCTCGGCGAGATACCGCTTGTAAAACGTCGATTTGTCCTTTTTATCTGCCATGAATAACTTTCCGGCTGGCGAAACGTACCACCGGCGAGGCCGCACGCAACCCCTTTCCCCCAGCTTGGCTCGTGCCAAAAGCGTTGCCTCCGCTTGGTCAAGCAGGGATGCTCGGCCGCCGATGCTCAATGGTAAAATCGATCTGCGCAGCGACACGATCACCCAGCCGGACACGACCATGCGCGAGGCAATGGCCAGCGCCGTGGTCGGCGACGATGTGCTGGGCGACGACCCCACCGTTCAGGAACTGGAACAGCACACCGCGGAACTGCTCGGCAAGGAGGCAGCGATGTTCGTGCCGTCCGGGACGATGGCCAACCAGTTGGCGATCCGCTCGCTCACGCGGCCAGGCGATGCTATCCTGCTCGATGCCAACGCGCACATCCACTGTTACGAGGCCGGTGCACCTGCGGCGCTGGCTGGAGTGCAGGTGAGCCTGCTCGACGGCCAGCGAGGGCTGTTCACCGCCGAGCAACTCGAGACAGCGCTCCCGCCGAGAGACAACCACTTCGCGCCGCCGAGCCTCGTCTGCATAGAAAACACTCACAATCGCGGCGGCGGCAGCGTTTGGCCGCTGGCGGAAATCGAGTCGGTCACGAACACGGCCCGCCAACACGGATTGGCACTGCACCTCGACGGTGCGCGGCTGTGGAACGCAGCAGCGGCGAGCGGAGTCAGCGAGGCAGGGTACGCCGACCACTTTGACACAGTCAGCGTCTGTTTCTCGAAGGGGCTCGGCGCGCCGGTCGGTTCGGCCTTGGCCGGGACGACGAACGTAATCGCCAAGGCGCGTTTTTACCGGAAGCAACAGGGCGGCGCCATGCGGCAAGTGGGTATCCTCGCCGCTGCGGCAATTCACGCGCTCGAACACAACCGCAGTCGTTTGGCTAATGACCACGCAAATTGCCGCGCTTTGGCGAACGGCTTAGCCAAGCTTCCTGGGCTAGAGATCGATGCCGCTGGAACGGAGACGAACATGCTGTTTATTGGCACTGGCAGGCGTGATGCCGCTGCCTTGGCCGAGCGCCTTAACGAATCGGGCGTCCGCCTGCTCGCCACCGGCCCGCACACGCTCCGAGCCGTAACCAACCTGACGGTTAACAGCGAAGAAATTAACCAGACGCTGACTGTATTTGGGCAACTCAACTGATCCAGTCAAGCGGTTTTAAGGACGACTTTTAACCCTCCTAACATAACGCTCCAGACACCATTCTACGTCGCGATCCTCTCTTGGCCCATTTCAAACAAATCGGTTTTTTTTGTAAGATGTTTGTTGCGTCGTTGTTTCAAGCCATCGATGGCTCTCTGCATGGCCATCGGCAAAACTAAAGGTGTTCGCCCTGTTATGCTAGACGGCCACCCCATCAATCCATTTTTTAGTCTTGAGATTAAGCGCTCATGAGAATAAGTTTGCTTTCCCATATTTCGCACCTTTCTCCATGAACACATACTTGTCGACCGGATTGATTCTTCAGTTGAAAGTTGGTGCGATTGTTTGAGAGACATGAAAGGAGCCTGTAAATACTATGAATCAAAGAGTGGAAAATGAGCTTCGCGACATCCTTGATAATTTGACCCAATTAGGCTTAATCGAGAATGATCTGATTATAGATTGTCTCAGGAAGGAAGGGATCGAGGTTCCCCGGCCCAAACTGATCCACTTCGCCGGGTTGCTTGGACTGGTTTTCGTTGGATTGGGCTACTACGGGTTTTTTCATGCCGGGGTGCGAGCCGTGGTCAAGCAAGAGGAATCGAACAAAACCGTCGTATGGTTTGATCGACAGCGACAACACATAGACGGGGGATTTCAAAAGTTAGATCGTAAGTTCCCTGCACAGTATGAAGTCTGGTCTGGCGACACGCTCATAGAGCGTTGGCATTGGCGCGTAGAGCACGACCCTCGCACAGATATATTTGGGAGGTGGATTCACCGCTGCGTAGCCAATAGAAATGAGGCGGGAAAGTATACAGGACACACACAGTACATCATGGATAGTTATCCTAAAGGGAAGGGACTCGCCCAGAATCACTCACCTAAGCCAAACTCTCTCGTTTTTGAGGTGAACTCCATAGAACACTCACTGAGCCTATGGACGCTGAACTCAAATTCGATTGAGGAAGGGTGCCGGGTAAAATGGTGCAACGGGAAATTGAAGTATGCCGTCACGGTCTCACCGATGCAAGACCCCGTTAACCTTCATAAGGATCTGAGCCTGCGAGAGCGTTTTCAGTACGAAAACGGAGGACAGTATGATGAATCCCACCTGCAGTGGCTCGCCAATAACTTTCGGTTCGTCAATCAAGTTACTGACCCTCCTACTCCGCCGCTAGCGATGCAATGAGTAGCCGATCGATCGCCCAGAACTGTCACTCACTAGCCCACGTTCCTTGCCTAGGCGCGAGTGGTGGAGGATCAGCCAATCACTTTGCCAAATGGTGATCCCGGTTAATTTGGAATCAATCCCCATCGACTCGAAAAAAGGCCTCAGCGATAAACCTCGCCCGGAGATTTAAGGAACTTTTCTTGGATTGACGTAGGGAAGGGGCTCGTTGGTTTTTCAATTTAGGAGAGCTTCCGGCATCATCTCCCAATAAAAAACCGGTGGGTCATGGTTGCTCTCCGCACATTTCTATTAAACTGCAATGGCGTGGGAGCGTTGATACCCAGCGCCACAGCTCCGGCCAAATGGACTGTGGATATCTTCCCCTCGACCGCGTTTGGCGCGGCGACTACCGTTCGCGCGTGCCAAAAGAGGCGAAACTCACCCCGATGATGGCCCAGTACCGGCAGTGCAAAAGCCAGCTGCCGGCCGGGACGATTCTGCTGTTTAGGCTCGGGGATTTTTACGAGATGTTTTTCGAGGATGCGCAGGAGGCAGCCGGCATCCTGAACGTCGCGCTGACCAAGCGAGGCGACACGCCGATGTGCGGTATCCCGTACCACGCCACCGGCAATTACCTCTCGAAGCTGCTTACAGCCGGGCGCAAGGTAGCGATCTGCGACCAGGTCGAGACGGCTAAACCGGGGCAACTGGTCAAGCGCGAGATCACGCAGATTCTCAGCCCGGGCGCGCACTTTGACGAGCGAATGCTCGAAGCGGGTCGTAACAACTACCTCGTCGCAGTGAACGTGGCCGGTGGCCGGTTCGGCGTGGCGGCGATCGATTTGACGACCGGCGATTTCAAGATTGCTGAACTGGAAAACGAGAACACCATGCTTACCGAGTTGGAGCGCCTCAGCCCGGGCGAGGTGATTTTCCCGAAGGAATCGCAGCAGCTGGCAGAGTCGATTGCGCCCAGCGTCAGCGTGCTCAACGGCTACGACGGCTGGGTGTTCGCGCTCGAGACGGCGGAGTTCACACTGAAGGATCATTTCAAGGTCGCCGCGCTCGACGGCTTCGGGCTCAAGGGCCGCGCAGCGGCGATCGGCGCCGCCGGCGGCGCACTGCATTACGTCGGTCAACATTTGCGTCGCGACATCGCGCACTTCACGCGGCTCGCTTTTTACGAGGTGGCCGACTACCTCGTGCTCGACGCCGCGACGCTCAAGCACCTCGAGATTCTGGAGCCACTGCACCGTGAAGCAGCCAACCCGGGGACGCTCTACACCGCGCTGAACCGCACTTCCACGCCCATGGGCGCGCGGCGCCTGCGCGACTGGCTCACTCAGCCTCTCTCGTCGGTCGATGCGATCCGGCAGCGGCAGGAGGCGCTTGGCCAGTTCCTACACAACAGCCCGACGCTAGATCGGTTTCGCGAGAGCCTGAAAGAGGTGCGCGATCTCGAGCGCACCATCAGCCGCCTGAGCATCGGATCCGGCAACGCTCGTGACCTTGGCCAACTGCACGGTGCGCTTAGCCAATTGCCGCGACTGCGCGGCTTGATCGCCGAGGCGCAGGATGCCCCCGGCCCGGGCGAACCGACACTCAGTGAGGCCATTTTCGAAGATGCCGAGCCGGACGGGCCGCCCTCATTGCTCACCGAACTGGGCGTCCAACTGCACGATCTGCCGGAAGTGACAGACCTGATTTCGCGGGCGATCGCCGATGAACCGCCAATGACAATCAAGGACGGCGGCATCATCCGCGATAGCTTCGACCCGGGGCTCGACGAGCTGCGCCGCGCCGCGACCGAGGGCAAGGACTGGATCGCCCAGCTCCAAAGAGAGGAGGCAGAAAAAACAGGCATCCCTTCGCTCAAAGTGCGGTTCAACTCCGTGTTCGGTTATTTCATCGAGGTGACCAAAACGCACCTCGACAAGGTGCCGGAGCATTACACGCGCAAGCAGACCATGACCAACGCCGAGCGGTTCATCACGCCGGAGCTCAAGGAAATGGAGGGCAAAATCCTCGGCGCAGAAGAACGCAGCCAAAAGCTCGAGTACGAGTTATTTCAGCGTGTGCGCGAGCAGGTGCTCCAGTCGCTACGGCAGATTCAGCAGATCGCCTCGTCTTTGGCGCAGCTCGACGTGCTGGCCGGCTTCGCAGGGGTCGCCCGACTGCGCGGCTACGTTTGCCCCGAGGTTCGTGACAAGGGCGTGCTGCAGATCGACGAAGGCCGCCACCCTGTGCTCGAGCAAGCGATGGTTGGCGAGCCGTTCGTGCCGAACGACACGCAGCTCGAGAGCGACGGAAAGCAGATCGCCGTTATCACCGGCCCGAACATGGCCGGGAAAAGCACGTACATCCGCCAGGCAGCACTGCTTGCGTTACTGGCTCACACCGGCTCATTCATACCGGCCAAGCGCGCGCGGGTGGATCTCGTGGACCGCATCTTCACCCGCATCGGCGCAAGTGACGACCTGTCGCGCGGTCAGTCCACCTTCATGGTTGAGATGACCGAGACGGCAAACATTTTGAATAACGCCACCGAGCGAAGCCTCGTCGTGCTCGATGAGGTCGGACGTGGCACTAGCACGTTCGACGGCTTAAGCCTTGCGTGGTCGATCGTCGAGCATCTGCACAACCAGGTCGGTGCCAAGACGCTGTTCGCAACGCATTACCACGAGCTGACCGAACTAGCCGGACGGCTGCCGCGCTTGCGCAACTTCAATGTTGCTGTGCGCGAGTGGAACGAGCAGATCGTGTTTCTGCACAAGATCGTCGAGGGCGGCGCGGACAAAAGCTACGGCATCCACGTCGCGCGCCTGGCCGGTGTACCCAAGCCGGTCATCGAACGGTCCAAGGCCATCCTACGTAACCTCGAGGATACGGAACTCTCCCCCGACGGGGAGACGCGCTATGTCTCCCGGCAAAGCGTTGAGCGTAAAAAACTCCGCCAGATCGAGCCCTCGCCACAAATGGACCTCTTCGCCGGCCAATGAGGCCTTGACCCCGTGCCCACGTTTGCCCAAGCTGCTCGGCCCGCTCGGAGAGATGGCTGAGTGGTTGAAAGCGCTCCCCTGCTAAGGGAGTATAGGTTAACGCCTATCGAGGGTTCGAATCCCTCTCTCTCCGCCACTTTTTC
>Ga0163108_10002507_pt1 | contig 13276 bp, 15 predicted proteins | sample Fk1155metaG_FD_109644 | JGI IMG/M metagenome (GOLD analysis project Ga0163108, IMG submission 109644) | Marine microbial communities from the Central Pacific Ocean - Fk160115 155m metaG | ecosystem: Environmental > Aquatic > Marine > Oceanic > Photic zone | place: The Central Pacific Ocean...
ACAAGTACCGGAATTTCTGGTTGATATTTTAACAAAGCACTAACGCGATTAACTAAAACATTAGGAGGCACAGGCATATCTTGGTTTTCTCCGTAATTAATAAAAAAATTTCCGCTTTTATCTACGTTTACAATTACCGGTTCTTTTTCATTTGGAGGCAGAGGTGCAGAAGGCGCTTGTGGTAAATCAACCTTAACTCCCTGGCTTAATAATGGCGCAGTTATCATAAAGATTATTAATAACACTAGCATTACATCAATGTAGGGAACCACATTAATTTCAGACATAGGTCGTTTACGTACACGTTGCCTCATAATTAATTACTAACTATGCGCATGCCGATGTAAAATTGATGAAAATTCTTCCAAAAAATTATCATAACGATTGATTAAACGCTCAACATCATTTGAATATCTGTTATAAGCAATAACCGCCGGTATTGCGGCGAACAGGCCCATAGCCGTGGCTACTAACGCCTCACTTATTCCGGGAGCTACCATCGATATGGTTGCTTGTTGCACAGTGCCTAAAGCTTGAAAACTATTCATAATTCCCCAAACTGTACCAAATAAGCCAATATAAGGACTTGTTGAACCAACGGTGGCTAAAAACGAGAGGTTCGTCTCTAAATGGTCAACTTCTTTATTCATTGCAATACGCATAGATCTCTGTGCTCCATCTAGTATTGCTTCTGGGTCAATGCTTTCTTGTTTCTGAAGCCTTGAAAATTCTTTATAACCTGCTTCAAAAATTTTCTCCATACCGCTTGATTCATAACGTCCCGCTGTAATTCTATTAAATAGCGGGCTCAAATCTTCCGATGACCAAAACCTTTCTTCGAATGTATCTGCATCATTCTTAGAATGTTTAAGCAACAACCGTTTGTTAAAGATCATTGTCCATGAAATAACAGATGCTAATACAAGTATTAACATTACAAGTTGTACTACCAGACTTGCGTTTAAAATTAAATCAATAAATGAGTGATCAGTTATCATTAGTTAACTCCATGAGTAATTCTTCAGGCATTGATAATGCTTTTAATGTGTTTGCATTTATACAAGCAATTTTAACATCTGCTTGACTCAGTAATTCATTATTTTCATTCTTTATATTTTGTTGAAATATAAGACTTGCTTTACGACTTTCGACTAATTTTGATGTAATGGTTAGTAAGTCGTCAAGATAACCAGGTTTAATATAATCAATCGTTAAATTTTTCACTGCAAATAATAGTTTATATTTTTCTTTTAGAATTTTATGATCAAAACCTATTTCCCTTAACCATTCCGTACGAGCACGTTCCATAAATTTTAAATAATTTGCATAAAATATAACTTCTCCCGCATCTGTGTCTTCATAATAAACACGTATTTGCCATATAAATTCTTTTTGCATTTTAAATTTATATATTTATTTATCTTCATCAAATAAGTCATTAGTGCCGGGAGAATCTTTTGGGGCATCTAAACCAAAATGTAGCCATGCATTACGTGTTGCAATTCTTCCCCGCGATGTTCGCATCATAAAACCCTGTTGTATTAAATATGGTTCAAGCACATCTTCAATAGTGTCACGTTCTTCTCCAATGGCCGCTGCCAAACTATCAACACCAACAGGCCCCCCATCAAATTTTTGTAGAATCGCTAGAAGCAATTTCCTATCCATCATATCAAATCCATGTGTGTCAACGTTCAATATATCTAAAGCTTTAGATGATATTTCACCTGAAATTTTTCCATCTGCTTTCATCTCGGCAAAATCACGAATACGTCTTAGCAAGCGATTAGCAATACGCGGTGTTCCACGGGAACGGGCTGCTATTTCATTAGCCCCATTATCTTCAATTTCAACATCAAGAATTTTAGATGAACGACTAACAATTTGTGTTAGTTCATTAGGCGAATAAAATTCAAGTCTTTGAACAATACCAAACCGATCCCGTAATGGCGATGTTAATAAGCCTGCCCGTGTAGTTGCACCCACCAAAGTAAATGGCGGTACATCAAGTTTAATTGCGCGTGCTGCGGGGCCTTCTCCAATCATAATATCAATTTGATAATCTTCCATTGCCGGGTAAAGTACTTCTTCAACAATAGGACTGAGACGATGTATTTCATCAACAAAAAGAACATCATTAGGTTCAAGATTAGTTAATAATGCTGCGAGGTCCCCGGGTCTTTCTAGTACAGGCCCTGAAGTTTGCCTCATATTAACACTCATTTCGTTAGCAATAATGTGTGCAAGTGTAGTTTTGCCTAAGCCAGGAGGGCCAAAAATAAGGACATGGTCCAAGGGCTCAGCCCGTTTTTTAGCCGCCCCAATAAAAATTTCCATTTGTTCATGAACTGATTTTTGTCCCATGTAATCTTTTAGTTTTTTTGGGCGTAATGTATTTTCAGCTGCAACATCATCCAGATTGCTTTTTGGGGAAACTATTGTTTCGGGTTCTGCCATAAGATACCTACTTTTTATGTATACGCCAGATTAAACTAGTTAGAGTGAAATTTTCATTTAAATCTAAAAAAATGACAATGATATGTTGATAAAATGACAAAATAGTGATGATTTTTTGATTTAATTGTAAAAACAATTATTTTTTCACCGAGTGTTTGAGTGCTTCTCGTATCAATTCTTCGCTACTCATGTCGTCATTTGTAATGGCAAGTACGTATTTACTTGCTTCGGCCGGTTTATAACCTAGGGAAATTAGCGCGCTAATTGCTTCATCGGCGGGGTTGCTACATTTATCCACATTGCCGCCTTTTTGTATTGTTGCCAATTTAGGTATATTTTCGATGCGGTCTCTCATTTCAATAATCAATCTTTCCGCGGTCTTTTTCCCAATCCCCGGTAATTTCGTTAGTCTTTCCGCGTTATTATTTTGTATGCATTGTGAAAATTCATTTGCCTCTATTCCAGATAAAATGGTAAGCGCCATTTTAGCACCAACACCATTTACCTTTATTAAATTTCGAAATAATAATCGTTCGTTTTCTGTTGCAAAACCAAAAAGTAAATGCGCATCATCACGCACAACAAGGTGAGTATATATTTCAATCTCATTCCCAGTTTTTGGTAAAACATAAAAAGTAGTCATGGGGGCCTCTATCTCGTATCCAACGCCTTTAACATCAAGTATCAGAAGAGGGGGCTGTTTTTTTATAAGCTTCCCACGTAAGAAACCAATCATTGCAATCTTCCATATTTCATTCCACTAACACCTTGCATACGCAATAAACCTTCACGTGAGTTTGCGTGGCATAGAGCTATAGCTAAAGCATCAGCGGCATCTGTCAATGGTTTTTTTTCCAAACATAATAGAATTTTTATCATGTGTTGCACTTGCTCTTTGGAGGCATGCCCCTTTCCAACACACGCTTGTTTAACTTGATTTGCACTATATTCAAACAAAGGAATATTATTCATTGCACAAGCAGTTATAGCAGCACCTCTTGCTTGCCCAAGTTTTAGAGCGGAATCAGCATTACGATGCATAAAAACTTTTTCAATAGCAATTTCATCAGGTTCAAATTTTTTAATAATTGTTGTGATCTCAGAATTTATTATTTTTAATTTTTCAGCAAGTGTTTCTCCCTTAACTTTAATGATGCCATTTATGATATGTTTATTATGGTTACCTTTAGATTCAATAATTCCATATCCAGTATGTATTGAACCAGGGTCAATGCCTAAAATTTTTATCAATTTAATTCAGCCAAAATATCATCAGGGATTTCTGCATTTGAATAGACTTTTTGGACATCATCAAGATCTTCCAGTGCATCTAATAATTTCATCATTGTCTCAGCCCCCTTTTTATCTAATTCATTCGTTGTTGAAGCACGCATTGTTACTTCAGTATTTTCTGGTTTGAAACCAGCAGCGAGGATAGCTTCTTTTACATCAATGAGATTGTCGGGGTTAGTGATGATGTCGACAGAATGATCGTCATTGGTGATGATGTCTTCAGCTCCACCTTCTAGCGCCGATTCCATAATAGTATCTTCATCAATCTTATCTTGAAATGAAATTAAGCCAATTTTTGTGAATAAATATGATACAGAACCATCTGTTCCAAGATTGCCCCCGAATTTTGATAAGACATGCCGTATTTCAGCAACTGTTCGGTTTTTGTTATCCGTCATTGTATCAACAATCAGCGCAACACCACCCGGCCCATAACCTTCATAGCGTATTTCATCGACATTACCGCTTTCGTCTCCACCAGCTCCACGTTTTATTGCACGATCGATTGTATCTTTAGTCATATTACTTGAAAGACCATTATCAATCGCGGCTCTTAATCTAGGGTTGGCGCCTGGTTCACCCCCGCCTAATTTTGCAGCAACGGTAATTTCTCTAATTAATTTAGTAAAAAGTTTTCCTCGTTTAGCATCTTGTCGGCCTTTGCGATGCTGAATGTTTGCCCATTTACTATGACCTGCCATTGTAATTTCTAATATTCAATATTAATGATTTTTTGATGGGGTATCCTGAATTATAACACTCGTCTATGAGAGCCCCAAGACAAGACTGAAGAAGGCCACTTAGTGAATAAAAGAAGAGTTTTCTAGAAAGTGCTTAGTTTGTAAGAATACTTTTTTTGAAAATAATAGCCCGAGATGTGAGCAGCGAAGCGTGATGTGATCTTCAGAGCCATGAAGCCTTGTTTCTTCAATGGATACCGTGCCATCATTGGGGTTTTTAATTATAGGAGAAAGTAATTCAGAACCTACAGGGAAGTACCCGGCAACTATTCCAAGTTTTTGTTTGCTATCCCACGGAGGTAGTATGCCGGTAAGTCCATTTTCTACACTCCCGCCGAGTAACTTTCTACCCAAGGACCATCTTGTTAAAGTTTTAGCAACAATACTTGTTTGATTAGGTGTCCCAAGCATGACGACACTACCCAAGTTTCGAGCTGGGCATAAACTTAGATAGTGGCGAAGAACAATACCCCCTAAACTGTGACATACAAAATATATTTTTTTAGATTGAATCAGTTCGATAAATTCAGAAAGTTTTTGCGCATTTTGAAACGGAGTATGTTTTGTGCTTTTATAACTGAATTGGAATGTATCGTAGCCATTTTTTTTGAAACGATATCTAAGCAATGACATGTCCGTGCCGTTCATAAATAAACCATGAACAAAAATAATAGAACTAGACATAAAATAATTCTGAGCTAGGCATCATTTGCTAGACTCACTCTCTTATTGTTGCTTGTAAAGTTTAGAAGTTTTTCTATCGAACCTTTTGCTCGGTTGATAATATCTTTTTTAACAAAAATTTCATTCTCCCCAGTTTCTAGAATATGTAACAATTTTTTTAGACTATTCATTGCCATCCAAGGACAACGTGCGCAACTTATACAGGTTGCTCCTTTGCCTGCTGTTGGCGCTTCAATTAAAATTTTATTTTTTGCTACTTCTTTCATTTTATAAAAAATACCTTTATCTGTTGCTACAATAAATTTTTTAGCATCTATCTTACTAACTGCCTTTATTATTGCTGTTGTAGAACCAACCATATCTGCTTGATCAATTACAGATGATGGTGATTCTGGATGAACCAAAACCTTTGCGTCTGGGTGATTTTTACGAAGTGATTCAAGTTCACTTCCTTTAAATTCTTCATGTACAACACAAGAACCCTGCCATATCAACATATCAGCGCCAGATTGTTTTTGCACATAATCTCCCAGATATTTATCTGGAGCCCAAATAATTTTTTTATTATTTGTATTAAGATGTTTAACAACATCAACTGCGCTCCCGGAAGTTACCATCCAATCAGCCCTCGCTTTAACCGCAGCACTTGTATTAGCATAGACAACAACGACATGGTCAGGGTGCGTATCGCAGAATTCTGAAAATTCATCGTCAGGGCAACCAAGGTCCAATGAGCAATTTGCATTTAAGTCAGGCATTAATATGTGTTTTTCGGGGTTTAATATTTTTGCGGTCTCTCCCATAAATTTAACACCACATACAATTAAAGTTTTTGCTTTTGATGTATGGCCGAAGCGCGCCATTTCCAGGGAGTCGGAAACACAACCCCCTGTTTCATCTGCCAGAAGCTGTAATTCGTGGTCAGTGTAGTAGTGTGAGACGATAATAGCTTCTCGCTCTACTAATTTTTTTTTAATTTTTTCTTTTACATTAATAAGCTCAATATCATCGAGCTTTTCCATAACAACTGGAGGAATTTGCTCCTTATCTAACGAATATGAACGATATTGGGTAGTTTCTGGGTTCATGATAGAAATATAAACTTATTAAGGAACTTTAGACAAGTTAAGAAAGCTATATTTATTCAGATTTTGGTTTTGATAGCTTAATTCCTAATTCACGCAACTGTTTTGAGTTTGCGTTGGCAGGGGCTGAAGTGAGTAAACAACTAGCAGTTTGAGTTTTTGGGAACGCAATAACATCACGAATAGAATCGCTACCAGCCATTAACATTACAGTGCGGTCAAGACCAAAAGCAATGCCGCCATGAGGTGGGCAGCCAAAACTTAAGGCATCTAGGAGAAACCCAAATTTTTCTTGCGCTTCTTTCTCCTTGATGCCTAAAAGGCCTAAAACAGCTCTTTGCATTTCAGCGTTGTGAATACGAATTGAACCACCACCAAGCTCAATCCCATTTATGACCATATCATAGGCACGGGATATAGCCCCCCCCGGGTTCTTTTTAATGGCTTCAATATTTTCTGACTTTGGTGAGGTGAATGGATGATGTAGTGATTCCCAGCGTTTCTCATCTTCATTATATTCAAACATCGGGAAATCAACGACCCAAACCGGCGCCCATTTATCTTTTAGTAAATTTAAGTCATGACCAAGTTTATTACGTAGTGAACCTAATGCATCATTAACAATTTTTGTTTTATCAGCACCGAAGAATACTAAATCACCATTTTTAGTCTTCGTTCTTTCGGTAATATTTTTTATAACATCATCAGGCAGAAATTTTAAAATCGGCGACTGTAATCCATCACGACCCGATGCGATGTCATTTACTTTTATGTAAGCAAGACCTTTGGCACCAAACTGATTAACATAAGCTGTATAGTTATCGATTTCTTTACGCGTTAAAGAGCTTCCCCCAGGTAAATTCAACGCAGCAACCCGACCGTCTTCCATGTTCGCAGGTTCTGAGAAGACTTTGAAATCGACTTTTTTCATTAAGTCGCCAACATCAACTAACTTAAGAGGATTTCTCATATCTGGCCGATCACTGCCATAACGCTCCATTGACTCTTTGTAACTGAGGCAAGGAAAGGGTGAGGGTAGCTTGATATCTAAAATATTTTTAAATAGTACACTAATCATTTCTTCCATTATATTTGTAATGTCATCTTCATTTAGAAATGATGTTTCTATGTCGAGTTGAGTAAACTCAGGTTGTCGATCAGCGCGCAAATCCTCATCACGAAAGCAACGAACAATCTGATAATAACGATCCATACCAGCAATCATCAATAGTTGTTTGAATAATTGTGGTGACTGGGGGAGTGCGAAAAAATTACCAGGTTGAGTACGACTTGGCACCAAATAATCCCGAGCTCCTTCAGGTGTTGCCTTTGTTAACATTGGCGTTTCAATGTCTAGAAAACCTTTTTGGTCAAGAAAGGCTCTTAATTCTTTAACTATCTTAGATCTTAGCTGAAGATTTTTCTGCATCGGAGGACGTCGCAAATCAATATACCGATAGCGAAGTTTTATATCATCATGGACATGCTCGTCGTCCATTTGAATGGGCGGTGTTTTTGATTTATTTAGGATCTCAATGGTATGGCCTAATATTTCAATTTCTCCCGTTGGTAAATCGGGATTTATTGTCCCTTCTGGGCGATTACGTACCTTGCCGGTTATTTTTATGACGAACTCATTTCTAACAGAATCTGCGATTGCAAAAGGTTCCGCTCGATCCGGATCAAAAACAATTTGGGCTAAACCCTCGCGGTCGCGAAGATCAAGAAAAATAACACCGCCATGGTCACGACGACGGTGCACCCAGCCACATAGCTCAATTTCTTGGCCAATATGACCGCTATTTAATTCACCACAGTAGTGAGTACGCATTTAATTATTTCCAACTAGCATGAACAGAGGGCGAAATCTTACGAGTCAGCAGGCGATTGCGCAACTTTATTCTGTATTAATTCTTTATGGGTAGCGCTATCTGAGATGATAACACCCATTGAAATGATAAATTTAAAAGCTTCCTCAATACTCATATTCAGTTCTGTTAGTTCATCGTTTCTTGCCATAATAATAAAACCTGAGGTTGGGTTTGGTGTGGTTGGTATAAATACAGAAACTAGATCTCCGTCAATAACAGTCAGTGCCCCCCCTAAATTATCATTAGTTAAAAAACCAATACTCCAGATACCTTTTCTCGGGTATTGTAGCATGACAACTTTACGAAATGATTTGCCGCTAGGGTCAAAGATGGTGCTCGATATTTGTTTAACACTACTATAGATTGATCTGACAAGCGGAATTCTGTTTAGTATTCTTTCCCACATCTCAACAAAGCGACGGCCGAAAAGGTTAGCTGCAAGTACTCCAGTTAATAGCAATACTGATATTGCAAGAACAAAACCAAAGCCAGGAATAGAGAACCCCAATACATTAGCTGGTTGCCATTCTGGCGGCAACAAGAGGATAGTTTTATCCATCAAGTCTATTAACAACTTAACGATAACGATTGTTGCCGCAAATGGTAGCCAAACAAGAAGTCCTGCGACGATATATTTCCTAAGTGCTGACATATATGATGATATTTTACTCAATAACTTGATTTTTTTGTGGGTGTTTTCATCGATTCTTTGTTTTTATTTGGAGAATCTTTTGAGCTTGACTCTGATTTACTTGTTTTCTTTTTTGTCGTTTTTTTTGGCCCATTTTTATTTTTTATAGCATTATCTTCATCTTTTTTTGGTTTTTTGGTTTTAAAGTCAGTTTCATACCAGCCCGTACCTTTTAGTTTAAAGGCAGCAGCTGAAACAAGTTTGCGTAAACTATCAGCATTACATTCAGGACATGTTTTTGCCGGCTTATCATTTATTTTTTGTAATGTCTCGAATTGGTGATTACACTGATCGCATTTATATTCGTAAATTGGCACCTATTTTAAAAACTCCAAAAAAATTAATCTATGATAGTAGCACTAGAAAATATGGTGATACGCTGACAAAATCAAGAGAAAATAGCAAACTATCAGTTTATATTTACCCAAGGTCAATTCTTGGGTATTATCGCCGCCGTTACTCTACAAGCAACAGACTTTTTGAACCAGCATTTAATTTTAGTAAATTTATGAATAAGGGCCGTTAGCTCAGTCGGTAGAGCAGTGGATTTTTAATCCATTGGTCGGGCGTTCGAATCGCCCACGGCCCACCATTTCTTTATTTACCTAAAATTTGACCAATTATTGGATAGTGTTTATCAAAAAATCAGGATTTTTATGTCACGTTTTATATTTTTTATTTTTCTTATTTCTGTGGTTTTTAGTAGTTTATTTGCTGAACCTCGTCGATTAAGACTATCAACAACCACAAGTACTGAGAATTCCGGATTACTTACTAAACTTCATCCGCCATTTGAGGAAAAATACAACGTCAAGGTTGATGTGATTGCTGTGGGTACTGGTAAAGCAATTCGTTTGGCCAAAAATGGTGATGTTGATGTAGTGCTCGTTCATGCCCCAAAAGCCGAATTTAAGTTTATTGAGGAAGGTTATGGTATTGAGCGCTTATCAGTTATGCAGAATGATTTTGTTATTGTTGGGCCGAACATTGATCCTGCAAATTTAAAATATACACAAAATATAAAAGATGCAATGTTTAAATTAGCAGATACACAAAGTTTTTTTATTTCACGCGGGGATGATTCTGGTACTCATAAAAAAGAAAAATATCTTTGGGAGTTGATAGAACTTAATCCTAATGGATATTGGTATCTATCAGTAGGGCAAGGTATGGGTCAAACATTAATTATTGCAGATAATAAACAGGCCTATACACTATCTGATAGAGGAACTTATCTTGCCTATAAAAATAGAATAAAACTTGATATTGTTTTTGAAAATGATTATCACCTTAAAAACCCCTACCATGTTATTATAGTTTCACCAGAAAAACATCCACACATTGATTATGTTTTAGCGAAAAAATATGTTGAATTTATAAGAAGTGAAGAAGGACAGAGGATAATAAAAAATTTTAAAGTAAATGGCGAGGCATTATTCTTACCTAATCCGAATTAAATCTTAAATTATTAGTTATTATTTTTTAGTTCTTATTTTTATAAAATAAAAAAAAGTAAAAAGCAATATAACCGAAAAGCTGAACCATCCGAAAGTTGAGTTATACGGACTTACTAAATAATTAAACTCAGTATTATCTGTTCGATTAGTAAAGTAATCTGCCATTTTAATCAACATAACAATTCCAGCATGTGCCCCAATACATGCGGCAATATTCTTATGCTTTAGACGCAATAATCCTAATAGCACACCAAAAATAAACAGTGTTAGAAAATAATCTGATATTGCCCATTCTTGAAAACGGCGAAATGCATCTGGCATCATCTCTATACCTGTTAACCAGCCAATATTTGTTTCTATAATTAAATCTGGATAACGCACAAAGTGTACCGCAGCATACACGAGACTTGTAAATAGAACCGCAATAAGAGCCCCCGATTCTTTATAAAGACCCGAGAAAAAAGCTCCCCGAAAAATCAACTCTTCAACTAAAGCGATCAAAAGCGCAGTGAGTAATGCTTTATATAAGAAAGAAAGATTAGAAAATAACCAGATACCACGATAAGGGTCAAACTCATGAATTTTTAGAAGCAATAAAATAGTTTCAATAATTAACATAATGAATAACCCATAAAAGAAACCACTGAAAAGACTTATTAAAAACTTATTAGATTTACCGCTAAAACCAAATGCATTAAATGAGAGTAGATTATTTGATTTCAAATAAATAAAACAGGTTATGATTCCACTAATCAAAGTTGCATAATTTAGATATTTACGAAACGCTAGATCAAAGAATGGGTCAAGAAGTAGTTTTAATGGATAGGCTAATATTGCTCCAATAACAAATGCCAAAGTAACAAAAATACTAAAATAAATTATGGTGCGCATCAGATTTTTAGAAAATAATAATTATTGTATTGTAGTTTTCAGTGAATCACTGTTATCTTTAGTATCAAACCAAGCAATTTCAATTTTATCTCCGACTTTTGAATTTTTAAACATAAAGGAGAGATAAGGATTTTTAGAAACTGCGCGACTCCAATCGCACGAAAAGATAACATTATTGTTATGTTTAACTAATATTTTTTTAATATAGTGTTCCGGGATAAGTTTTCCTGTTTCATCGCTTATTCTAAAACCAGTTTCCATTGGGTGGCGTATTATTGCACGAACAGTTGTTGTGCCGTTTCTTATTTTTGTTTTTAGTCTAATTGTTGACACTATTTAACCACACCCATTTTCATGAACGATAATAAATTTTTTAGTCATATAAATTTTATTATTCGAATTGATGACAACTACAATATTTGAGGGCTCACTTATTTTAATTCTTGTTGAAATGAAAGGGACGCAATTTTGTAATAAATTGAAATTAGCTATCAAGGGATTTGGATTTTTATCTGCAAAAATTGTAATTGTCTTTACATTTTTTAAGCTGGTTTCAACTTGTACTGGGACAACTGCGCCATTTTCAACTTCATCATAAACACCTATCTCAATTTTATTTGACTCATGAATATTTTGATTCGGGAAATAGGCATTAATTGCAGTATTAAAATCTTTTGCAGAAAAAGCCGCTTGATTCCATTCCGCCAATATTTTTATTGGTGTTAGAAGCCCGGTCGCGAATACCGTAGCGCCTGAAGTTAATATTTTGAGAAATTTTCTGCGTAACATTGAATATGTACTTTTATAGTTTGATGTCTTCTTCTAATCCAAGTTCGTACTCAAGCTCTGATAGACGAGCAGTAACACGTTGTTCCTGATAATAATCCATTTTGTATCTTTGTATTATGAATTTTAGTTTTTCAACTGCAAGTTTAGTTTCTCCTGCTAAATAATAATATTCAGCGTGAAGTATAGCAGTTTCGATTTCATTACCGAGTGCACTCTCGGCTTGACCGAGTAGTGCATATGAATTTAAATCATGTGCGTGATGTCTTTCATAATTCTTCATTATGTCACGCGTTTCTTTTGCTCTACCTACATCCATCAAGGCACGTCCATAAGCCATCACTACAGGTTTATAATCTGGGAAGAGTTCGTAGGCTTTTTTATAAATACGAAAAGCAGCATCATATTTTGATTGTTCGGTTTCAAGTTTGGCTGCTAACAATAAATAAGCAACATCATTACCATCATTTTTCAGAAGATGTTTAATCTGTTGATTTGCGTGTGCAAATGCCCTATCCGCAAGATAGGCATAAGCTAGTCCGTATCGTATTGGCAATTTTTCTTCCAAGCCCCCTTTATTTTTATCAAGTCGGTCGCGTAAAAATAAAATAGCTTCTTTTGGTGTCTGTAAAGTCTTAACTAGTAATTTATATCGTACAAGCTCATAGGCACGTGAATTTTTAAAAGTTTTCTTAGGATAAGATTCTGCTCTCGCACGGGAATCTGCAATACGTGATGTAGTCAGAGGGTGGGTACGAAAAAAATCAGGCGCATTACTTTGTGAAAACTTTGATAATTTTTGCAATCTTTCAAAAAATAAAGGCATACCATGGGGGTCATAGCCAGATTTCGCTAACAAATTAATACCAATTCTATCGGCTTCTTCTTCATTATCACGAGTGAAGTTTATTTGATTTTGTATATTAAACCCAGCAATACCACTAATTGCAGCCTGGCCTGCAGCCGGGTCTTGTGTTGCAATGACTATTGCACCAATCATTGCTGCAGCGGTTGGGAGGCTAAATTTTTTTGCTTCTTCGAAAGCTCGCGCAAGGTGTCTTTGGGTAACATGCGCAATTTCATGAGCAACAACTGCCGCAAGCTCACTTTCACTGTTAGAATTAAGAATAATCCCACTATTAACACCAATCATGCCCCCAGGTCCAGCAAAGGCATTAATTGTTGGGTTATTAACCATAAAGAATTTAAATGGTTGTTCAAGATTATCGGTATGCGAACTTAAATTGTGTCCAAGTGCTTGAATATATGATTCAACCTCGGGGTCATCTATGATACGAGAGAACTGCCGAACTTGTTTTAA
>Ga0163108_10002508_pt1 | contig 13274 bp, 10 predicted proteins | sample Fk1155metaG_FD_109644 | JGI IMG/M metagenome (GOLD analysis project Ga0163108, IMG submission 109644) | Marine microbial communities from the Central Pacific Ocean - Fk160115 155m metaG | ecosystem: Environmental > Aquatic > Marine > Oceanic > Photic zone | place: The Central Pacific Ocean...
CTTCGTCAATGTAAGGGAGACCAAACAAGACTTATAAAACGATTTATAAAGAAGTTTAAAAAATCAGGAATCCTTGACGAAGTTAAGAATCGAAGGTTTTATGAAAAACCTTCAAAGAAAAGAAGAAGAAAGAAAATTCAAAGAAAGAGAATACTTATGAAAGAGCAACAAAAATCAGGAGTTAAATAATGGCTATTTTTCAAGAATACGCACCAGGCTTAGGAAGCGTTGGCAATTATCAGGTTTCGGGAACGCCTTGGGTTACAGGTTCTCTCATTGCTGCCAGTGGCACATCAGGTGATTTAAATAGCAGCACTCAGCATATTCAATTTGCATATGTTACAAAAGAAGTAACTGTCATGAACCTGGGTTCTACTGGACTAGCTGTACACTTCGCCAATGACCTTGGCGCATTTGGCGGAACCCAAGCTGCTGTAGGATCTCACATGTTCCTGATTCCTCCTTCCGGTGCCGCCGGAAGCTTAAACAGAATGACGTTTAACATGAAAACAAAAGATTTGTATATTACAAACACAACAGCAGGCGTTGGCAACTATCAAATTTATGCTTCATTAACCCGTATCGATAAGCTACGAATGTTCGCACTTACTGGTTCAGGTATTAATAGCGAAGCAGGCGACACGACTATTACACCATAACAACTTAGGGGAACACGATGGCAACTGGCAGCTTTATTGGAGTAGGAAATTTTAAGGGTTATTGGGACGCGACCGACAACAGTGGGTCGTATGCAACTGATGGCGTGCTGAACCTGGGAGAGCCACTTTTAGCTTCCTCCGCGTCCGCTACTGCTGGATATAACGCAGGTGTAAGCCCCGCTCTTACTGCTTCAGTTGGTGATTATTGGCAGGTTAGTGTCGCCGGCTCCACCAACATAGACAGCGAAACCGGATGGGCTCTGAACGATTGGGTTGTTTACCAAAGCAGTTCAGCCACAGGGATGACCTGGAATCGCTTGAGTGTAACAGATACTATTGCGGCAACGGTTATTGGAAATATTTCCGAAAGCGGTCTTAAAAACACGCTGCTGGCAAGTGCAAGTGCAAACTCTGGACCTTCCACTCCTGGGGGTCAATCTGGAGAGGTTTTGTTTGTCTCGGCATCGAATGCCGATGGAACAGGAACCAATAAATACTTTGAAGGAAACAGCAACTTTACTTTCGATCCCGAAGTTAATCTATTAAACCTTACCGGAACTTTAAGAGTTAGTGGAGAAATACAAGCAACACAACTTCACACTAATTTTGTAACTTCTAGTGTGCTTTATGACGATGGTGATACAAAGTTTGGAGATAGCGCTGGAGATCAGCATCAATTTACAGGTTCTGTTTATTGCACCCTTGGGCTTACGGCATCTCAGGGTATTTCTGCCTCTTACTTCACCGGTGACGGCTCCGGCTTAACTGGCGTTTCTGCTGGATCTTCTTTGGGCAACTCTGTTTATGGAAATCCATCCGCCCACCGAGTTCCTTACTTCGGAGACGAAGACGCCGACGGCAAGTATGGTCTTAGTGGATCAGCTAATCTAAACTTCTTTACTGCCTCTAACGATCTCCAAGTAACAGGCACCGTCCGTGCTACAGATTTTTACGCTGCTAGCAAAATATATCATGAAGGCGATACAAATACTTATATTGACTTTAATGCCGCTGATCAGATTACACTCGCCGCAGGCGGCGTTAACATGGTTCAGCTTGTAGAAGCTGGTGAAGATTACTTAAGGCTTGGAAATGACGCTACTTCGAATGTTGATATTCGTATGGGCTCAGTTGGAAACGATGATACACTTTGGGTCGATGGCGGAAGCCATAACGTAGGTATTAAATGCGCTCCATCCGGCACATCACCGGCTCTAACTGTCTCTGGTTCAACCTTGATGGGAGAAAGCGCATCTAGCATTCATCAGTTCACAGGTTCGGCAAGATTCTCCCACTCTATCACGGTCGGAAACGGAAGCTCAAGTGATGGAATTTATCACTGGAATGACGCTGATACAAAAATAGTTTTCACAAACGATCAAATAGACTTCACAGCCGGCGGCACTACGCTTTTATCCCTTGACGAAGACTCACAAAACTTGGTTCAAATTGGAGACGGAACAGATGTTGACTTAAAAGTTAGAGCACTTAACGATGATTTCGCCATTTTCGTTCAAGGTTCCTCAGACAAAGTTGGTATTGGTACATCATCTCCCGCTCAAAAACTTTCAGTCTCAGGATCTACTGTATTCGGAACTAAAGGCGGCTCTGACACACACTGGTTCACTGGTTCTATTTACGCCTCAGATGACATACATGTACAAGATAAAATCTATGGACTTGGAGATGCTGATACTTATATAGATTTTAGTACTGATGACCAAGTACACATGTATGCTGGAGGAGTTGCGGGAGCTATTTTAACCTCTACAACTTTCAAGGTAAACCCTGGAAATGTGGCGGGATTTGATTTTGGAGTTGAAACGGCTAACTTCTTGAGAGGCTTCCATGTAGACGGCGCAAGCGATAATGTAGGTATTCGATGCGCTCCATCTGGAACCATCCAAGCCCTGACAGTCTCTGGCTCAACCCTGTTTGGCTCGGCTAGTGCAAACACGCACCAGTTTACTGGCTCTATCTATGTAAGCGATAATATTGCATTCGGCGGCAACCTTCATAATGCCTCTGATGATGACACATATATTGACTTTCTAGATGATAGAATGCGATTTTATGCAGGAAACATTCAGTTCGCAGACTATAATGAGTCCCCAACAGGTCAAGATATTACCACCTTTAATGGTCTCGGCGCTGATATTGACTTTATTATTAAGTCTAACGGCGCAACTGGCGCTGGTGCGGGAACCAACCTCACGCATACTATCTTTGTCGAAGGCTCTTCTGGTAAAGTTGGTATTGCTGAGTCCGCCCCTGGAGCACAACTTGATGTTTCTGGTTCTACGATCTTGGGACGCCACGACGGAGCTACAGTTTCTTATCATCAAGTGAGCGGCACATTAGAACTCACAGGTAATATTGGAGTAAATACTCCTGCTACTGATTATTCTTTAACGCTGCCAAATGTAGATTCTTTAGTAGGCAGAGGCATGGCATATGCTTGGTCTACTTATTCGTCAGCGCGTTATAAGCAGGATGTAGCTACAATGTCTAATCCTCTCGATAAAGCTAAACAACTTAGAGGCGTTGAGTTTACGTGGAAAGAATCGGGACAAAAAGACTTCGGCTTCATTGCAGAAGAAGTAGGCAAGGTATTACCCCAACTAGTATCCTATGAGTCCGACGGCACCAGTGCCATTGGAATGGATTATTCTCGGATTACTTCTTTGCTGGTGGAGTGTGTAAAGTCACAACAATACCAAATTGAAACTCAAGAGCAAAGAATAAAAACTTTAGAAAAAAAGTTAAAATCCTAAGCTCTTGTTTTCACTAATGAACTTACGCCCAGCATTTTTGTAATATAAAAAGGGTTTCTTTCTGGCTACGCAAGCCTACTTATTAGCATAAAGGGATTAGTATATCTTATCTCTTTCATAATAACAAACAAGGGAGAAATTTATTATGGCTGCACCTTATGATGCAAACGCTGTGACGATTTACGGAAAATTTTCACAGTTCGAACTACTTTCAAGTGGTTCTTCACAACCCGAAGCTTCGGCTTCGGTCCTCCGCATGTTCGCTTCTGGAAACGGAAAGCTTTATTATATGCCCGCCGGAGCTTCTGGCTCCTCTGCGAAAGAAATTGCTACTGGCGACGGTGGTCTTTCCTACAGCGTTCAAGATGGCGACGGAATCTCAGATTTTACATTTGATGGTTCTTCAAATGCTACCGTTACGGTCGACATTCAGAACCTTTCCGCTACAACTACAGTAGCTGACGGCGACCTCGTTATGATTGACGACGGCGCAGGCGGAACTCTCCGCAAAATGACTCGTGCTCACTTTATCGAGTCCGCTGCTCTCGATGCTATTGACATCGACGGCGGTGCTATTGATGGTGCTACCTTGGGTGGTAATGCTCAAGTAACCATTACAGACGCCGACATGAACGGTGGAACAATCGATGGCGTTGCTATCGGTGCTTCCTCTGCTGCTGCCGGTACATTCACCACACTAGTTGCTGGTGGGAACGTCGATCTTGGTGATGCTAACACCGACACCATTACCGCTACAGGTCGTTTTGATTCTGATCTAGTACCTTCTTCGGATAGTGCTCGTGACCTCGGAACTTCTGCACTTCAATGGGCTGAACTTCACGTAGATGCTGGACACATTGATCAGCTTGGCTCTGCACTCGATGCAAACAGCCAAGCAATCACCAACATCAACGTTGACTCCGGCGCAATTGACGGTGTAACAATCGGTACAAACTCTGCTGCAACTCAGGTTGTTGCAACTCAGTTCACTGCTTCTCACATGAGAGTTAGTAATAACCTTTTGGTTGTTGGTGACCTTCAAGTTCAGGGTAACATTGACAGCGTTTCTGTTACTCAGAACTCTTTAGAAGTTTCTGACTACCTCATTATTGCTGGTAACTCTGGTTCTGCTGCCAACATGGACGGCGGCGGTCTCCAGTTAGGTGGAACAAAGCTCGGTGGCTCTGCCGCTGCTGCTATCCTTTATGACCACGGTAACTCTGCTCTAGACTTCAACATTGGTTCTACCACAGAAATGCGTCTCCAAGACGGTGTTCTCCGTCCAGAGACTGACAACGATGTAGACCTTGGTGCTTCTGGCGCTGAGTTTAAAGATCTCTACCTCGACGGCGTTGCTTACATCGACAGCCTCCAGGCTGATCAGCTAGGCGCTGCTCTTGATGCGAACAGTCAAGCAATCACCAACATTAATGTTGACTCTGGTGCTATTGATGGAGCCACTGTTGGAGCTAACTCTGCTGCTGCTGGTACATTTACTAGCCTTGACTGCACCGATGGAGCTTTCTCTGTTGATAACCTCGACATCGACGGCGCTACAGACATCGGCGCTGGTCTTGCAGACGCTGACTTGATTGTGGTTGATGACGGTGCTGGTGGAACAAACCGTAAGGCTACAATGTCTCGTGTTATGTCCTACGTCGAAGCAGGTCTTGATACTCTTGCAAACAACCTTAGCATGAGTGATAACAATATCACTAACGTCGGAGATATTAACTGCGACAGCTTAAGCGTTGACGATGCTGCTGTTGGTCTTGACATCCAATTCGGTGGAGCCACTGGCTTAAACAAGATGACTTTGACCGACAACTTGGCAAGCGCTCTTCAAGTCATCCAGGGGACTGATGTGTACATGACATTCAGAACTACTGACAGCCAAGAAGCTATCGTAATGGGTAACTCTACTTGTGCTTCTATTATTCCAGGCGCTGACAATACTGTTGACCTGGGAGCAGCCACAATGGAGTGGAAAGATCTCTACATCGATGGAGTTGCTTACCTCGACGAAGCGCAAATCGGCTCCCTCGGCGCTGCACTTGATGCAAATAGCCAAGCTATTACAAACATCAATGTAGATTCTGGTGCAATCGACGGAACAGCAATCGGTGCTAATAGCGCCGCCGCTGGTACTTTCACAACACTTGCTGCTGGTGGAGATGTTGACCTCGGTGATGCTACCTCCGATACTATTACAGCTACTGGTCGCTTTGACTCTGACCTCGTGCCTTCTTCGGATAGTGCTCGTGATTTAGGAACAAGCGCGCTTCAGTTCCGCACAGCTTACGTTGATGAAGTTGAGTCCGCTACTGGCGTACTTACGATGACAACTGCTGCTGGTGTTGAGATTGCTGGTACAGCAAACGCTGCTGGTTACCTCTTGCAACTTCCAACGACTGGTGATGCTCGTGCTCGCGCATGGGTTACTTACTCATCGGCTCGTCACAAGACTAACGTCAAGACAGTTAAAAATCCAATTGATACTGTAAAATCACTTCGTGGTGTTACTTACGACTGGAAAGGAACTGGTCAGGCTGATGTCGGGTTTATCGCTGAAGAAGTTGGAGCAATCGTTCCTGAAGTCGTGTCTTTCGGTCAAGACGGACGCGCAGAAGGTATTGACTACGGTCGTTTAACTTCGGTTCTTGTTGAAGCTATGAAGCAACAGCAGAGCGAGATTGAGAAACTACAATCTGTAGTTCAAAATCTTACTTCTGAGCAGCCTCATCTTCTAGAAGACAAGTAGTTTTAACTACTTTTTATTATTCCTGCCGGGGGTTCATCCCCCGGTGGGTTTACGCCGGGAGGGACATCACCTCCCGGTTTTTTATTTTGTATTTTATAAAATTTTTCATTTAAGTCTTTTAGAACAATAAGATACTATTTATTAGAGACTAATTCTATTCGGAGGAGATAACAATGTCATCTATGCTAGAACAAGCTATTATCGATGCAGAAGCACTTAGAGAAGTTGCACTGAAGAATGCAGAAGCTTCTGTTATTGAAAAATACTCTACTCAGATCAAAGAAGCAGTAGAAGAGATTTTAAACACAACAACTCTTAATGAAGAGACAAACGACGACGATGACACTTTGTCAGATGAAGTTGAAGATCAAACAACTCTAGCTGTTGGCGATGATCATCACGAACACGACGAACATTGCGGCTGCGAAGATCACGATGAAGAAGAAGTCTTGACATTAAATCTTACAGATATGCTAGGTTCTCTTAGAGATGAAGTAGAGTCTGGTGATCTTGATGTTTCCGAGATGTTGGATAGGGAAGAAGTCGCTGAAGATATTGTCCCCGAAGAAATAGAGCTTGATGAGACAGCTTTAGCGTCCCTTCTAGAAACTGACGAGGAAGCGTTAGAAGAAGAAAAAGGCAAATATGATGACGGAGACGGTGAAGATGAGAAATGTGATCACGTCCCTTGCAACGAAGAAACACTCGAAGAAGAACTAGACATCACTGAAGACACTATTGCTGATGTCGTGTCTGAGATTATTGCAGATCTTCAGGAAGAAGTAAAAGTTGATATTGCAGATCCTCTTCCAAAAGCAGGTTGGGTTGAAACAAAACCCGCACTCTCTCAAACCGAAGAATATCAAGAGCCTCTTGAGAGCGAAATCGAAAGAGTAAAAGAAACTACAAATGAGAATAAAAATCTCAAAGCACAAAATAAAAAACTAAACGAAACACTTAACAAGGTGCATAGCGTTTTGAAAGAAACTGCTACTGCTAATGCACGCTTGTTATACACAAACAAGGTTTTAACAAACACCTCCTTGAATGAGCGACAAAAAATTAAAATTGTCGAAGCGTTGTCTAAAGCCGGTTCCGTTGAAGAAGCAAAGATTATCTTTGAAACCCTTCAGAGCGCAGTGGGCACTTCTGCTAATGTAAAACAGCCACAATCACTGAGCGAAGCAGTTACACGAAATTCTTCAACTTATTTGCCTAAGTCAGAAAGCAAGAAAGAAAAATCTTCTCCTGCATCTGACCGATGGAAAATTTTAGCAGGTATCTAAAAACAAACTAAAATCTATAAGGAGAATTAAAAATGTCTGTTTTACAAAAACTTACTGAAGGTATTCAATCACGCAATCTTCAGCAAGAAGGAGATGCCCTCCTCGAAAAGTGGGAGCGCACCGGACTTCTTGAAGGATTAGATAACGAGAATAAGCGTCAAGGAATGGCTCGTCTTCTAGAAAACCAAGCAGCCCAGTTGCTTAAAGAAACATCCACCATGGCTGGTGGAGATGTGGAAGGTTTCGCTTCGGTGGCTTTCCCAATCGTTCGTCGTGTATTCGGTGGACTTATCGCTAACGACCTTGTGTCCGTTCAACCTATGAGCCTCCCATCGGGACTCATTTTCTTCTTGGACTTCACAACTCGTTTCAACAAGCTTGGCTACACAGCCGGTGAATCTCTCTTCGGTGGAAACGTCGTTGCTTCGCAGATTACTGGTGGTGTGGTTCTTACAGGTGTAAGTGCTGATGAAGGTCCTTACAATCTGAACAATGGATATGCTTCCCCAACTGGTTCGACAGGTACTGCCGTCATTCCAGTGGACACTTATACCATGTCTGGCACAGGATCCTTTGGAGATGCAGATCTCGACCGCGCCATCCGCTTCGACCCTGACCTTTCTGGGTCTGGTGTTGTGGTTATTGGAGTAACAGGTTCTGCTCAATGGGCTCAGTTAAATATGAAAAACCTGATTGCTATTGTCCCCACAGGTACACTTGGGAACGGAACTATGGTCCGACGACTCACAGCGATTCACTCCGGTTCGTCGGGAGACACTTACAACCCTGAGAATGCGAATACTGTTCTTAAAATGGTATTCCAAGCGACCACTCTCGCAGTAACTGATGATCTGCGTGATGAGCTAGTCGAATCCGCTGAAAACTTAGGCTTCGGATTCGGCATCGATGACAACTTCACCCAAGGTGGAGCAGTTGGTTCGGTTGTTGGTACAACAGCTTGGGAACTTGAAAATAACAACAATCTTCCCGAAATCGATATCAAAGTCGATTCGGTTGCTGTTACTGCAATGACCAAGAAGCTCAAGGCTAAGTGGACACCAGAACTTGGTCAAGACTTGAATGCTTACCATAACCTCGACGCTGAAGTTGAGCTTACAAGTATTCTTTCTGAGCAGGTTGCTCTTGAAATCGATCAAGAGATCCTTACTGACCTTATTAAAGGCGCACAAGCTGGAACTTACTACTGGTCGCGTTCACCTGGACTTTTCGTTCGCAAAGACACAGGTGCTGAGATTGGCGCTGCTTCGGCTGCTCCTGACTTCACTGGTACAGTCAGCGAATGGTACGAGACACTTCTCGAAACCGTCAATGACGTAAGTGCTCAGATTCACCGCAAGACACTTCGCGGCGGCGCAAACTTCGTTGTTTGTGGTCCAGAAGTTGCTAACATCATGGAGTTCACAGCCGGTTTCCGCGCTACTGTAACTGCTGATGATACAAAAGGTCAAGCGGGTGCTGTTAAAGTCGGTACATTGAATAACAAATGGGATGTCCATGTTGACCCATACTTCCCACGTAACGTTGTTCTTGTTGGTCGCAGAGGTTCTGGATTCCTTGAGTCTGGATACGTCTACGCTCCATACGTACCTCTCCAGGTAACACCAACTATCTTCGGTACTGAAGACTTCGTGCCTCGTAAAGGCGTGATGACTCGATACGCGAAGAAGATGGTCCGTCCTGATATGTACGGTCTTGTTATTATCCGCGATCTCCTCGGAGGCGCAGGCGCAACTAGCTAATAGTTAAAGCGTTTCGTAAAAAGAACCCCGGTTGTTGATTCAGCCGGGGTTTTTTTATATAAAATAAACGTCTTATTCGCCTTCTACAAAGCTATTTACAAGCGGAAGGGGAAACCCTTTCGTTAATTAACCTAATTAATATTTATATAAGGAGAACATATATTATGGGAACAAAAAGAGTAGGTTGGGCACGAATTCGTAGCCTGATTAACGAAAATACAGCAAATCAAATTTCAGCACCTAGATGCAAAGTGGACAATAGTCTATTAAATACCGGCGCAGCGGTTACAACTACGCTAACTCAAGCTCAAGGTGGGACACATTTCAATATTGATGGCACAGACGATATTGTAGTAAACATGCCAGCACTAAGTACTAGCAATGTGGGTCTTCATTATTCGTTTCTGGTAACTACTGCTGTCGGAGGTGGTAAGACAGTTACATTCGTCCATCCCGCAGGAGGTGATTGGTCTGGGCAAATATTTTTGTATGGGGGCGCGTCGTATCCAACCTCTGATGTCGCTGGAGACACCATAACATTAGTTGCATCTACCGGCGCAAACGCGAGGGTATCGATGATGTGTGTTTCTGATAATGGTACCGCCGCAACTTGGCAATGCACAATTAGTGCAGATCAAATTGCTACAATTGCCAATTAGACACTTATAATTAAAATCTATATTTATCCCCCTTCTTCGGAAGGGGGTTTTTTTTGGTTTAAATCCGAATACTCAACACCCTCAAAAAATATTGCCGTCAATTTTTTGAGATTTTGCTTTATTAATAACTATTTACCTTATCAAAAGGAGCTTATTATGGGCAAGAAAAGACGCAGAATGCATTCACCAAAATTTATCAATCACCCCTCAAACAAATGGAACACAGGTACGGATACGGACACTTTAACCACACCAGACCCTATTCCCACACCAACACCAGTTGTTACAGTTCCCGAGCCAGTGGTTATTCCAACTCCTGAGCCCGTTGTAACTGAAACGGTTTCCACTCCGATAGCAACACCAGTTAAAGAGAAGACGACAACGACTACTCCTATAAAGAAGACTAAAACTTCAACTGGCAGAACTACACCTACTAAAAGAACAAAGAAAACTAGAAGGTAAGTCTTTTTTATAAAGCGGGGTTTTTTACCGTTATGTGGTTTTCTATACTATTTACTCTGATATAGGAGAATAATATTAATGGCACCCCCTACCCTCACCCCTAAAAGTCAAATGTCGAAGGTAGTATTGCCTTCTACAGGTAGTACAAACACAGCCGCAACGGGTTCAATATACGCACTTGGTGTATATGTTGATGATACATCGGACTTGTACGATACTAACTTTATTTCAGGGGCATCAGACCAGGTTACTTATACCTACAGAAAGCTGGGTGGTGCAGTTCTTGATATTGAACTTACAGAACAAGATATTTACTCTCACTATGAAGACGCTGTATTAGAGTATTCTTACTTAGTAAACATTCATCAAGCCAAGAATACTCTCCCAAATGCTTTAGGCGCAGCAACAGGAACTTTCAATCAAGACGGGCAGCAAACGTCAGATTCCTCTCTATTGGGTATTACAGCCTCTCTACAGTATCCTGAGTTCTCTTTCGACTACGCCCTTAGAGTAGGTAAGAAAACCTCTACAGAAGCCGATATGGGGGGTATAGAGCCAATCTATTCTGCTTCTTTCGATGTAGTATCAGATCAACAAGATTATGACCTTCAAAGTATCATCTCGTCCTCTGCGGCTACCGAAACAGGAGCCTTGTATTTTGATAAAGTAGGCAATAAAAGAATAACTATTAGAAAAGTCTTTTATAAAACACCCTATGCTCAGTGGAGATTCTATAGTTATTATGGAGGATTGAATACTGTCGGCAACATGTCCACCTACGGTCAATACGCCGACGATTCCCAGTTCGAAATCGTACCAGTCTGGCAAAACAAATTGCAAGCAATGGCTTACGAGGATGCAATATACACCAGAACATCTCAATATTCTTATGAAATTAAAAATAATCGTTTGAGAATGTTTCCTCCCCCCGAAACTGACAACTATCCAAGTAAATTTTGGGTTGAGTTCAGTGTAAAAGCTGACCCTTGGGTCGAAGACGCAGCAGCGGATAGCGGTTTGACTGGAGTCAACAACATGAACACGCTGCCGTTTTCCAATCTCCCATATAATAGTATTAACTCTATTGGTAAACAATGGATTAGAAGATTTTCACTAGCTATCTCCAAAGAGACGCTCGGGCAAATCAGGGGTAAATTTGGCTCCATACCTATCCCCGGCAATGATATCACCCTTAATGCTTCTGATTTGTTATCTCAAGCACAGGGCGAAAAAGAAGCGCTTAGAGAGGAACTTAAGACCGTTCTAGACGAACTTACATACGAAAAGCTAAGTGAAAAACAAAATAATATTACAACTACTGCGCTAGAAACAATGCAAAAAATACCTGTCGGTATTTTCCAAGGATAGGAGGATGACCTGTGCCAAAAGATAAATGGGAACAACCCATCCAGCCACCGCCGCCATTGTTTTTGGGCGAAAAAGAGCGAGATCTTGTAAAACAAGTCAATGACGAACTGATTGAAAGAGTCATTGGACAGCAAATTTTGTATTACCCAGTCAGTGCGGAATACACCAACTATCACCCTGTGTATGGCGAAGCTATAAATAAAAACTTTCTATCTCCGATTAGAGTTTATGCTTTGATCGAATGGGGTGGACTGGAAACAACTACTGCCAACTATGGATTGGACAAACAAGAGACTGTAACGGTACATTTTCATAAAAGAAGATTAACTGAAGATCAAGATTTATATGTCCGTGAAGGAGATTTTGTTCTTTACGGTGATGATTATTATGAGATTGTGAGTTTAACTGAACCTAGAGAGATTTTTGGACAAGCAGGAAAGAGTTTAGAAATCTCAGCGGAGTGCATTAAAGCAAGAAGAGGACTTTTCGATGGCAGCTAATGATTCCCACACAGGAGGCAATCTTATAATGCCCTCCACTATTGAAAATATCGATGCAGCTATGTTAGCGTTTTTAACCGATGAGCTTAACATTTCTACGCAGACTAACAAAGGTTTTAAAAAAATTCCCATTATTTGGGTCGCCGCAGAACGAGCGGCACAGATTAAACAGCATAAAGATCTGCGTGATGCAGAAGGTGCGTTGATTTATCCGGTGATGACCTTAGAGCGTGCGTCCATTATAAAGGATTTGAGCAACAAAGGGTCTATTTTTGGAAATATACCTCCTGTTAATGACCCTAGACGAGGCTCCTACACTGTGGCTCGGAAGATCCAACAACAAAAATCTGCCGAGTTTACAAATGCTTCTTCTAAAAGAACTTATGATCAAATTAACTTCAAGGTAAAGAAACAAGATAAAAGAACAGTCTATGAAACGTATACGATCCCATTACCCATTTATGTTACAGTAAACTATACTGTTTCTATTACTACCGAATATCAGCAACAAATGAATGACGCGATAGCCCCTTTCCTTACGCGACCAGGCGGGATCAACTATTTCTCTTTAAGTAACGAAGGTCATAGTTATGAAGGCTTTATCGATTCGGACTTCACCAGTAATAACACTGTTAACAATCTAGAAGAGAATGAAAGAAAGTTTGTAACCGATATCAATATCAGAGTTTTAGGATATGTCATCGGGGAAGGGATTAATCAAGAAACCCCCAAGATAGTAAAAAGGGAAAGTGCCGTTGAGATTAGATTCCCTAGAGAACAAGTAGTGTTTGGCGATATACCAACGCACATTGACGATAAAGGATTTTATCGGTCTTAAAAAGGTATTTGGTATTTTTCCTAACTATTTATAAAAGAGTAGAATATTCTCATCATTCTTGCTAGTACAGGAGATAAAAGGATGTCCGTAAAAAAGTATAAGTTTGTTTCACCAGGAGTCTTTCTCTCTGAGATTGATAACTCCCAACTACCCGAGGCACCAACTGCCCAAGGTCCAGTCGTCATTGGTCGCTCACAGCGCGGTCCA
>Ga0163108_10002509_pt1 | contig 13268 bp, 4 predicted proteins | sample Fk1155metaG_FD_109644 | JGI IMG/M metagenome (GOLD analysis project Ga0163108, IMG submission 109644) | Marine microbial communities from the Central Pacific Ocean - Fk160115 155m metaG | ecosystem: Environmental > Aquatic > Marine > Oceanic > Photic zone | place: The Central Pacific Ocean...
GATTTGCTTGAGTGCCGAGGCGATATCGATGGCCCGGTCGGTGTAATGCACGGAAAGGCCAGCGCCGCCCAGAGTAGCCACATCCGCCCGGTTGAACCAGCGGTCAAAATCGTGTGACTGACCGCCCCCGACAATAAGCACACGGGGGCCGTTGCCCCACGTGAAAGCGCGTGCTGATTCCGCGTGAACAGAAATAGTTGCCAAAATGACAAGAGAAAGTAGAGCGACAAGTTTCTTACTCATGAGCTTAATTGGGAGCCTAAATGAAAATCAGGCGTGTGCGGGATTATGCCTCGCCGCCCCTTCAACTTAAAGCACAATAATAAGTTATTGCGACGTCACTAGGCAAAGCGAGATGTGAGGCGTGCGCTTCCCCAGCGCACCAGGCAATTGCCTCTGCCATACAGTTTGACCTAGGCGAACAACTTAGTCACCGCCTTGGCCTTGACCAACTCGCGCGGCTGGTTGAGATGGTTGTACACGACCGTCTCGGGATCAATCCCAAATGCGTGGTAGATCGTGGCCAGCAATTCACCCGGATGTACTGGGCCCTCCACCGGCGCCGAAGCGGTGTGGTCCGATTTGCCGTGCACGTAGCCACGCTTGATGCCCCCACCGGCGATACAGGCGGTATAGCAGTACGGCCAGTGGTCGCGCCCGCTGGCATCGTTGCTGTTGCCAGACGTGCTGACCCCTTTATTCGGACTGCGGCCGAACTCCCCCACTGCGATGACCATTGTCTCGTCAAGCATACCGCGTTGGTCAAGGTCGGTGATCAGTCCGGAGAGGCCGCCGTCGAGCATCGGGGCAGACTGCTCCTTCATGCGCTTGGGCAGGCCAACGTGCACATCCCACGAGTGGTTGTCGGAGTTGGCCACCTTCGGCCAGACCACCTCGACTACCCGGGTGCCGGCCTCCACCAAGCGGCGGGCCAATAGGCAACTTTGTCCAAAAGTGTTGCGACCGTACAGGTCACGGGTGGTTTCCGATTCCTGATCCAGATCAAACGCGTTTCGTGCGCGGCCGGAGGCGACGAGATTCAGTGCCCGCTCGTAATAGTCGTCCAGCTTGAGATCAGCCACGGCCTTATCAATGTCGGGTGAGGCGTCGCTGATGGCATCACGCAAGCGGGCGCGTCGGCGCAAGCGCAACTCGAATACGTCGGGACGCATTTGCAGGTCGTCCGTCTTGATTTTGTCCATCTTGTTCATGTCCATGTCGCCTCCGTCCGGATAGAGGTAGTAAGGATCGAACGACTTGCCAAGGAAACCGGCGGTTCCGCCCTTGCCAACCACATTGCTCTCCTGCAACGGTCGAGGCAGCATGACGAATGGCAGCATTGGCTCGCTCGGCGGCTTAAGTCGGATGATCTGGGAGCCGAAGTTCGGAAAATCTTTCGGGCTAGGGGGCTCGAGTTGGCCGGATGGGCTTACCTTGTCGGTTGTGTAGCCGGTCATCATCTGGTAGATGGCTGCCGTGTGGTTGAACAGGCCGTTGGGAGTGTAGCCCATCGAGCGAATCATGGTCATCTTGTCGTTGACTCTGGCCAGTTTGGGCAACAGCTCGGTAAAGTTGATGCCGGGAATCTTCGTCGGAATCGGCTTGAAAATGGAGCGTACATTTTCCGGTGAATCCGGTTTTGGATCCCACAAGTCGAGATGGCTGGGACCACCCTGCAGATAGCAGAGAATGACGTGTTTGGCCTTGCCCCAGCCGGGACCGCCCACACGCCCAGTCTCAGTCGCCCGTGCCTGTAACTTAAATATATTGGCCAAGCCAAGGCCCATCATGCTCGAACCGCCAATCCTCAACAGATCGCGCCGTGTTACCTTCAAGTGCGGATCGCACAAGTCCTTGCCGGGTTCTCCTGGTATAGTGATCATTTTTTTGCCTTGTTTTTAAACTAAAAAAATTGTTTAGCGCAATTTAGCATTTTTTGCTTGTCAATGATTGAACAGAAACGCCGGGCTGTTGATCAGCGCCCAGGTAATGTCCTGCGCTGCTGTCAGGCGAACGGTCTCCTGCTGCGTGGTACTCAACTCTGCCGCCCGGCGCAGCTCCGCCAATTTCGGGTCGATCGTCAATGGTTGCTCGGCGTTGGCCAGTCCATCCTTAAATCCCTTGAGCTTCGGATCGACGGGCCGTGGCTTCTTTGCCTCAGCCAATTCCTTCTTCTTGGCCGCAAGATTCTTGTCCACCGACTTGAAATAGTCGGTGATCCGCTTGAGTTGCTCGTCACTCCGCTTGTCACCAGCAAGCGCTAGTATCACTCCAATGTCGGATGGATGGCCTATCTCCACTTTTTCGTCTGTGGTAACGAGCAGACGAAACTTGCCGATCGAGTGTTTCTTGCTGTTGTAATTTTGGTTCAGCGTAAAAGTCAGCCGAGATCCACCCTCGGCGCCAAACGGCTCCTTCGGAATGAAGATTGCAGTGCGATCAACTCCGATCTTCGGACTCGATGCCCATCCGCTATTATCCACTTTTCCATCAATGGCTTTTTTTACATCGAAGTTCTGTTGGCTAAAATCCGCCTTAGCCTCAGCGAAGGCAACTTTTGTCGTCTTGCGTCCCTGCCCTTCGCCCATGGCCATGGCTTTTAGGCTAAATTCCGTCAACACGAAGTTGCCGTCATTGTCGGCCCTGCCCGGACCTTTCTTCGGCAGCTTTTCATCGGCTAGTGCCTCTAGCCGCACACCGGTGATGCCGCTCCATGTTGTGTCAGTATTGACGGTGTAAATCGTTCGTTCGTTCTTGCCACTAGCGAACACAACGCCATCGGTGCGCTTCTCGAGTTTACTGCCGTTGGTCGCCTTAAGTTCATCTGGGTCAAGTACAAACCATTGGGTCGATTTGACCGCAGCCTCCTCCCACTTGACCAAGCGTGATGGCAAACTATCGTTGTACCCCTTGAGTGCTGTCTCGCCAGCGGCGATGCGTTCTTTTTGTTTGCTGTCCGCCTCAGCCTCGCGCGGGGCGATCTCCATTTCATAAGCCTCAAGCTCAGCCTTGGCTTTGGTAATGGCCTTTTCGCGCGTCTTGGCCCGTTCGGCCTCGCGGGAGGCAATCTCCTTTTCAAACTTCGCTAACTGGTCAAGCGCAACCTTATGCTCGGCCTGCACGTCGGCTATTGTACGCTTGGCTGCCTCGAGTTCCGTTGGTTTGGCGTGGCGGTTCAGAACACGCAAGAACAACTCGTCGATCAGTTTCCCATTGTCCTCCTGACTGACAACCAACTTGGTGATCGCGTTATCGGCCGAACCGAGCGCGTCGTCCACCGTCGGACCGCTGACTAACGCCATGATTGAGCCTAGCTGCAGATCGTTCGAACGCTCGCACTCGCATGCGCTCTCTCGCGCAGGACGGCCTAGGTTTCCAAGGAAGCCATCGGCCATTTTCACTCCGGCATCCGGTAACTGCGCGGCACGAGTGCCCTCTGGCACACCGGGAAACTTGATTGCCGCACCGGTGACCTGATAGATTGAGTCGAGCAACACTTCAGCCGGCAAACGACGCGCCTTGGCATGCGAATAGTTAATGGTGTCGTCCTCGTTCCATTTGTTTGTCTTCACACTCAGCTGGTACGTACGCGACTTGGTTATAAGCTTTACTAGGTGCCTCACGTCAAACTTGCTCACAACAAACTCCCTCGCCAGCCAGTCGAGCAATTCCGGATTGGTTGGAGGATTGCCAGCACGGATATCGTCGATCGGCTCAATGATGCCAGTGCCTGTCAGGTAGCCCCAGAGTCGGTTTACGTAGCTCCTGGCAAAGTATCGATTGTCAGACGCAGTTAACCAGGCGGCAAAAGCATCCCGACGATTTCCCTTGGCAGAAGGTTCGTGCTTGGCAGCAAATGGAAATGCCGGCGCAGTGACAGCGCCGGTCCGGTCATGCTTGGTCTCTCCGTCGTTGCGGTCGTAAACAATCTCGTACAATGGTTTCCCCCCCTCGACCGCCGTGCCGCCAATGCGCTTGTCACCGGCCTTCTCATCCTTCTTTAGCCCGACACGGGCAAAGTAGGCGGTGGTCTCGTAATACTGATCCTGTGTCCAGCTCTCGAACGGATGGTCGTGGCACTTGTTGCAGTTGAAGCGTGTGCCCAAAAACAGGTGCGTAGTGTTCTCCATAACCGCATCCGGTTCGCGCAATATCTTGTAGTATGAAGCAGGTGGGTTGTCCTTATTCGAACCGCTGGCTGTGACCACTTTGCGGGCTAACTGGTCGTACGGCGTGTTGGCGGCGATCTCGTTGCGAATCCATTTGCGGAACTGTGCCGCCCCCTCCGCACCAAGGTATTTTCGGTTCACCTGAAGCAGGTCGGCCCACTTGTTGGTCCAGTGGTCGATGTAATCCTCGCTGCCAATAAGCTGGTCGATTAACTCGTCTCGCTTGATCTTGGTATCTCGCTTGTCGGCAATAAACACGCGGACCGCCTCAACACCGGGCGGTAGACCGGTCAGGTCGAGATACACCCGTCTCAGGAATTCCTCGTCCGTGGCTAGGCCAGACGGCAGAGTCTGGGTGCGCCTAAGCTTGGTAGCGACAAATTCATCAATCTTGTTATTGGCAGGCATGCCCTTCCATTCGAAACCGGAACGGTCACCCATCACGGTCACGATGGTCGAGGCGTAGGCACCTTCGTAACGGGCCAGTATCGGCGACTCGCCTCGACGTGCGGTGCTCACGATGCCGCTCTTGTCAGTCTTGGCGATATCGGAATTGCCCGTTTCAATAAACGACTCGGCAGTGACATCACGCTTCGTCCCATCGGCATACGTGGCAATCACCCGCATCTGCTGTTGAGCACCGATTTTTTGTACAACCGGGTTCCTTGGAGATAGCTTGATGCTCGCGACACGCGCCGAGTTGGCATCGAGTTTCGCGCCGTTGGCAATCCACGCCTTGAGAATCTCATAATAGTCCTCACCGATCTTGGTTAACTGCCCGCCCTCGTGCGGCACAGCGGCGGAAGATTTGAGTAAAATCAAACTGTTGTCCGGTGCGGCGATGTTCACTCGCCGACTCGCCAAATCATCGGTAAATGCACGCATGTCATAAACAGGGTCGTAGCCGCGCAGGGAAAGCTTGAAACCGTTCTTGCCATCCTGCGAACCATGGCACGTGCCGGCGTTGCAACCCATCTTCGAAAGCACCGGCATCACGTCACGAACATAATCCGGCTCAAAGTCGCTACTTACACCTGCCACGCGGACGTGCAGCATGATCGCCTGGTTTTTATGAGCAATTGTGAGCGAAGCCTCACCATCCTTGATCGGCTCAACCATGCCGCTTTTGCTGACTTTGACCACATCGGAATCGACGCTGAACGTAAAATCACGCGAAGCATCGTAGCTCTCGCCACTCCCCTTCACTGCTGTCAGAAGTAACTGGGAATAGTCGTACCTGCTGTTTAATGTAATATCTCGAGGTTCTACCGTCAGCGCGATGACTTCCGGCATCTTTTCCTTGGGCAACGGCACCGAAAGAAAGGCACGCTTAAAACCAAGTGCTTGGCTGTCATAGAGACGAACAACCCCATCCGTCCCGGCGGTAGCCACAGTCTCGCCATCTGGGCTGAACGCCACGGCAAATACTGAAGCGTCCATTGACACCTTGGCCAAGCGCTTCACTCCCTTGGATTGATACTCCACAGATAGTTTTTTGGATTTCCCCTCTAGCGGTCGCTCGAACGCCTTCTTCAACTCATCATTCACGCTGCTGTCGTAGTCGCTGCCGTAAAGATGCAAAGCTCCCTTCCCGTTGAAGCTGCTGCACGCAACGAGCTTTTTGCCGTCCGGTGCAAAATCAACCCCAAAGATCCGGCCCGGCATCTCCGGGAACTTTCGCACAAGGTTAGAGTTGTCGCCGATCACGCGCTTGGTCACGCGCTTCAGTCGGAAAATCTGTGGCACCCCGTCCGAGCCACCGACAAGGACCTCTTCCTTCTTCGGGTGCACCGTGATCGCGTGAATACCGCCCTTGAGAGCCCCAGGCGTGATCGACGTAATGTTATCTACAAAGCGCTGTGTCGCCACCTCGGTCAGCTTCACCGCCATGTCACGGCCGACCGAGACCAAGTGGTCGCCCTTGTTGTTCCATACTGTGTCGAGCACCCAGTCATCGTGGTTGTCCTTGAATAAAACCTGCTCGCCGTTCTTCACATCAAAAGCGCGCACCGTCGAGTCGGAGAGTCCAACCGACACTCGAGCACCGTCCGGCGACCAACTGACACCGTACAAAGTATCAAACCCGACCGGGATCGACATGGATAACTTCCGCTTGGCAACATTCCAAATCTGAATCTCTCCAGAACGTGCCGGCAACCCACCAGCCACCGCCAGTTTTTTGCCGTCAGGTGAAAACTTCACCTTCTGCACACGCTCCGACAGCCCCACAAGCCGGCCGACCAAGCCGGACCCGTCGGCACGGTGCAGTAGCACCTCATGATAACCGGAAACCGCAATCAACGCACCGTCCGGCGAGTAATCAATCGATGAGATGACTGGAGGCAGGCTGTACACTGGCAAGCGGTCAATGTCGTAACGCTGCCTGGCGCTGACCGGCGTATCATCGACCGCACCCTCGGCCACCCACCGGGTGATCAGCGCGATCTCGTCTGTGGACAGTGGATCGCCCTTGGGGGGCATCTCGGCCTCGCCACTAATCGGTTTGATAAGAGTGACCAACTGGCTCTCATCCGGCTTACCGGGCACGACCGCCTTATCCTCGCTCTCGCCGCCGGCTAGTAACCGGGCAAAAGTCGTCATGACATAGTCGCCTTTGGCCTTGGCCGGCTGATGACAACCGTGGCATTTGCCTTGAAACACGGGCCGAATATCGCTGTAAAAACTGACCTGCCCAAGCTTGGTCTCCTCGGACCCCGCCACCGCTGCAGCGGCCAAAAAGCCGAAAATAATTCCGCACAATCGATCTTTCTTCATCATGATAACCTGTCTATCTCAATTAAATATGGCAACCAAACCCACGCACTCTGTGACGGTTGACAAAATAGACCATAATTTCGCTGTTTTTCCAAATACTATTTTCACCATAACTTCCCGCTCACAGGTGCGGTTTTCAATTGACTTAGCGCACAAAAAAAGCCCCTCCAAAACGGAAGGGCTTTGTAATCCAACTTGGTTGGAAATTAGAACTGGTAGAACAGGTTCGCTGCGATGGCGCTGCTGTCGCCGTCAGTGCGATCGCCTGTCTCATAGTTGTACTCCAAGCGTGTGAGAACATTCTCCCAGACGGAATAACCGAGCGTGGCACTCCACATGGACTTGGTGTCACTGCTATCGTCCACCGTGTCATAACGACCTGCCAACGAAACGCCGTCGCTCAAGTCCCACACCGCGTACATACCCACGGCATCGGCATCGTCTTGACCATTACCATACTCGCGATCGTCATAGGCAACACCCAGGGAAACTCCCTCGATCGGGCTGCTGATAGAGCCACCCACGTAGAAGAGCGAATCCTCATCGTCGTTGTCAGCATTGGCACTGGCACCGTCAATGTAGCCAACATACAATGTGCTGCCTGCGAGGAAGCCTAAGCTGTCAGGGACAGTGAGTTCAAGGCCCGCCAGATAGGCGAAGTTGCCGTCACCAGCGATGGTGCTGTTATGCAAACCAGCCGTCGAGTCGAACGCGTTGGCCAAGCCAAGTGACACGCTAATGCTATCGGACAACGATGTGGAGGCCAACAAACCCGTGTGAGTGAACGGCTCCAAGTCATACCCGTAGGAACGACGCACGTTCGGATTGGAAGCACTAGCTTCGACTTCGTAACCAACAATCGTGTCGAACAAACCAACGGTCAAGTCAACGCCATTGCCGAACGGCACATTCAGGCCGATGTTTGCATTTTTAAGTAGGAAGTCCCCAGATCCTGGCTGGAAGGTTTCAGCACGCTGACCCAGTAGCAGTTCCACATTGTAGCCTGCACTGTAGTCACCCTCGCCGAGCGGGCTGCTAATAGCCAAGCTGGCGCCGTTTGCAACGAATCCTTGATCGTCGTTCAGGTTGTTGCCCCTGCTGAAAGTCCCATTGTAGGAAGTTTCAACAGATCCACTGATAACGGTCGACGACAGAGCCGTCAACACGCTGTTTTCCTCTGCCTGAGCAGTCGAAGCGAGACTGACAACACCAGCGGCGGCCAGACCCACGGTCCATTTGTTCATTTTCATTATAATCAGTTCCTCCTGAGAACTATTTTTTTGTTTTTGTTTACGTAAACATACACCAACTCATCGCTGATGCTTTGAGGGATTACAATCGGTCACCCCTCATACGCCCAGAAAAGACGCACTGCCGGAAAACTAGTGATGCGCCAGTATGGGGGCAAGTGTTTTTATTGGTTTTTTTTTGCAACTTTAGTGTTTTTTTGGATCCAAAACATTAATCATGCGGCTCTATTTGGCTGGAACTGTAACATATAATTAACCATTCTTAACGCTTCGTGATTATATTCGTTATTTCAAGCCATATTAATGTCAATTGATTATTACTTTTATTTAGTATTACTTATTGTTTTTATTTATATAACTTCCTGAAAACCAGAAGAATAATTGTGAATTCAGTGTGAATAAATAGTGAAAAACTAGGAATACAGATGTGAAATCCGATCCAGTTCTGCTCTAAGCGCAATCCATTGTGGTTTTGTATACCTTTAATCACAACATCTGCGATTGAATCTGCTGCACAATGATGTCTCATGTTATTAACAACGTAGCGTGTTCACTGAACTGTATGATCATAGCACCAATTAGCGCCACTCTCGGAAAGGAACTGGAGTCATCATTGGTATGCACTCCAGTTTCGTGCTGAGGCTTGGTTAAGTCTCTACTCCCTTTATATCTGGTCAAGCCCCAGAATCTATTCCCAACGAAAGAGTTCGCTTGGCCCCAAGCGCGCCTAGCTTGTATCAGCTTCTGACTATGGCACGGGTGAACTAATCCACTCGCATTCAACCCATAGTGCCAATGTTTATGTTCGGTGAATCTCGTAGTCATTGGGGTCCCAGTCTTGCAGTAATCATGGGACATCCGTAGTTTGTCCAAGTGCAACTGGATTTTCTGGATGCCCTGTTGAAGTCGAATATCGGGATTGAGTCCATCTCCGACACGGGTGTGGTAATTGGCCAATCCAAGATCCCCTTGGAATGCGTTCGCAACACCCGAGCCAAGCGTTACATCGTCCGGCTTCTGCCAGAGCTAGTTCTTCGAGTCACCATTCCCCGGGGAGGTTCACGGAAAGAGGCCCTACGCTTCGTATCGGAAAATTTCGCTTGGGTGGAAAAACAGTTCCTGTCTCTGCGTCTTCAAGATTCCCTTGTGCTGAGCAATGCTCGTCAGGCAGCTAAAACGGTGCTTTTCAGGGGGAGAAGAGTTCCTGTCAATTGGATTAGCAAGGATGATAGCTTGGCCAAGCGCTCCATCCCGCAAGCCATGAGCACGAGCGAGTCTGGGGAAGACCTGCGCGACGCCATGGAAAAATGCCTGCTTACTCTAGCCAAAGAGGAACTCCCCAAGTTGACCTTTCGCTTGGCCAAGCTTCACGGATTTGCCCCAAGACGTGTGACCATCCGAAACCAGAAAACACGTTGGGGTTCCTGTTCCAGCACCGGCGGCATTTCATTGAACTGGCGTTTGGTGCAAGTGCCGGCCTTTGTTCGGGACTATGTCATTCTCCACGAATTGGTTCATCTGGATCAACTAAACCATTCAACCCGTTTTTGGAAGCGCTTGGCCAGGGCCTGCCCCAACCACAACGCTGCCGAAGCTTGGCTCAAAATGCACGGACCCCGTATCTGCTGAGTTTAGCTTGACGTAATCCTCCTTGAGACATCTTAGTGGCGGCACAAAAAAAACACCCGGATGTGCATCCGGGTGTTTTGGAAAGTTGCGACTGGCTTGTTTACTCCTTCACTCGAACCAAGCGGAAGAACGCCTTGGTTCCACAGTTCTTCTCCACATGTATTCCTCTACCTACTGTGGAAGGAATCGTCTCCCAAACGCCACCCTTGCAATCGCTATTGCGCTCCAGCACCAATCCGGGGGAACCCGGCCAGATCACGTAAAGGTCTTCACCTCTCTGGAAAATCTGGTTGACTGCCATCTTGGCGATATCAGAGCCCCCGCCTGCACTTGCGTCGTAAAGAGTGTAGCTCCAATTCCGGCTAATGATCTGATCACCACCCACAGGCTCAAAGGCCAACGTCACAGTCATTACATTGTCTGTACCGGCTGCCAGATTCTCGTATCCAAGGAATGAACCTGAAATGCTATCCGGATCAGTATTTTCAACGAGATCGACCGAAGCCTGCACACCCCGAACATTCTCTTTGATTTTCGCGTTAGCGGTTACATTCACACCGTTAACAAGGATGGATGCGGTTGCGACATCAATTCTGTCCACACCACCCAATGCCCAAATCTTGATCTGATGGGTGATTGCCGATGTCGTGGAACCTTCAGCGGGAGCCTTCAGCTGGATATCGGGCATACTGAAAACCTTGACTTCAGCCGAGGCCTCCGCATTGCCGCCGTTGGAAGCAGTCACCACCACGCTATAAGTTCCTGCGTCGCCTTTCGCTACACTGCTCAATGCCAAGTCTGCACCAGTCTCACCATCGATATTGGCTCCGTCTTTCTTCCACTGGTAAGTGACATCTCCTGGACCGTAGCCTGCCGCACTGAGCGTAAGCGATTCGCCGACCTCAAGTTCCGAACCACTCGGGGCAGTTGCTAATCCGGTCTCCACCACCCAGTCAATTGCCTGACCGACAGTAGCGGCATCTGCTCCCGAAGCAACAAATGCCCTGCGTTCGGGAGCTGCCTCGCCGTCTGGCATGGCCGCGCCCTCTTCGTAAGTCGCACCATCAGCAACACTCCAATCCGTTTGTAGTCCAGTATTGACCACCACAAGAGGCAAATCCGCATCCTGTAGAATATCGACATTGACACCAGCTGTTATCTTAGCGCCAAAGTTATCCAGCACTTCTGAGTCAGTGTCTCGATATGTCCGCCACGCTTGAGCAACCAACTTGGCATTGAAATCAGAATCTTGAGTGCCACTTGCGGTCTGGTACGTCGTCCAACCGGCTTCGTCCTTTTGCCAGAAGTCATTCAGACTGCTACCCACCACGTCGGTCTCGCCAAGGACAAGAGCCGCTCTGTTTCCAACTGTGAGTTCATTTCCTGTCACTCCGCTGAACTCAACAGTCCATGTCACGGTATCCGGCAAATCGATCTTGATCCCGGATACCCGGTAGGTGCTGTAACCTTCTGACAACACAATCGGATCGCTCGTAAACAAGACAGTCCCAGGAGTCTTGGATCCAGGAGCAGCATCGTTAGCAAGGGGACCATCATTGGCATAAATCCTAAGTGTTGCAAAAGGAGGTGGTAACGCTGTGACACCCTCGACCCCTATCACCTCTTCCACTGCCTCCACTGCCTCCACTGCTTCCACCGCTGGAACATATTCCACTGCTTCTATTGCTGGCGTTTTTAAGTCACCAATATTCTTACCAGATGGCAACGTATCGGGATTGACGTAATAAGTTGCTTCAACAGCCGAAACCGCTTCGACAGCGGGGACATATTCCACTGCTTCCACCGCTTCGACAGCCGAAACCGCTTCCACCGCTTGCACTGCATCTCTTGGCGCAGGAGATGAGCTGATTTCCGCGTAAGCCTCAAACTCGATTTCGTTCAGCAAACGGCCCGTTCCAGCCAGATTGATTTCATCGCCAAATTCTGTTCCGGACTTGTAATAAGCCTCGAAAACATCATTAGCTGAGTTGTAAATAACATCCCCGCTATTAATCCAGAAATCATCAAAACTGGAGCCAACTGCCACCGGGTTATGGTACACCAACCCGGCCCGATCACCTGCTATGTTCGCCACACCGGAAAATTGAACGGTCCAAGTGATCGTATCAGGCACTTCAATCAGTAGGTCGCTGACACTCACACTGTTGAAGCCCGGCGCGATCGCAAATGGATCACTCTCATACAGGATCGTACCTGGCTGCGGGCTGACGTCCCCACCTGCACCATCGTTGGCGTAAACGCGCACAACGGCCTTCTCGTCCCCGTCAGCGGTAAAGTCGCCGTAGTACTCAAAGGACAGGCTATCGAGCAATCGGTTGTTTAATCCAAGGTTAACCTCATCGCCAAACTCCTTAATGCTGGCAAAGTACACACCTTCGGCGGCGGTGTTCTCATAGATTGTGCCTCCCGATGTGGCCACACTGGGCGAGACAACGACCATAAGGCGGCCATCAAGATCTGCACTAGTCGTATCTGCGGCCGTTGAAGCATAAACACCGTAGCCCTTTGATGCCAAAATGCCTTTGATGGCAGTGTCGGCATCCGACAAGGCGTCCGATCCTGTGACCAAAACAACCTCATCCCCACGAGCACTGACAGAAACCTCATAGCTGATTTCCTTGAAACGGTACTTCCATGGGGCAGCCGCATCAGTGGCAACCATCTTGTATGTTCCCGAATTACCAGCCTGCACGGCACCCAAATCAAGTGATGAAGATGTGGCCCCGGCTATTGCCGCGTCGTCCTTGTACCACTGCAGTGTGATGTTATCACCCGTAACTTTTCCATCTAGCACGAGGGAATCCCCCACGGTGGCACTCCGATCCCCACCTGTATCGACAATCGAAAAACTACTTACCCAATCGACTGCGGCAACGAGCAAGGCACCACCCTCAGCCGTTAGAGAACCCAAGTCCGATGTCTGCATCGGAAGATTCACACGGCGGCCCGCGGCATCAATTCCACCCGCCATTGAGGAACCTGCATCGTACCCGTAGACCGCAGCCTGGTGGGATGCACTACCCGCCGTGGCAACAACCGCAGCAGCCGCGTTTGGTGTGCCCCAACCAAGAGTACCCGCATCACTAAGAACGATCTGTGCTCCTGCCGATAGACCACCGGCGAGAGGATGATTCGCGTCAACGATTTGAATCTGGGCAGCCGAACTAATAGTTCCTGAAAGACCTAAATCCCTCGCAGATGAGATAAAGCCAAGAGCATCCTGGACTGAACTGTCCAGGTTAATCACAGGTGCAGTGGTTCCAGCATACTTTGCGGCCCAGGAATCATCCTGCAATGTGGATGAAATAACCACAAATGACATGCGGCTAGGATCCACATCACTCACCGAATGACCCGGTCCCTGCATGGTAACCTTGAACCCTTCACCCTCAAGAAGCTGTTTCAGCGCCAAGTCTTCAGAATA
>Ga0163108_10002512_pt1 | contig 13264 bp, 8 predicted proteins | sample Fk1155metaG_FD_109644 | JGI IMG/M metagenome (GOLD analysis project Ga0163108, IMG submission 109644) | Marine microbial communities from the Central Pacific Ocean - Fk160115 155m metaG | ecosystem: Environmental > Aquatic > Marine > Oceanic > Photic zone | place: The Central Pacific Ocean...
CACCGTTTCAACTTTTGAAACCAACTCATCAAATTTCAAATCCGCTGGAGCACTGTATACAGGATCGCTTTCGGAACTAATTACCAAAGTTGAAATTTTTCCATCATTAATGGCTTGAGCAAGTTCAGCGATGGTACCTGATGCTGAGTGGGGAGCACTTACAATTTCAATGGCTTTATTGGATCCTATATTCCCAAGAGCATTATTAATTGCAAAGCAAAGAGCATGAACTTCTTCATCCTGCCTATTTCCTGCTAATAATACGCTCTTACCCTTATTTTCATGAAGGTCCTTAACGACCTCTACTATCCAATTCTTAATGGAGTCTGATACCTGCCCATCTTTAACTAAAGACTTTAATTTCGCATCACCGGTCAATTCGGCCACTTGCTTAGCAACTTCATTAATTAGAGCCGCCTGTTCACTTACTCTGACTGGTAGCCTATGGTCAGCCATTCCTCCAGTGACGGTATATTGATGCTCTGCCACATAAAGCCTGTTCATTGGCCCCGGTTTTTCTTCGCCTTTAATATGATCAACCTTCCGGCCCATAGAAAATTCAGAAGTAGCACTGTCAGAAATGCGATCCACGCCCAAGAAGTCAGAACCAACAGAAAGAATCCGGTGAGCTTTATCGATCCGATAACGGACAAGATTCCCTTCGCCAAATAAAGCCGTGGCTGCATTTTTCAGATTCTTATCATCAACTGCTTCATATTCGTAGAATCCTACTTCGGGCAACTGCTGATAAAGCGAATCAGCAACCCTTGCTCTTGTCGGTGACGTGCTCGCACCATGAAGGAATGCCAGCCCTTTACCTTTTGATTCGACCCACTCTTTCTTCTTCTCGGAAACAAATGACCAAAACTCATCAGCTCCAATCGACTTAGAGTCACCCCTTCCCTTTCGGTAAGAACGTGAACGTTCAGGGTCATAAAAATCAAGTATCGAAGCAATCGCGAATTGATCAGCAGATCCCATGCTCCCCGGGTGGAGACCATTCCCTTGCAAGTGAATGGGGCGGCCCTCGTGCACCTTAGCAACGATCGGAGTAGCTCCACCCAGCCTGGGCATTGCTGTTGCATAATATACAGCCTTACCTGGAACCATCCACTCAACGCTATCAGAATAAGGAAGTATCTTCCCTACTGGTCTGCGGCAACTAGCCAATCCAATACCAGCTAATGCAGTTGAAGCCCCCATAAAACGCATGAAATTTCTCCGCGAAAGAGAATCCTCACCATCCTCTCTACCCAGCTCGGCAGCACCTTGCGGGAATTCCCTTTCGAGTCGGCTCACAAATGACGGACTCCTCTCCAACTCACCGAGGCTGCGGAACATCCGCTTCCCAGCTAATGGATCATCGGGGTGTTGCCAAACGTGTTTCACTTATTTCTTTGTGGGTACAATTATAATTCTATCTAATTTCACAGTCCTCATCGGTGACAACCACTACAGTTATTGCCTGATGGGGGACGGATATGCCAAAGATCTTTCAGTACGGATCCTATATCTTTTTGTGTTAAAGGTTTTTCGCTGTCAGGAACTAGTTTCGAAGCATGCTCTCCTCCTAACCTCTGTTCTACATATGATCTGAAATCCTCACGCGCCAAATTTTCAGGTTTCCACTTTAAATCAAATATCTGATCCAAGGGTCTCAAATGTTTTGCCGGGTCCTTATGGCAATCAAGGCACCAGCTCATGCTATGTGGTTTATCATGATGCACCACGCGCATCTCGCCAACATCACCATGGCAACTAACGCAGCTGACTCCCCTGTTCACGTGAGCAGAATGATCAAAATAAACATAGTCGGGAGCGCGATGAACTCTGACCCACTCGACTGGCTTCCCATCATATGATTCGAAATTTTTATCAACAGCCTTACGTATCGGTTCTATCTTTGGACTATCAGATTTAACGTGTTGGTGACAGTTCCAACACGTCGACGCTGAGGGCACATTGGCGTGACCGGAATTCTCAACAAATGAATGACAATATCGACAATCCATCCCAAGCTGTCCTACGTGCAGCTTATGATCATATGGAACTGGTTGATCGGGCTGATACCCCACCCTTGCGTACTTCGGAGTAAAGTAATAGGAGACCGCTGCACTGACTCCGATGCCTAATATTATTAGGGCACCTACTATCTGCAGGGGTAATTTATTAGTCCAACGCGGAAAAGGATTGGCCATTTCGGGGTTTAATTAAGTATTCTATAATATCTTGTGAAAAATTTCACAAGCGAAATTTACAGTATTTTTACCTCAATAAACCTACGCCCTGAAACCTAAAAACAATTGCTTACTGTAAATAGAATTTCTCTAGTTTTTTGGTGCCAAAACCTTGGATTCCAAGGCCTTAAATTAGATCCAGAAGCTCACTTTGCTGAGCAGGCTGATGATTTACAATTCTCATCGCAGAACCTGCCCTCCTCTGATTCACATTTCTCGCAAATAAAAATCTGCAAATTGCACGGTTTATATGAGCAATTCTTATACCTTTGGGTGGAAATATCACAATGCCGACAAGCTGCAATCACTTTTGGGTTAGAAGAATTGACCTCGACTCCAATTCTCTGATCAAAAACATAGCACTGACCATCGAAATTTTTACCTTTTACCAAAGAATCCTTCCCATAATTAATGATTCCGCCATGCAATTGAGCTACCGAGTTAAATCCTTCCTTAATTAGAAATCCCGATAACTTCTCACAGCGGATCCCACCAGTACAGTACGAGAGAATCCTTTTGTCCTTTGCGCCGGAGAAGTTTTCTCTGATCCATTCAGGAAAATCTCTAAAATTGTCAACTGGTGGACAAATGGCTCCCTTGAACCGCCCGAGATCAGACTCATACTTGTTTCTCCCATCAAATAGCAAAACATCCTCATTCTCCATTTCTGCTAGGAATTGCTCAGGTGAAAGTCTTTCTCCAGTAATTTCCTCAGGGTCAATGTCTTGTTCTTTGGGCAAGTGCAAAGAAACGATCTCAGGCCGAACCTTTACAGAGAGCTTTTCGAAAGCATGCCCGTCATTAGGCTCAATCTTAAATTCCATTTCCGAAGTCCCTAAAAGCTCTAGAGTTTCTTTAATATAGGCCTCAGTTGAATCTTTTGTTCCTGAAACAGTCCCATTAATGCCCTCTTCGGCAATAATGATCCTTCCCCTCAAATCATGCTCATTGCAAAAGTCGGTCTGCCGTTTAGCAAACTTATCTGGATCCTCGATCGGAGTATATAAATAATACAAAAGGACTTGGTAAGGATCTGACATGTTGGCGCTAAATTATTTTAACCCGCACATTCCGTACAATGTGTACTTCCTGGGAGAGCCTCTAACCGGTCTAAACTAATCTCATTACCACAACCTTGGCAAATGCCAAAATTAGGCATCAATATATTCGTAAGAGCATTTTGAAGCCTTATCTCCTCGTCCCTTAACCGTTCGAGTGCGGCCTCATTAACACTCTTGTCTTGCATCGCCTCGAGTCGAGTCAACCTCCCAAGCCCCTTGTCAGGAGATATTGGCTTCGTAGATTCTTCGAGATCGGCAATCCTCATCCCAATCTCAACGGATCGCTCAAGGATACGCTCACGAAGTAATGCTTTTTTTTGTGAATCCATTCAGATAGCTATATAAATCGCTACAGAGCAAAGCATCAAGGCCAACGCTCAATTCTTATATGAAAACACAATCTTCGAAGACTTGAAACGCATCACTTGCCTGAAATGGCTCAAACGGGTAAACTGCCCTCTTAAAGTACCTGATGCTTCCCTGGTTCAATAACGACAAATTCCCTTTGTATCTAGCCCCAATGGCCGGTGTCACTGACCGAGTCTTCCGTTCTATCTGTAAAGAACTAGGGGCAGACGTAATGGTAACTGAGTTCGTATCTTCTGAAGGCATTATTAGGCGAGACGACAGGACAAGGAAATACACTGAATTTGATGATGAACAACGTCCTGTGGGAGTTCAGCTCTTCGGTGCTGATGGCGAAAAAATGGCAGAAGCAGCCAAAAAAATTCTGGAATGGAAAAAACCCGACTTCATTGATATCAACTTCGGCTGCCCAGTTAACAAAGTCGTATCCAAAAATGGAGGGTCATCCTTATTGAGAGATTGTCCCGTCTTGGAAAGGGTAGCCTCTTCCGTTGTCAAAGGCATCGGATCTCAGGTCCCAGTCACTGGAAAAATACGCATCGGTTGGGACCAAGAATCCATCAATGCCGTTCAAGTATCAAAGATCTTGGAAGGTTCAGGCATGCAAGCTATTTCAATACATGGAAGAACCCGTTCACAGAGTTACGGAGGTCAGGCTGACTGGAACGTTATTACCGAATGCGCACAAGCCGTATCAATTCCCGTAATCGGAAACGGTGACATCTTGACGGGTGAGGACGTGGAACATCGCAAAAAAACGACTGCGGTATCCGGCGTCATGATTGGAAGGGCAGCAATGCAAAACCCATGGATTTTTCGCGACGCCAAACACTATCTTAGGACTGGACAGCACCTTCCTCCAGCGTCACTTGATGAGAGATGGAAACTCATCAAGAGGCATTGCCGCCAAGCCATTGATTGGGGGCGTTACGGAAATGAACGGCAAACGTTAATGGCAATGCGATCAAGACTAATGGCTTACTCAAAGGGCATCCCCGGCAGCAAACGATTAAGATCAAGACTCAGTACTGTTGTTTCAATGACTGAGATCGAGACCCTATCAATGGAGCATATAAATTACCATGAAAACAAAGCCGACCTCACCGAACCCGTTGCACTAGTATAAAAACCTTTCCCTTTGCTTTTAATATGAACATAGAACCTAACATCTTTTTCTGGATCATTCTCGTTGCTGTAGTAGGAATTTTCATCCTCGATCTGTTCTCTGAATGGCTCAATATCAAGGGATTAAGACTAGAGCTGCCTCAAGAATTTAAGGACGTCTTTGACCAAGAAAAATACTCAAAGTCCTTAGAGTATACTCACGTAACAACCAAATTTGGAGCGGTCCAGTCCAGCTTCGACCTCATAATATTTCTGCTCTTTTGGATCGTTGGCGGGTTCGGATGGTTGAGCAATATAATCATCGACCTCGGTCATGGCCCGGTCACTTCAGGCTTATTATTTTTCAGCACATTATTCATCGCGGCAGGCCTAATGAATTTACCTTTTGAAATTTATGACACCTTTAAAATTGAAGCGAAGTTTGGTTTTAACAAAACAACACGCTCAACATTCATCGGTGACAAAATTATGGAGTTGTTTCTTGGAGCCTTAATTGGACTTCCTGTACTCGGCCTGATCATATGGTTATTTGAAAGTTTTGAAAACGCCTGGCTCTGGGGCTGGATCTTTCTTTCAGGATTCTCCTTGCTAATGGCTTACTTGGCCCCGGCAGTTATCCTTCCACTATTTAATAAATTTGAACCGTTAGAAGAAGGTGAACTCAAATCCGCAATCAATGACATGGCGGAAACTTGTAAATTTCCCCTCACTGAATTATCAGTGATGGACGGATCCAAGAGATCAAGCAAATCAAATGCATTCTTCACAGGTTTTGGTAAAAACAAAAAGATAGCATTGTACGACACCCTGATAGCTAATCACAGCACTTCTGAATTAGTCGCGGTATTGGCTCATGAAATTGGACACTTCAAAAAGAAACACATCATGCAAACCTTGTTTCTTGGAATTGCTCAAACGGGAATTCTGTTTTTCGTTTTAGGATTTTTTATCAGAAGCGAACCTCTCTCATCTGCCTTTGGAGTAAATGAACCAAGTGTCTATTGTTCATTGCTGTTTTTCACTCTTCTATTCAAACCAATCAGCAAGATCCTTTCGGTCCTGATGAACATACTAAGTAGAAAGAATGAATTCGAAGCAGATGCTTATGCTGCTGATGTTACAGGAAATGCAGATTCTCTAATTACCGCACTAAAAAAACTTTCCGCAGACAATCTCTCAAACCTAACGCCCCACCCCTTTTATGTGTTCATGCACTACTCCCATCCACCTGTTAGCCTGAGGATCAAGGAGTTGCGAAAGGTTTCTTAGCACCTGAAATAAAATTAATTAAAGTTTCTTTAATAGATTGGCAGGAAACCTGCTTGAACAAAAACTAATATCAGTTCACATTAAGCCAACGGAACCAATTCGGTACCCATGGCTGCCCTTGAATTACAACACTCACAGAAGCAATCGCTGGAACTGCGAGCGAAAATTGCTCCACAAATGCAGCAAAGCCTCAATGTGTTGCAAGCGACTACCTTAGAGCTCAATCAAATGATCGGGCAAGAAATTGCCCAGAACCCAGTCCTTGAAGAAGAATCCGTTGATATTTCTGTTGAAGAGGAAGGCCTTGATAAAGACGAGGATGATTTTGATGAGGAGTTTTCAGAATTATCTCAACTAGATCAAGAATGGCGAGAGTACCTCCAGCAGAGCAGGTCAAACGCGCCGAGAAGAGATGATGAAAATGAGCGCCGTCAGCGAATGATGGACTCTATCATTGAACCGCAGACCTTATCAGAGCACTTAATTGAACAGCTTAACACTTCTGATTCCAGTGCCGAAATAAGAGACCTCGCTGAGATGCTGATCGGAAGCGTTAATGAGGACGGATTCCTATCAGAAAACATAGAGGAAATTGCCCTAGAAAATGCAATACCTTTCATGAAGTTAAAGGAAGCACTTGATCTGGTGCAATCATTTCATCCGATCGGAATAGCAGCACAAGATCTCAGGGAATGCCTATTGTTACAACTAGATCACTTAAATAAAAAACACAGCTTAGAATATAGAATCGTAGATCGACATTTAGATCAATTGGCTCGGAAACGTTATCCTCAAATTTCTCAAAAGATCGGTATTAGCATCGGAAAAGTCACAGCCGCGGCCGAATTCATAGCAACACTAAACCCAAAACCAGGAAGGGAACTCTCACTTGGTGACAATCATTACATCACTCCGGACGTGAGCGTCGAGAAGACCTCCACAGGCTATAACGTTACATTAAATAATGAGACCATCCCGCATCTAAGAATCAGTAATGTCTACAAGGACATCATGTCTGGAGGCAACGCCAAAAAAGACGCCAAAGAATATATCAGAGAAAAAATTCAATCCGGTAAATTCTTAATAAAGTGCATTCATCAAAGGCAAGACACGATCCGTAAAATCTCTGAGGAAATAGTAGATCGGCAACGTGATTTCCTAGATCATGGAATAGCTCATTTGCACCCAATGAACATGGCTCAAATAGCAGAAGTTGTCGGAGTTCACGAAACTACCGTCAGTCGAGCAATTGCAGGCAAATACATCGCGACACCACGCGGAGTTTTTGAAATGAAATATTTCTTCAAACCAGGCTATGAAACTGACAGCGGCGACTCAATGAGCAATACTAGCGTGAAACAGGCCGTAGCTGAACTGGTTAAAAACGAGGATAAGAAAAAGCCTCTAAGTGATGATAAAATTGTCAAAAAACTCAAGGAATCAGGCATCAAATTGGCCCGAAGAACCGTCGCAAAGTACCGGGACGAAATAGGAATCCTTCCCAGCTATCTGAGAAGGACCTACTAAGTCTAAATTTTAATTCACTATCCCTCGAGATTCACTTGACCCAGTAAATCAGTTGGAGGAGATATCATTCGTGATAGATGAGACAGACATCCTAAAGACTCTAGAAAAGGTAAATTATCCTGGTTTCAGTAGAAACATCGTCTCGTTCGGACTCGTTAAATCCGTTTCCATTGAAGGTTCCGATGTGACAGTGAAAATTGAACTGGCCACAAAAGACCCTTCAATTCCCCAATCCATACATAACGAAGCTCAGGAAGTACTCTCAACGATTAAAGAGATAGGGCGAATAAAAATAGATTTCGATATTAAAAATCCCCCCGAACCAGCTAGCGAGCTCGATACCAATAAAGCCTCATTGCCTGGTGTGAAAAAAATAATAGCAGTCGCTTCGGGCAAAGGTGGCGTAGGCAAATCAACGGTCGCTGCGAACTTGGCACTTGCCCTTTCTTTATCTGAGGGAAACCCAAGCGTTGGCCTATGTGACTGTGACCTGTATGGACCAAGTATACCTCTAATGTTTGGTCAGGACGAGGTCAGGCCAATGGCCACCGATCAAAACGAAATTATTCCAATCGAAAGTCATGGTATTAAAATTATGTCAATGGGATTCTTACTAGATGACAACTCTCCAGTAATCGTTAGAGGGCCCCTCGCGACACGCTACACTCAACAATTCCTTAGAGGATGCCTTTGGGGTGAACTTGATTATCTGATACTAGATTTGCCTCCCGGCACTGGTGACATCCAATTAACAATCGTTCAATCAGTCGCTGTGGATGGGGCTGTAATTGTCACAACTCCTCAGGAAATGGCTCTCATCGATGCGAGAAAAGCAGCCTCTATGTTTACTAAAGTTAACGTACCAATCATTGGTATAGTTGAAAACATGAGCTACTTCTTGTGCCCATCGGATGGAGAAAAATATGCCATTTTCGGAGAAGGCGGTGGCAAAAAAGAATCCTCAAGATTGGGAGTCCCTCTAATTGGTCAAATCCCAATAGAAATGAAGACGCGAGAAGCAGGAGACACGGGAAATCCAGTCGCTTTAGGAGACTCTGAAACAGCCAAAGAATTCGGTGATCTTGCGAAAAATGTCATCTCCGAATTATCATAAAATTCAGACATTAGTTGATCAAGCCGCATTGACTTAAGGAGCGTAGCCGGCCAACAATGTAATAATGGGTATTCGTAGATTCTTTATAGGCTGGGACCAGCCAATAGTGGAGCTTGCGAATGAATTTTTGCTAGAGGAATTAGACGAAGAACTAATCAGCAAAACTCTGATCGTTGTTCCTTCCAAACAGGCCGCGCGCAAACTAAAGAACCGACACAGAGAAAATTCTAAATTTGATAATTACCCCATTTTCGGAACTCCCGAGACTGCTCTCGATCTTTTCGAAAAGGATTCAGAAAGGCCCGCCACCAAAACTGAAAAATCGTTAGCCTGGGCCCTAACATTAAAAAACATCAAACTCACACAACTACGAAATATATTCCCGATATCTCCTCCTGATCGCTCAATGAACTGGGCCCTCAGAACATCAAATACTTTTATATCATTAAAAAATTCATTAAACGAAGGCGGGCTAAACATTTCAGATGTTATTGAAAATGAAGGTCATGATTTTGTAGACCTCTCACGATGGAAGGAGCTCGAACACTTGGAGAACACCATCGAATCCTCACTCAAAGAAAACGGCCTCAGCCATCTATCAAAATCTTTTTTAAATTCCCCTTCCAGCGTCGGTAACATTGAACAAATTATTCTAATTGGTTTACCTGACCCTCCAAAGATACTCACCGACGCACTGCAAAGCATCTCTGAATCTCACAAGATCAGCATTGTCATTTATGCGCCGGATTCAGAACAGTCATCATTCAGCGAATGGGGAAGGCCAATGACCGAGAACTGGTCAAATCATAAGATCAATATTCCAAATGCGGAAAGCTCAATCAGGCATGTATCTAGCCCTGACGAACAATCGCGTGAAGTGGGATCCATCATCTCCGAACATTCAGACCCACATGGAATGGTAGGAATTATAAATAATGACACTGAACTCATTCCGAGCCTCAAGTCTGAGCTGAAAAAACATAATCTGAATGCGTATAATCCCTCCGGAGAACTGTGCTCAAACCATGAAATATACGCCACCTTATCATTGTTCAGGGACCTAATGTCTTCAGGCTCATTTGAATCAGCCATTGAAGTCCTCAAGCACCCGGAAATCATTAATCACATCGTTATAAATAACGAGGACATCCAAATAGAAACCACGGATCAGATAGACACCGTCAATAATAATGATGATCCCGAACTTGCAGCCGCAAACATTCTCGTGAGTTTAGATCGCATTAATGACAAGCATATCCCCACCAGTTTGGATACGGCTCTGGAATTCTCTAGCAAAAATGAACGACTAAAACTCACCAACTCAGCACTAAAACAACTGAAGGAATGGCTCGATCAATTACAGAATAATCTTATTGAAAATCTACCTGGAATTTTACAATCAATCTACTCTGAGAGAGAATTTGATTCCGAAGAAGATAAAGGATTTAGTCATACCGCTGAATGCCTCAATTCCATTCTGGGTGAGATTCGTTCCAGTCCCTTACAATCAATGGCCGGCAGCGAACAATTGAATTTCATCCTTAGCGCTTTGAAAAGTGGGGGGATCCCCGAAAAAAGAGAGACGGATTCACTGGACATTCAGGGCTGGCTCGAAGTTCTCTGGGAGGACAGTCCTCATTTAATAATAACAGGAATGAATGAAGGTTCTGTTCCTGATCGAATCGCCGGAGACATTTTCCTGCCGGACAGTCTAAGATCCAAGCTGGGGTTAAGAAATAATGAGTCCATCCTTGCGAGAGACAATTATATTTTTAACGCGACCCTCAATTGGAGAAATTCCTGCGGAAGAGTCGATATCATTCTAGGAAAGGAATCACTGGAAGGGAACCCTCTAAAACCCTCAAGGTTACTTTTCCAATGTGATGATAGTGAATTAGCGGACAGGGCACTGAGTCTTTGTTCAAGAGTCAATTCATCAGAAATTATTCACCCATGGACTTCAGCATGGAAACTTCTACCAGAGAAAATCGACAAGGATGCGAAAATTTTTGAGGAAATATCAGTGACTCAATTCAGCGATTATCTTTCCTGCCCATTCCGTTTCTATCTCCAAAATTTGATGGGCATGAATGATAACCGGCCCGTTGAAATGGAAATGGATGCAATGCAATTCGGCACATTTGTTCATCAAGTACTTGATGATTTCGGAGGAAATGATGGGATCAGGGACAGTCAGGATGAATCGGAAATTTATAAATTCTTAGAAGAAAGAATCAATTCCAAAGCGACTCACGAATTCGGAACAAGACGCACCGTTCCATTATCATTCCAGATCAACTCAATCAAAGAACGGCTCAAATGGTTCTCTGCCATTCAGGCCAATGAAAGGTCCCTAGGATGGAAAATAATTCATTCAGAATTTAAAATTCACATAAACAATGTAATCAAAATCGGCAATTTGAAACTTAAGGGTACGATTGATCGGATAGAACAGAACGAAAATGATGGGGCCTTGAGAATCCTTGATTACAAGACCTCGGCAAAAGCAATAAACCCAGACAGGGCCCACCTCAAGAACATCACTCAATCCTCCTCAGATTCTACCCCGGATTGGCGCACATATATTAGCGGTAAAAAAAGCCGCAAATGGATTAATCTCCAGATACCGCTTTACGTGCATGCAGCGAAATTAATCTTTGAAAAAGAAAATATAGGATCGGGATATTTTAATCTGGGCAACACCCAGAGCTCAATGAAAATTGAAATGTGGGATGACTTGAAGGAGGACCTCATGGAAAGCTCCATCACCTGCGCAGAGAACGTTTCAAAAGAGATCAGCGATTGCAATTTCTGGCCCCCGTCTGATTCCCCTAAATATAATAATTACTCGGAAATAATTTTTGGCGACTGTGATTCAAGCTTTGATCCCAGCGAAATTCTGCAAAAATAAATATGAACCCTCCAGTCACATTTATTAACGAAGTCATCCCCGCCTCCGCAGGCACGGGCAAGACCTTTAAACTGACAGATAAATTCATTAGCTTAATGAATGAGGGAGTGAACCCCGAGAACATAGTCGCCCTTACCTTCACAAAGAAAGCGTCTGGAGAATTTTTTGAGGGTATCCTCGAGAAATTGGCCAGAAGCTCAAAGCACTTTGACGATCCCGAGTCGATAAGCAACATCACTGCCGTTCCTGAACTCGACAGCGAAAAAGCCATTAAATTACTTCGGGTTTTTATTAATGCGATGCCGTCGCTTGAAATGGGGACCCTGGATAGTTTTTTATACAAAATGATAAATAATATTCCTTTTGAAATGGGAATAGCTGGTGAATTTGAAATCCTTACGGACCACGAAACTTTGGTCGCAAGGGAAAGCGTATTCAGAAAAGTTTTTGACGGGAAAGCCTCCTCAAATGAAATTTTTCTGAAAGCATTAAAATATTCCTCCTTCGGTAAGGAGGAATCCAGAGTGCAGTCCCGACTCAATGAATTCATTGAGAAAATGCATAGCAAATTCATTTACAATCCAGAACCGGAGCTCTGGGGAAAAAAATCATCCATATGGCCTAACGAATTTCAATGGAACGTTCTTGAAGAGAACATATTGAAAGAAAAAATAAAAAGACTCCTGAAGCTAAATGAAAAAATGGAGATCAGAGAGAAAGTCTCCACAAAATTAGAGTCATTTTTTTCATGGATCGTTGAAACCAAAACCGGCAATCCTGTGCCAAAGGATTACGAGACAGTTTACAATAATTTTCTCAAAAACTTCAATGACATCCAGTCAGGAAGTGCCCGGATCAATGTTGCCGGGTGTGCATACGAAATATCCGGCGAACAGGCTGAACTTTTTCTGGACGTTATTTCTCATTTAGTCGGCATCACATTGCAAACTCAGTCAATGAGGACACTTGGCCTGTGCGAAGTACTTCAATCATACGAAGATGAATATGGCAAAAATGTGAGGCAAAAAGGACGACTGACCTTTTCTGATTTCCCATACTTTCTGTCCAAGAGGAATAAGTTAACCTCTGGACTGATTGACTTACTGGAATACAGAATGGACGCCAAATACGACCACTGGCTTCTTGACGAATTTCAGGACACTAGCCGGGAACAATGGGATGCCATCGAAAATCTTATCGATGAATGCGCAATGGATCCTGGGGCGGGAAGGAGTTCATTCATCGTTGGAGACATCAAACAATCCATCTATGCTTGGCGAGGCGGAGACTCCAGAATTTTCAATGAGCAGAAACGTAAGTATAAGAATCTTAGCCCCGAGCGTTTTAGGGAAACTAATCTGGATGAATCACGACGATCCTCTGAACCTGTCATCACAACAGTAAACTCAATATTTGGGAGTAAGGATGAAATACAGAGCCTGTTCCCCTCAATTGAGGGTCGGTGGGAATTTAAGGAACATACGACAGTTCATAAAGACAGGCCCGGTTTCACTTCATGGATATCCGCAGAGAAAGCACCCAGATGGAAGGAGCTTGATGCAAAACTTGAACTGATCGCAGAAGTAATCAGAAAAATAAACCCCTCGGAAAATAAACTCAGCGTCGGGGTCCTCGTCCAGCAAAATAAAACCGG
>Ga0163108_10002515_pt1 | contig 13255 bp, 8 predicted proteins | sample Fk1155metaG_FD_109644 | JGI IMG/M metagenome (GOLD analysis project Ga0163108, IMG submission 109644) | Marine microbial communities from the Central Pacific Ocean - Fk160115 155m metaG | ecosystem: Environmental > Aquatic > Marine > Oceanic > Photic zone | place: The Central Pacific Ocean...
ATTATCCGGACTTGTAGACACATCGATACGTTGCAAAAAATCTTTGTGACGGTGGTGATAAAAATTTGTACTCACTACACCTTGATCGTTAGGTAACCTGTATTCAGCTAAGAAATTATAATTCCACCAATAATCCGGTCGTAAGTTAGAATTACCCGCTAGGATAATTGAGTCCTCATCCTCCTGGTCACTGGTTGCAACGAAATCAGTAAAACTTAACTGCCTTACGAATTTTTCGATTAACATTCGTAATTGCAATTGCGGCGTGATATCAAATCGATAATCTAATTTCGGTTTAAAGAAATCGAAATTGCGGTTGTTTCTAACATCACCGCTGGCGGAAATTTCAGATGTTTCATAGACCAATGAAGTTTCCAGTGACATACGCGGATTAATCCGCCAGTTGTGGATAGCAAATGGTTCGTAACGAATCTCTTCTACACGAGTATTCGCATTGGGGACGGTAACCGAAGTTAGTCCACCAAATTCTGCAGAGGTTGTTTCATGTGGAGACAAAACGCCTAAGGCAAGATTTGAATCTAGTATAGTTTGCGTCCATTCCGCGCCAAATTCGACGTCTTGCCCATTAAAAATATCCATCGTGTAAGAACTTCTAATGATGCGTTCTTCCAAAATGCTGGATGAATCGAGGAATAAATTTTTCTCTTCGCGACCATCGTCAAAGACATCCCAGCGTTCGCGGGTGTTGGCGGTATCATTCTGATTCGCAATGAACAAAAGCTTAAACCGATCACCATTATCGCGACGATATTCGTAGTCACCTCCAACTTCCCAGTTGGTTTTAGTGCTGGGAATGTCTTCTCTTTCAAAATTGTGTTGAAAAGCGCCGCCTCGCAGATTGATGGTCAGTCGTTCAACTACACTAGGGTCATCGTCTTCAGCAACCAGAGCGTTGAAGCGCATACTACTAAGGGCGTTAATTTGATAATCGAGATTAGTGGACAGAGTGTAAATTGTGTTATCACGAATGCGTCTCTCATCAATAAAGTCGTTTGGCAGCTCACCAGGTAAAATGCTATGTTCGCGAATCTGCGTGGAGTTGTACCCAGAAACTGCAGATGCGCTTAGCAGATAATTAAGATCACCACTTTGTCCGGCATAGGTAAGCGAACCACCGGGCTCGGAATTATTGTCAGAGTAAAAGCTTGCGTCTACTTCATAATTTAAGTTTGAACTTGATGTCTCTTCGAACAAAACAACATTAGCAATTTGAGTACTACCTCTTACATCCAGATCACCTGAAGTGCCACGAATAATTTCAATGTAATCAATTTGATCAGCATCGATACGTCGAAGCTGCGCTGTCGTATCATTGTTTTTACCCGCGGTTCTTTTTCCATTAATAAGGATTTGCGTACCTCCACTACCACTACCCAACCCACGACCGCCTCGACTAACATTGGCGAAACTACCCCCGCGTCCTGAACTGCTACTTGAGGTACCAGTTCTGCTACGGCGACTGGAGTTTGATAACTCCATACCCGGGATACGATTTAACATATCCAGTGCAGTTACAGGAGCATACTCCAAAAAATAACTAGAAGGATAAACAACGGTTGAGTTGTCGCCCACATTATCCTGTGCGGTAACATCATTTGAGAAAGTGCAGAGAAAAAACAGAATAAGAGCAATATTAGAGGAGAGTGCTATAACTAGCTTTGGTTTGCGTCCTGAACAACCGCTTCGTTCCATACCTAAAATTACTTCCTTAGCCTTCGATGTTGACATTTGAAACTGATTCATATTTTGCGATTAACTTTCACTTTTGTTGCTATACAGCAAATTGTGTTGGCGCATTATACGGAAACGGCATCCCATGGAATGTGACATTTTGTAAGTGATATGTGCAGCCCAGCACCATTTTCTACGTTGTTTTTTCCTGCGATAGACCTGTTCAAGTTTATAGGGGAAAGAGCAACGACTGAACCCACTGAACACGTTGTAGAAGTAGCGCGTCCTATTCTTTCACACTCCAAATAGGTTTAAAGTCATCTCCATCGACAGGAAACACAGTCCAAATGAGCAGAGTCAAAAGGGTAAGGCTTGAATCAGTTGTAAAGCAAAAATACCGAAGAGGGCTATCAAAATACAAAGTTGTACACCTGACTGAATCGCTTGTCCTTCGGCGTACATAAAGCCTAGACTGATTTGGGCAGCTCTTTAATGTACAAATCTTGTTTGGCGTAGGGTATTTCGATTCCCTGCTCATTAAATGCCTTATAAATGGCGCAATTAAGATTATCGAGCGCAGAACCTCTTAACGCAGGTTTAGATATCCAGACTAGTAGGTCGAAATCTAGGCTGGAGGCACCAAACATACGAAACCGGACTATGGGAGCGGGGTCGTCACATACGAGCACTTCGGCTTGAGCGATCGCTATCAAGATGTCTCTTGTCTTATCGATATCACTGCCATAGGCGACACCAACTGAGGCAATACAACGGTACTTTTCAGACGGCCCGCCAGATTCATTAATTATTTTTGTATTGCCCATCACTGAATTCGGAATGGTGACCTCGACATCGTCTCTGGTTAGTATTCTTGTGCTGCGGACACCGATGTGGGTTACTTCACCCCGTTCGGCGGTATCCAAGACGATAAAGTCGCCGATCTTATAAGGCGCATCTGCCATGATGAAGACACCGGAAAACAAATTTGCCAGTGTGTCCTTAGCAGCAAATCCTACAGCTATGCCTACAATGCCAGCGGAGGCGAGCCAAGCAGTCATATCAATATTCCACGCTGAAAATATCAAATAAACAGCTAGTACAACAATAATAATGTTGATCAGATTTAGGAATAGCGGCAGAGTTTGTTGATGAACTACCTTTATTCGTTTCTCATTTTCTGCAATGCGAGTGAGCAAAATCCGATTTATGCGAAGCAAAAAAGTTACCCAAATAATAAGGGCAAAAGACTTCATCAATGAAAAACCAATTGTTAGAAAGAGGTCGGCTGGCGAAAGAATCAATAAGGCGCTGGCAATTCCAAGAAGCAAAATACTGTTGTAGATTGGTCCATGTAACAGGCCAATCACTTGGTCGTCTAGAGTGAGGCGCGTTTTTTGCGCTAAATTCTTTAGTCCGGTAATGATGATGCGATTAAATATCCAAGCCACTATAAAAGATAGGGCTATGGCTAGAGAGGACTGAATGAAACGATTATCACCAAATATGGTCAAAAGAGGTGATATCAATGATTGTAAGTTGGCAAACATAAGCGGCATCTCTAGATAAATTTTAGAAGCAATATCAGCGTAGAAAGTAGAAAAGTGTTATTAAGGAATCTTGCCTGAGGCATAAACTAAACACCACACCAACTTCACTTTGTTTTCCCGATGAATAACCTTCAAATTTTTTCTATTTATTTTCTATTTTGATTCAGCGAGCCACGGGTCAAAATGAATAATGGCTGACAGTAGGTAAGAAGGATTTGCCCGATGCTATCCTTTTAATAGATATTTGAAGTGTTACCCATCAAATACTGCTATTTAATTTTTTTCAGATTTTTTCAAATTAGCCTTTAAGTATGGGGTTGGCAACTGTAATTATTGAGGCAGGCAAAAGGCCTCCCCCCACCCTTATTTGTAGGGTCATGCATTAATGAATTTCAGGGGGGGGGGGTAGAATTTTATTTATGGCGGGCTAAAGCACATTAATAGCCTAAATTGCTGTTATATACAGCCATTAGAGTCCGGCCTTCGGCACCATCTTTTACCGAGAATATCTAATATTGATGGTTTCAGCCTGCTCAAATTCAAATTTTGTCTTCTTAAACCTGTCTTTCAATGTGGCATCGTTAGAGTACTGAATCGCCGCAAAGCCGCGTAAAATCTTGACCTCAGCCCGTTCTCCTCCTTATAATGCGTGCCCCTTGTGAGATTGTGATCATAGTTTACTGTGTCATATATTTTTAGATAAAAAACAAGGGGTTATGTAGGAGGTGGTGCGGGGTGGAGCAGTCTGGCAGCTCGTCGGGCTCATAACCCGAAGGTCGTAGGTTCAAATCCTGCCCCCGCTACCAATTTTTTTAACGTGATTTAAGAGCGCAATAAGCTCATATGACCGTAAAAAAATACTCCGTACTAGGCTCTGATTAGCCTGGATTACGGATAAATTAAGAATGGGCGTTTGGCCCATTTTTTGTATCTGAGGTAAAGGTGTGGCCCGTGGTTCTAGTGAAGGCAAAAAGGCCTTGTGTTGAGATATATGCTTATTAATGGAACGAGGTTGCGTGAAAAGAAGTGAATCGGCGATAACAGAGTTGATCGAGCCCACCGTGTTAGCCATGGGGTTGCAGTTGTGGGGAATCGATCTTAGCCAGAGAGGCAAATACTCTATATTAAGAATTTATATCGAGCGTGAAGAAGGAGTCACGATCACGGATTGCGAAAAAGTAAGTCGACAAGTTAGTGCAATATTGGACATGGAAGATCCAATTGCCGGTGAATACACTCTTGAGGTGTCATCACCAGGGCTTGATAGACCTTTGTTTACTTCGGAGCAGTTCGGGCGGTTTATAGGTAGCGATGTGAAAGTGCGCTTGCACCATCCTGTGGATGGGAGGCGCAAGCTCAATGGATCGATAGAAAATGTTTCAGGAGACGAAATCATGTTAAGCGTTGATGGCGAAGGGTTTCGGCTACAGCACACAGACATCGAAAAAGCGAATGTCGTATTTTAAGGAACATTTGTTCCAGATCTGGAAGTGAATCCAGGCGAAGGCTTCGAGTAGGGTGATACAGTTATGATGAGCAAAGAAATACTAATGGTTGCGGACGCTGTCTCTAACGAGAAGGGTGTCTCACGCAGTGTGATTTTTGAGGCGATAGAATCGGCGCTTGCTACCGCGACCAAGAAACTTTATGACGACCAAGAAATAGAGTGTCGAGTTTCAGTTAATCGTGATACGGGCGACTACGAAACATTTCGTGTATGGACAGTTGTGGACGAAGAAGAATACCTAGAAGAAGGGTTCCAGTTGACTCTTGAACAGGCCAGTGAAAAAGATAGGTCACTGGTAATTGGCGATACATGGGAAGAGAAAATCGACAATGTCGAATTTGGTCGTATCGCAGCACAGACTGCGAAACAGGTAATCGTTCAGAAAGTACGGGAAGCGGAAAGAGAAATCGTAATTTCAGAGTACGAGGATCGGGTGGGCGAACTCGTTGCCGGAACCGTCAAGAAGGTCACGCGAGACAACATCATTGTCGACCTTGGAAAAAACGCTGAAGCACTGTTGCCAAGAGACCAGATGATCCCGCGAGAGACCTTTCGCATAGGTGATAGAATGCGGGCTCTGCTCACCGATGTGCAGTCGGAACAACGGGGTCCCCAACTTTTCTTGAGCCGCACTTCCCCGGATATGTTGATTGAGTTGTTCAAGATCGAAGTGCCAGAGATTGCAGAAGAAATAATAGAAATCAAGGCTGCTGCGCGTGACCCGGGTTCGCGGGCCAAGATTGTGGTTAGCACTAACGACGGCCGCATCGATCCGGTTGGAGCCTGTGTTGGGATGCGTGGTTCTCGTGTGCAGGTAGTGTCTAATGAACTTGCAAATGAACGCATAGATATTATTTTATGGAATGACAATCCTGCGCAACTGGTGATCAATTCGATGTCTCCGGCAGAGGTAGCATCTATTATTGTGGAGGAGGATAGCCACACGATGGACATCGCTGTGGAAGAAGAAAACCTGGCTCAGGCTATTGGCAGAAATGGTCAAAATGTGCGTCTGTCTAGCGAGCTGACTGGTTGGACAATTAACGTCATGAGCGAAGAAGATGCGGCAGCTAAACAGCAACAGGAAGCGAGCAGTTTTATTGAGTTGTTTATGCAAGCGCTTGAGGTAGACGATGAAGTAGCTGAGGTGCTTGTGCAGGAAGGATTCACTTCTTTGGAAGAGATTGCCTACGTGCCACTGGATGAGATACTCGTAATCGAAGGGTTTGATGAAGAGATTGCCAACGACCTCCGTAATCGGGCAAAGGATGCTTTACTTACCCAGGCCATCGCCTCGCAAGAAGATTTGTCATCTGCAAATATTGCGGATGACCTTTTGAATATGGAAGGTATGGACAATGTGCTGGCGCTTGAGTTGTCTAAAAAGGGCATCCTTAGCATGGAAGATTTGGCCGAGCAGTCCATTGACGAACTGAATGATATTGAAAGCATCGATGAAGAACGGGCTGGCAAATTGATCATGACTGCGCGAGCACCATGGTTCGAGGAGTAAAACACTACGAACTGAAGTAGTGAGAGGGACTATTTAATGGCAGATGTAACGATTACTGAATTAGCTGGAGTTGTCGGTGTTCCGGTTAAAAAATTGCTGTCTCAAATCAAGGAGGCAGGGCTTCCACATACAAAAGCAAAGGAGCTAATCTCTAACGAGGATAAGAACGCGTTATTGCTATTCCTACGCCGTAGCCACGGTGACCGGGAAGCGACTGGTGCAGCTCCGAAAAAGATTACATTGAAGCGTAAGACGATTGGCACATTGAAAGCTGCCTCAAGCCACGGTCGTGGCAAGACCGTCAATGTCGAAGTACGAAAGAAGCGCACCTACGTAAAGCGCAGCCCGGTAGACGAAGAGCCACCTTTACCAGAATTAGAAGCACCAACCCCTGACGAAGAAAAGAAACTCGATGATGCTGCAATTGCTTCTGAAGAAATACAAGTTAGTGCAGAAGAAGCAAAGCATGAGGCGGCAAAGGAAATCACGCAACCTGAGAAGTCAGAGCCGCAGGAACAACTGCGGGATCTGCCGGTAGCGCCGTCTGCGGATGTTCCTCCTTCTGATGCCGAGACAGGTCGTGCTGCTAAGGCTGGGGCCAAGCGCAAGGCCCAGACCAAGCAAGACTCCGATGATCCCGTAGAGAAGAAGAAAACACATCTTCGTAACAAGGCCAAGGCACAGGCCCCAAAACGGCATGCGAAAAATATTCATGTCAATGACGACTTCGTGCTCGAGGGAGACGATTTCGACGGAATTAGTGGTCGCTCGCGCAGGGGGGGTGGACGCAAGAGCAAAGCCAGGCTTTCCGCGCAACAGCACGCGTTTGCAAAACCCACCGAATTTATCTCCAAAGAAATCACTATCGGAGAAGCCAACTCGGTGTCTGAGCTGGCTCAAAAGATGTCAGTTAAGTCGGCTGAAATTATCAAAGGCCTATTCGATATGGGAGTGATGGCCACCATTAATCAGATGCTCGATCAAGATACTTCGTTGCTTTTGATTGGGGAAATGGGTCATCAGGCTAAATTCGTATCCGAAGATGCCATAGAAGAACAATTAGCTGAATCACTAGCTTCGGAAATCGGTGAGAATGAGGTAAGTAGAGCGCCAGTTGTCACTGTAATGGGTCACGTAGACCATGGTAAAACTTCGCTGCTAGATTACATTCGCAAATCCCAAGTGGCTTCCCATGAGGCAGGGGGAATAACACAACATATTGGTGCTTATCACGTGAATACCGATCATGGCTTGATCAGTTTCCTGGATACACCCGGCCATGCTGCGTTCACTGCCATGCGTTCACGAGGAGCTAAAGCTACAGATGTTATTGTGCTTGTTGTCGCAGGTGATGATGGTGCAAAGCCGCAAACAGAGGAGGCTGTACAACACGCAAAGCTAGCCGAAGTGCCGTTAGTGGTCGCGATCAACAAGATGGATAAGGAGGGAACGGATCCTGAGAGAGTTAAAAACGAATTATCTGCGCTAGAAGTAATTCCTGAGGAATGGGGGGGAGACACACAATTTATTGAGGTCTCCGCGGAAACGGGTCAGGGTATCGATGATTTGCTGGAAGCGATAATACTACAGGCAGAATTGTTGGAATTAAAGGCGTATGCCGATGTGCCAGGACAAGGAGTAATTATTGAATCAAGGCTGGACAAGGGCCGTGGCCCAGTGGCCACTGTGCTGGTTCAGAATGGCACTCTGAATACGGGTGACATCGTGCTGGCTGGTCACGAATACGGCCGAGCTAGGGCATTGGTCGATGAGATGAGTAATACCGTTACGTCTGTGGGCCCTTCCATACCAGTGGAAATTCTTGGACTTAACGGTGTGCCCAATGCCGGAGACGAATTCGTTGTTGTGACTGATGAAAAGAAGGCACGGGAAGTTGCTGAATTTCGGCGGGAGCGTCATAGAGATTCTCGTCAAGCGAAGCAACAGTCAGCAACGATGGAGACCATGTTTACGGGTATAGGTAGGGATAATAAGCAGATCCTCAACGTCATTCTCAAGGCAGATGTACGCGGATCGTTAGAGGCTATCAGCACTTCATTGCAGAAACTGAGTACCGATGAAGTAGAAGTGAATATCGTCGCTTCCGGGGTTGGGGGAATATCGGAAAATGATGCTCACTTGGCGGAAACATCCAAAGCCATGATAATCGGCTTTAACGTGCGTGCGGACAAGACGGCACTTGATATCGCTGAGAACGAAGGGTTGCAATTGCGCTATTACAATGTCATCTACGATGTTATCGATGATACCAAGGTCATAATGGGTGGCTTATTGGCGCCGGATATTCGAGAGGAAATTATCGGTGTTGCTGAGGTTCGAGACGTTTTCAATTCACCAAAATTCGGCCAGATCGCCGGCAGTATGGTAGTGGAAGGTACTGTCTATCGCAGCAAACCTATTCGTGTCTTGCGCGACAATGTGGTTATCTACGAGGGCGAACTGGAGTCGCTCCGACGGTTTAAGGATGATGCGGCAGAAGTTCGAAATGGTATGGAGTGCGGTATTGGCGTTCGCAATTACAACGATGTCAAAGTTGGTGACAAAATTGAAGTATACAAAAAGACTGAAGTTGCAAGGAGCCTCTAGGCAATTGGAGTTTAAAGGCCATGTCCGAGACAACATCCAGAAACCAGCGAGTTGCCGATCAAATTCAACGGGAATTAGCCACGTTGATTCAGGTAGAAATGAAAGACCCGCGAATTGGCATGGTTTCTATTACAGGAGTGGACATAAGTAGAGACTTGGGTTATGCCAACGTGTATGTCACCGTTTTGAATACTCTATCAGACAGCGAAGAACTGAATCATGCATCCTTAACTAACCCTGGTGAGATAGACAAATTGGAGGTTGAAGAAAATCTGAATACTTTGCGCCAGGCAGCTGGTTTTCTTAGGTCGATGTTGGCTAAGCGGTTGGAAATTCGCTCTGTACCCAAGCTGCAATTTCACTATGACAGCAGTGTAGAGAGGGGCCAGCAGCTTTCGGACCTCATTGACGATGCCTTAGCAGCGGATCAAGAAAAACGTTAGCGTAGCTATTAGAGTATTAAGTCAGACGGATAAGAGGAATATTGATTGAGCACGCAGCGTCGATGCAGGGTTCGAAATATTAGCGGCATCGTGGTGCTGGACAAGGCTAATGGGCTCAGTTCTAATGCGGCCTTGCAAGAAGTTAAAAGGCTTTATGAGGCTAACAAAGCCGGCCACGCTGGCAGTCTCGACCCACTCGCCACTGGTGTATTGCCTGTGTGCTTAGGAGAAGCGACCAAGGTGTCACAGTTTCTCCTGGACTCCGATAAGTGCTATCGAGCTAGGATAAAGTTGGGCATAAGAACTGACACTGGTGACAGCGAAGGTTCGATTATTGAGCGAAACGCAGGAATAAGCGTAAGTCGTAAAGCGATTGAAAGAGCACTCACAAAGTTTAAAGGAGAGATAGAACAGGTGCCTCCAATGCACTCTGCGATTAAGATGAACGGAGTGCCGCTTTACAAACTTGCTCGTAAAGGTATTGCCGTTGAAAGAAAACCAAGACTAGTAACGCTGTATCAGGTTTGCTTATTAGAGTTTGTTAATAGTGAGCTAGAGTTAGAAATATCTTGTAGCAAGGGCACTTATATTCGCACCATTGCAGATGACTTGGGGCAGGAACTGGGCTGTGGAGCCCATGTCATTGAGTTACGCAGAACCCAGGCAGGTGTGTTTACGGAAAAAGACAGCATTAGCGCTGAAGAATTAGCCTTGGAAAAGGAAAAAAATAGGGGGCTGGATAAGATTGATCAGTTTCTTATTCCAATGGACCGGGCAATACAGGATTTGCCAGAAGTCAATTTGCCCAGTATTACTGCCAGCCATGTTAAAAATGGGCAGGCAGTGTTGGTAAGACACTTACCAAAAAATGGTCTGGTGAGAATGTACGAAGACGAGCAATTTATCGGTATCGGCAGTATTGATGATGACGGTAAGGTAGCTCCTAGGCGTTTGATCATTAATTAATAACGATGTTATTCGAAAGAGAAAATAGCTTATTGTAAACAACTAAAAACAAGCAAAAGGAATAGTATTAGGTAACTATAAATATGCATGGTTACCCTGATTTTATAAGGATATTGGCATTGCTCAGTTGGTACTTAGTGGGGAAATCACACTACCAGCCAGCATCATTTGCGCCGCATATTACGGAGGAAAGTAATGGCTTTATCAGCTGAACAGAAAGAAACAATTGTTAAAGAATACGCGCTGAGTGACGGTGACACCGGTTCCCCAGAGGTACAGGTAGCCTTATTGACTGCTAATATTAATGAATTGCAAGCTCACTTCAAAAAGCATACCCATGACCACCATTCACGACGTGGTCTTATTCGCATGGTGAATAACAGGAAAAAGTTACTTGAATATCTTAAGCGTAAAAACATTGAAAGGTACGCTTCACTTATCAAGCGACTCGGTCTGCGTAGGTAAAGTCACTGATAGTTAAATAATGTATCACTAGAACGATACGCCCGACGTAATTAAGGCGTATGTTTTGAATTATTAGGATAATAAATTATGTTTAATCAGGTAAGTAAGACGTTTCAGTTTGGCGATCAATCAGTCACCATCGAAACGGGTAAGGTCGCTCGACAAGCAACAGGATCGGTGGTGGTTAGCATGGGCAGCACCCAAGTATTGGCTACAGTTGTAGGAAGAAAAAAGGCCAAGCCAGGACAGGAATTTTTCCCGCTAACGGTTAATTACCAAGAAAAAACCTATGCGGTAGGCAAGATACCCGGGGGTTTTTTCAAACGTGAAGGGCGGCCAACGGAGAAAGAAACCCTAACCTCGCGTCTGATTGATCGGCCCATTCGGCCTTTGTTCCCCAAAAAATTTATGAACGAAGTGCAGGTGATTTGCTCTGTAATCTCAGGTGGCAAGGAAGAGGATCCGGATATCGCCGCAATAATTGGCGCTTCTGCGGCACTATCTATTTCAGGGATACCATTCTTGGAGCCCATTGGGGGAGCCCGCGTGGGATACGATGAGCAGTCAGGTTATGTGCTCAATCCCAATTATGAAAAACTGGAATCGTCTTTGCTCAATATGGTTGTAGCGGGCACTAAGTCAGCGGTGTTGATGGTGGAATCCGAAGCTAGCCAGTTGTCCGAAGATCAAATGTTAGGAGCAGTATTGTATGCTCATCAGGAAATGCAAATTGTCATTAAAGCAATAGAAGAACTAAAGCAAGAAGTTGGTAAACCGGCCTGGGAATGGGAAGCACCCCCCGAAAACAATGAGCTAAAAACAGCGATTACGGAAATGTTTGCAGACGGGGTTACTGAGGCCTACCAGATTTCAGAAAAAGTTAAGCGCTATGAGGCGACCGACGCACTCAGGCAAAAGGCTATAGAACAGTTTGTAGAAGAATCTGGACCCATTGAAGATGAAGTCGTTGAAGTCTTCAGTGGGCTTGAGAAAAGCACTGTTCGTAATCGAATTATTAAAGGCGAGCCACGTATCGATGGTCGGGACACTAAGTCTGTTCGTAAAATTCATGTGGAAGCAGGATTGCTACCGAAAACCCATGGTTCAGCGTTGTTTACTCGCGGTGAAACTCAGGCGTTGGTAATAACCACCTTGGGTCCTCTGCGTGATGCTCAGATAGTGGAAGGCCTAAATGGGACTAAGAAAGATGCTTTCATGCTTCATTATAACTTTCCGCCATTCTCGGTTGGTGAAACCGGGTTCATGAGCGGGCCGAAACGCCGCGAAATTGGACATGGCCGACTTGCTAAACGTGGCGTCGCTGCCGTAATGCCTAGCGAAGAAGAATTTCCTTACACTATTCGTATAGTTTCGGAAATTACTGAATCCAATGGCTCTAGTTCTATGGCCAGTGTCTGTGGCAGTAGTTTGTCGATGATGGATGCCGGAGTGCCGGTTTCAGCTCCGGTGGCAGGAGTCGCTATGGGCTTGATAAAAGAGGGAGATAGCTTCGCGGTACTAACAGATATACTTGGTGATGAGGACCATTTGGGAGATATGGATTTCAAGGTCGCGGGCACAACTGATGGGATTACAGCGCTTCAAATGGATATCAAGATTCAAGGTATCACTGAAGAAATCATGGAAATCGCATTGGCTCAAGCTCGTGAAGCAAGGTTGCATATCCTTGGAGAGATGAACAAAGTTTTAGCCGAATCTAGGCCGACGGTTTCAGAAAATGCACCATCGATGGCTATGCTGAAGATTGATACCGATAAGATCCGTGATGTGATCGGTAAAGGCGGAGCTGTTATCCGGGGAATAACCGAAGACACAGGAGCTTCTGTTGACATCGACGATGATGGCAATGTACGCATTTATGGTGAGGATACCGAGTCCCGCGACAAGGCTGTGGAAATGGTTAACGCCATTACAGCTGAAGCCGAAGTTGGTAAGCTTTACAATGGCAAGGTGGCGAGAATTGTAGATTTTGGAGCCTTTGTGACAATCTTGCCTAGTAAGGATGGCCTAGTTCATATTTCTCAAATATCGAAGGAAAGAGTGGAGAATGTAAATGAACACCTCCAAGAAGGGCAGGATGTATTAGTGAAGTGTACCGATCTCGATGCCCGTGGTCGTATTAAACTGAGCATCAAGGAGATCACAGAAGAAGAAAGACAGGCTTTTTCCGATTAGTCTTGGACACAAACCAATTTCACGATTTCGCGAAGTCGTCTAGAATGTGTCCCAGGGCCGCGTAGCCCTGCTCAATGGGTCTTGCAAGTTTCGGAGAACCTGACCAGAATGACTGAAATGGTAGAAAGCTTTCTAGACCTAGGAATATCAAAACGACGAAATCATATAAGAGGTTCTGAGAATGGCGATTACAAGCATTAACGCGACTACCTTTTACAAGACGTTGGGATTTCTGCTTTTGCTGGGCCTTCCTTTTATGGCCAACGCTCAAGAAGAGCAGTTTACTTTCCACGAGGATATTGAACCTATCCTGCAGCGA
>Ga0163108_10002518_pt1 | contig 13251 bp, 10 predicted proteins | sample Fk1155metaG_FD_109644 | JGI IMG/M metagenome (GOLD analysis project Ga0163108, IMG submission 109644) | Marine microbial communities from the Central Pacific Ocean - Fk160115 155m metaG | ecosystem: Environmental > Aquatic > Marine > Oceanic > Photic zone | place: The Central Pacific Ocean...
AAGCATTGATGCAAACCAACCCGAAACTGCCGTTATCACAGGATTAAGAGCATTACGTAATCCATGCCTGAAAAGAACTATAAATTTACTCAAACCCTTAGCCGTTGCTGTTCTCATATAATCCATTCTCAGCACATCTAAAAGAGAGTTCCTGGTAAGCTGCACGATTACAGAAAGTGGTCGAATACCCAAAGTAATGGCGGGTAAAATTAAATTTCTTAAATTAATAAATTCCCCTCTTCCATAATTATCAACTTCATACAAACTACCCGTCATGGATAGCCCTGTGATATCGGCAAGCAAAAAGCCAAAGATCCAAGCAAACAAAATAGCTGAGAAGAAAGAAGGAACAGACATGCCTAAAACAGAAAAGAACAAAATCAACCTGTCTAGTAAAGAATCCTTAAGAATAGCTGAGAGGACTCCTAATAATATCCCAATAAGAAGCGCTATGCAAATGGAAGTCAAAGCCAAAACAAAAGTATTTGGGAAAGTATCTGTAATTACGGAAGTTACAGATTTCCCTCTTTTTACAAAGGATTCTCTAAGATAAGGGTACTTAAGAACAATTGCTAAGTTTTGAGTTTCAAAAATAGAAGTATAATTGTATTTTTCTGATTCTAGAAAATGAAAAGCATCTTTGTTTTTGCTGTGAAAAGAAAATGGTGATAAATCATTTAAATACAAAAAATATTGCGTAACAATAGGTTTGTTAAATCCATATCTTTTTTTCAGCATTAAAAGTTGTTCGGAATCCTCTCTTTGATCAAGCATCATTCTGGCAGGATCACCAGGCAAAACATTAAACAAAAAGAAAACCAAAGTAAGCACACCCCAAAGCACCAATATACTATAAGTAATTTTCTTTATTATAAATTGAAACACAACTTAGTTTGTAAGATCTATTATAGATGGAAAATCATTAAAATGCCATTTATCTGTAATTGTTCCTTCTTCAACTTTTACCAATCCAGGATTCGATCGAATGATTGTTTTTAAAGTTGTTTCATCCGTAAAATAATAGGAAAACTTCATATTGTTTTCATAGCAAAATTCATCAATCAATTTATCAGAAGAAGCAGACATCGCTATAAAAGTAATTCCCTTTTTTTTACAAGCCAAAAATAAATCACTGAGGCCTTTGCTAGCATCCTCATCTGATTCTTCAATATTATAGGCAATTACTAAATATGCCTTTCTTACAGACAAAATAGAGTCCGTAATATCCACCCCATCTTTAGAAATAGAAAAATCATGAATAGGAGGCTCATATCCTTTTTGAATAAGTCTTGTTTCTCTATTCATATATTTTGCCCCTTCTATTTTCCATGGCTCTTGCTCGGTTACGAATTGCTTCTTTTCTCCATTTATTTCATAGTACCAAATATCTTCGAATATATCTTGGGGTGCGTCTTCTGGGATCAGCATTCCTTCTAAAATATTCTCTCCAATTGCATAAGGTCTGAAATCTTTGCTAGGTAAATGCGAATAAGTATTCCAGACAAAAGAAATACATAATATTAACACAAAAATATTAATTAGATTTTCTGCTTTTTTAGTAAAATATACTTGTAGTTTATTTTGGTTCTTAAATATGATTAGGATAAGAAATAGTAAGACTAAATCCTTGTAAAAGGATTGCCAAGGTGTCAATTTTAAGGCATCTCCGAAACAACCACAATCAGTTACTTTATTAAAATAAGCCGAATAAAAGGTGAGGAAAGTGAAAAATAGAATCATTAAAAGCAAACTCCAAGCAGTAAATTTTATTCGGCTTCCAATAAGTAACATTACCCCTAGTAGTATTTCAAGAATACAAATACTCACTGCAAATATTAAAGAAAAAGAGGTAAAATATTCAATCCCAAAAACTTCAAAATACTCTCCTAATTTGTAAGAAAAACCTATTGTATCATTAGCTTTTATCAACCCTGAAATAATGAATAAAAGACTAACTGTTAATCTTGAAATATATATTAAGATTTTCATTTTATTTTAATTAAAGCAAAAACAGCATAATTTATCATATCTAAATAATTAGCATCAATTCCTTCAGAAATCAGTGTCTCCCCTTCATTATTCTCAATCTGTTTTACACGCAAAAGTTTTTGTAAAATAAGATCGGTTAGTGAACTAATTCGCATCTCTTTCCATGCTTCACCATAATCATGATTCTTATCAGACATTAATTCTTTTGCCTGATTAGAATACTGAGAAAACATACCCATTGCAGTGGAAAAAGAAAGTTCTTCTGCGTGTTCGGAAACTCCTAATTCTATCTGAATTAAGCCAATAATAGAATAATTAATAATTCCAATATATTCATTACTAATATCTTCTCTTACTTTTTGTCTTCCCTTTTGGTCAATACTTCTTATTCTTTGCGCTTTGATAAAAATTTGGTCTGTTAGAGAACTAATTCTAAGAATTCTCCATGCCGTTCCATAATCTTTTAGTTTTTTTGCAAAGATGTCCTCACAATTTTTTATTATTGACTTATATTGCGTAATTGTTTTTTCCATTATATCTTATAATGTTCTAATAAGCCAAAAATACATCTTTTCCAAATGAATACTTTTAATATAGAAGGTAAAATACTCGATTTATCAACAGCAAAAGTAATGGGAATACTTAATATTACTACTGACTCTTTTTTTGACGGAGGAGAATGCCTTACCAAAAACAAAATACTTGACAAATGCAGAAAAATGCTTTTAGAAGGTGCCTCTATTATTGATGTTGGCGCACAATCTTCAAGGCCAGGAGCTAAACCTGTTGATTTTGAAATTGAAAAGAAACGATTACTTACAGCCATCTCATATATAAAACAATATTTTCCTGATATTATTATTTCTGTGGATACTTACAATGCTGAAATTGCTAGAACTTGTTTACTAAATGGAGCAAATATAATTAACGATATCTCAGGAGGAGAAATGGATAAAGAAATGTTTGAAACAGTAGCAGACTTAAATGCCCCTTATATTATGATGCATATGCAAGGTACACCTGAAGTAATGCAAGAAGATCCACAATACAAAAATGTAGTAGATGATATTTTGATTTTTTTTGAAAAAAAGATCAAACAATTGAAAAATAAAGGATTTCAAAAAATAATAATTGATCCCGGTTTTGGTTTTGGAAAAAATTTACAACATAATTATCAGTTATTAAATAATCTAGAGAAATTCAAAAAATACGGATTTCCAATTACAGTTGGTATATCAAGAAAGTCAATGATATATAGTATACTAGATACAAAAGCAGAAGATGCGCTAAATGGAACAACAATAGCAAATGTAGTAGCATTACAAAATGGCGCAAATATTTTAAGAGTTCACGATGTAAAACAAGCAGTAGAATGTATTAAAATTGTTAATTTCGCCAAAAGTTGTAAAAAATGAATTTATTTGATTTCATAGAATTTGATTTCATAAGTATTTTTGATATTGTATTGGTTGCTATTCTGATCTATCAATTATACAAATTGGTAAAAGGGACAGTAGCAATCAATATCTTTATTGGCCTCACTTCTATCTATTTGCTTTGGAAATTAGTAGATGCTATTCATATGGAGCTTTTAAGTGAGATTCTAGGACAATTTATTGGGGTTGGCGTAATCATATTAGTTATAGTTTTTCAACAAGAACTCAGAAAATTTCTAATAATGATCGGTAAAGGAAAACTAATAAAAAACAAAGGTTTCTTTAAATTTAATATTGGTGAAGAAGAAAAAATCTTAGATGTGGAAACGCTTTGCAAAGCTTGTCAAGATTTATCAAAAAGCAAAACTGGTGCACTCATTGTTATTACTCACACGGATGATTTGTCTTTTTTCTCAGAATCAGGAGTACAAATTAATGCTAAAATGAGTGTGCCTTTATTTAAGAGTATCTTTTACAAGAATAGTCCATTACATGATGGGGCAGTTATTATTAGAGATAATAAAATAGTTGCTGCAAGATGCGTTTTACCAGTAACTAACAATACCGATTTTCCTGCCTATTTAGGAATGCGACACAGAGCTGCTGCCGGAATTTCTGAAGACTCTGATGCAATAGTAGTTATTGTTTCTGAACAAAATGGAGAAATCTCATTTGCAAAAGAAGGAAATTTACAAAGCCAATGTAGCAAAGAGAAATTAGAGGATTTATTAAAACTTGAAGCAAAAAATATTAGTCCTTAGAAAATCGCATCTTATATCCGACTTCCACCTTTCCTTTAGAAATATCTGTTAGTTTTCCTTTTAGCATTCTTTTACGCAAAAGGCTAATTCTATCAGTAAAAAGTACACCTTCTAAATGATCATATTCGTGTTGAATAACCCTAGCAGTTAAGCCATCAAATTTTTTTGAATGTTTCTTGAATTTCTCATCTAAGAATTCAAGTTTAATTTCAGATCTTCTAGAAATATCTTCCCTAATATCAGGAATACTAAGACAGCCTTCATTAAATAAACACTCGTCTCCTTTTTCTTCCAATATTTTAGGATTGATAAATACTTGTTTTAATGGGATAATCTCATTCTCCTCATCATCTAAGAAAGGAGTTGTATCAATGATAAAAATCCGAATAGCTTTATTAATTTGTGGGGCAGCCAGACCTATACCATTTGCAGCATACATACTTTCATACATATCAGAAATTAATTGCATTAAATCCGGATAATCCTTTGGAATCTCTTTACATCTCTCTCTTAAAACCCTTGAACCAAAAGCTACAATAGGAAGAATCATACTTTATAAAATGCTATCGATAATATTATCTACAGAGATGCCTTCTGCTTCTGCTTTATAGTTTCTAACAATTCTATGGCGTAGAATAGGTTTTGCTACTGCTTTTACATCCTCAATATCTGGAGAATATTTACCATTTATAACAGCATAGCATTTTGCTCCTAAAAGCATAAATTGGGAAGCTCTAGGTCCAGCTCCCCATGAAATATATTCTTTTATTTTCTCAGAAGCCATGTCAGTTTCTGGTCTTGTTTTTGCTACAAGCCCTACAGCATATTCTATTACATTATCATTTACAGGAATCTTCCTTAGAATATTCTGATAAGATACAATTTCTTCTGCATTCATAATCTTTTTTACAGAAGAAACGTAATCAGAAGTTGTTTGCTTCACAATCTTTATTTCCTCATCAAACTGAGGATAGTTTAAAATCACATTAAACATAAAACGATCTAATTGTGCCTCTGGTAAAGGATAAGTCCCTTCTTGCTCAATAGGATTTTGAGTTGCTAAAACAAAAAATGGATTGTCTAATTCATATTTATTTCCAGCATTTGTAACTGAGCGTTCTTGCATTGATTCAAGAAGTGCTGATTGAGTTTTTGGTGGCGTTCTATTTATCTCATCTGCCAAAATGATATTAGCAAACAAAGGCCCTTTAACAAATTTGAAATGCCTACTTTCATCCAAAATTTCAGCACCTACAATATCAGATGGCATCAAATCTGGAGTGAATTGAATTCTATTAAATCTTAATCCTAAACAATCGGCAATAGTTTGCACAAGAAGTGTTTTAGCAAGCCCTGGAACACCCACAAGAAGACAATGTCCTTTACTAAAAATTGAAATAAGAACTTGATCTACAACATCATCTTGCCCAACAATTACTCGAGATATTTCTAATTTAAATCTTTTAAAAACCTCGACAAAAGCATCAATAGCTTTTACATCTGAATTTATCTTTTTTTCTTCCATTTTACTGTATTATCCATTTATTATTGAAAGTGCAATCTTGCAATTCTGCCTCTAATTTAATATAAGTTCTTGCAATCTTTTCTTCCAGCCATTTATTTATTGTTTCTTGTTTCTTCTCTTGCAAAGCCACATTTCTAATTTTATCATAATCCTCAATTAAATTAGCAGTATGCGCTATAGTTTTCTTTCTAACCTTTACTATTCTATATGCTTTTTGCCCATCCTCTAATTGCATAATAATGGGGGAGGAAATCTCTCCTTTTCCCATCTTTTCAATCACAAAGTAAAGGGCTGGATCTAAATCTTTCATAATAAACATACTAGAGCCAGAATTAGGATTTATAAGCAATCCCTCATTATTCCTACTCTCATCATCCGAAAAATCTAATGCAGCCTTTTCAAAAGTTATCTCTCCATTTGAAATCTGCTTTGCAACTTCTTCTATCTGCTCTTTTGTTTCCATAAGCTGAGTAGAAGACACTTTTGGTTTTAGTAAAATATGTCGAACATTTATCTGTTCTCCTCGTCTCTCAATTAATTGAATTATATGGTAACCAAATTCGCTTCTAATAATTTTAGAAATTTCATCTCCTTTTAACTTGTAAGCCGAAGCTTCAAATGCAGGTACCAAATCTCCTCTTCCTACAAAACCCAATTCACCACCATTTTTAGCAGAACCTGAATCATCAGAATAAAGGGTGGCCAACACTTTAAAATCCTCTCCTTTTATAATTCTTTCTTTGAATGACAGTAGTTTATTTTGTATTCTATCTTTTTCCTGATTAGAAATCTCTGGATATATTACAATCTGAGAAATCTCAACTTCTGCCTCTATCATTGGTAAACTATCTTTTGGTAAATTATTAAAATAAATTTTTACCTCAGATGGTGTGACTTTTACTCCAGACGTAATACTTCCTTGCATTCTTTGTGATAGTAATTGATCATTTATCAAGTCTCTAAACTCAGACTTTATTTCAATAATAGATTTTCCATAAAACTCTTCTAATCTTTCTTTACTTCCAACTTGCCCAATAAAATAACGAATTCTTTTTTCTAATTCACTATCAATTTCTTGATCTGATATTTCCAAGCTATCAATTTTTGCTTGGTTTAGAAGTAGATTCTGATACAATAAATCTTCAATAATTCTACATCTCATTTCTTCTCTGTTGGAATAACCTTGAGCTAAATATTGTTGATATTGTGTCTCGATATCAGAACTTAGTATTATCTCATCTCCAATAATTGCCCTAACTCCATCTATTTCTTTCTGTGCAAAATTTTGGATGCTAAAAAGCATAAATACTATAAGAATAGATATTCTCATTGATATATTTTAATTTTATTATCTGAAATTGCTTTCTGATACAACTCATCTTCTAATTGCTTCAAGAACAATAATTTATTTCTATTTAAGATTATTTTTCTAATTTTCTCTTGTACCAAACTTAACGGACTTGTACTTCCTTTTATTTGATATTGCTTGATAAATAAAAAGTATTTACTACTATCGGTAGAGTAATCGTAATATTTATTTCTTGATAAATAATAAGTTGAATTTTGAATTTCCAATGGTAACTTTTCCGCAAATTTAGAAAAATAAATCCATCTAGAATCTTCTAAATGATAATTGGAAGCAAATTGTCTGCAATACTCAATCAAGTCTTCTTTATCTTCTTCTTTTTCAGATCGAAAGATATTTCGCAACAGATCTAGCTTTGGCGCATCCATATTAGTTTTTACAAATCTTCCTTGAAATATATTTTCTTTTAACTCTAACTCTTCTTTATTCCTGTCATAATAATCTTGAATCTCTATCTTAGAAACAATAGTATCAAAATTCTGATTGATTAACTCTTGCTGATAAGCGTAAATAAGCAAAGAACTTCTATAGTCATCAATTCTATCTTCTACATTCTTTAAAGCATCTGTTAAGTTCATTTCCGCTTGAGCTACTAAAAGCTGTCTCTTAATCCAGATGTCAACATAGCTTTGAACAAAAGTGATGCTATCAGCGTCTTCCGGAAAAGAATTACTGATTTCTGAAAAATATAGTTCTTTATCGTACAAAGAAACCAAAAGTTTGTCCTCAGAGGACAAGCCACTACAAGCCATAAAAAATAATGGAATACACAAAAAAAGTAACTGATTCTTGACTCTCAAAACAATTTACTTACTGAATTAAAGAATGGAGAACATCCTTATTTATTTTTACTTCATATTTTCTTTTTAGCTCGATAAGCCAGTTCTTTTCCAAATAATCTTGAAAATCAGAAATAACTTTCCCTTTTGTTTCAAAAAGTTCTTTTTTCTGCGAAGGGATAATTTCTAAAATATCTACTATAATTATGGATCCATCCTTTCCTTTAATAAAATTGCTTGTTCCAACTTTCCATCCAGCATCACTTATATATTCATTCTCATCTTTGCTAAACTTTTTTGTTGTAATCTGTAAATTTAAAGGAGAAGAATAATTCACTTTTTCTAAGATATCCTCATCCGTTATATCAATCATTCTGTGTCTCTTTTTTATTTGATACAAAGTTCTTTTTGCAACTTTCTCATCAATACAAGCATATATTTTTGCTTCCACCCTTTCTCCCCAAAAATAACTATTTTGATTATTTTCAAAAAAGTTTTGTAAACCTACTGTGTCTTTAATAGCTTTTGTCCAAACCATATCATTCATTAAATCAAAAAGTAAAATCCCATCAGTGTATTCTTGCAAAAGAGCTTTAAACTCTGGATACTTTTGTTCCAATCTGCTATTTTCATAATTCAGACAAGTCTCATCTATAAAAGTATTGTACAAATTATAAAAATAAGTTTGATAATTATCTTTTACTTCTATTTGATTGGACAAAATATAGGCTATAAAATCCTTTTGTGTATGGTGCTTTCCATCAAGAATAAAGAGGTCTTTTTTGAGTAAATTTGCTTTTTCACTAGTCCAATCTCCTTTTGCCAGACTCTCATCAATATGTTCTGAGATTTCATTTAATCTACTTGCATAAGCTTTAAAATTATATTCTTCTTTAATTCTGGAAATAAGTGCTTTATCCCTTAAGTCGTTTCTAGAGTCTTGAGCTACTTTCTTTTTTAGTTTGTCTTTTATTTCTTCAAACGAAGGAATAGGTTTTTTCTCCAAAAGCTTAACAATATGCCATCCAAAATCTGTTCTAAAAGGTATGGAGATCTCACCAGAATGACGCAGAGAGAATGCAATATCTTCAAATTCTTTTACCATTTTCCCAACTCCAAACAAAGGGAGAGTCCCTCCCTTTACTGCTGTTGCTCTGTCTTCAGAGAATTGCTTTGCCAGTTCTCCAAAATCCTTTCCTATTCTCAATTTTTCAGAGATTTCTTCTATCTTAGTTTTACTTATCTCAATTTTCTCATTAGAGGCGTCTTTAGCTAATTTGAACATGATATGCGCTACTTTTACCTCTCCAATTGCTTTTCTTCTCTCATTTACTTTTATCAAATGATAGCCGTATTTTGTTCTCACAGGATTAGAAATATTACCTATCTCGGTATTATAAGCAGCGTTCTCGAAAGGATACACCATCATAAATATGTTAAAAAATCCCAAATTCCCTTCATTATTTATAGAAGATTTATCATCAGAATATTCCTTTGCCGCTTGCGAAAAATCCATTCCTTTAAGAATCTTATTTCTAATCTCCCGCGACTTATTAAAGGCTTCTAAAGTATCAATAGGTAGAGCTTTCTCAGATACTGATATTAAGATATGACTTGCATTTACATCTGTTTGCATTCGCTGATAAGCCTCTTTTATCAATTTCTCATCAAAATGATTATCACTCAAATATGGTTTAGACAGTTGATTCCTATACATAGCTAGTTCACTTAAGAATTCCGGAATAGTATCATATTGTAATGCTTTTGCCTCTTTTACTTTTAATCGAAAATTAATAAAAAGCTGCATATATTCATCTAAATATTCTTTTGTAATTATAGAATCATTATGGTTATTTTTATAAAAAATGGATTTGAATCCATCTAAAGTAATTTTATCATCTCCAACATTTAAAATAACTTCACTATTTTGTGCAAACGATAAGGATTGAACGTAAAAAATTACAAATAATAACAAATACTTTTTAATCTTCATTTCTAATAATTTATAAATTTATTTTCTACTATAATTTGGAGCTTCTCTAGTGATAGTTACATTATGAGGATGGCTTTCGGAAACACCAGCTGCTGTAATCTTTATAAATCTTGCCTTGCTTAAGTTCTTAATATCTTTAGAACCACAATATCCCATACCAGCCCTCAGTCCGCCAATCATTTGATGAATAACTTCTGATAAAGTTCCTTTATAAGGAACTCTTCCAACAATGCCTTCAGGAACTAACTTCTTGGGATCATTCTCTGTAGTTTGAAAATATCTATCTTTCGAACCATCTTGCATAGCATCTACTGAACCCATTCCTCTAAAAGTCTTGAATTTTCTTCCTTCAAAAATAATAGTTTCTCCAGGAGCTTCTTCAACACCAGCAATTAATGAACCAAGCATAACTGTACTAGATCCAGCTACCAAAGCTTTAACTATATCTCCGGAATACCGGATTCCTCCATCAGCAATAACTGGAATATTTTTCTTTTTTGCAACTTCATTTACCTCCAAAAGAGCAGTAAGTTGAGGTACACCAATACCCGCAATAATCCTAGTAGTACAAATAGAGCCAGGGCCAATACCTACTTTTATAGCATCCGCTCCGGCATCAATAAGAGCTTTGGCAGCTTTTCCTGTAGCTATGTTTCCTACTACAACATCTAACTTTGGAAATTCCAATTTTATTCTTTTTAGTAAATCAATTACCCCTTTTGAATGCCCATGAGCTGTATCAATAATTATTGCATCGACAGATGCCTTTGCTAGTGCTGAGACCCTTTCTGAGACGTCAGAAGTTACGCCAACTGCAGCTACTACTCTTAGTCTACCATACCTGTCTTTGCAAGCGTTAGGCCGCATTCTATTTTTAATTATATCTTTAAAAGTGATAAGTCCAACTAATTCATTTTTTTTATTAACTACTGGTAATTTTTCAATTTTATTTTCTTGTAGAATTTGTTCTGCATTCTCTAAATCCGTGATCTCTGTAATAATAATATCATCTATAGTCATTATCTTCTTTATAGGCAGATTCAAATCTTTTTCAAAACGTAAATCTCTATTGGTAACAATTCCAACTAATTTATTTTCTTCATTTACAATAGGAATACCCCCAATACTATGCTCTTCCATGATGCTTAGCGCATCCCCAACCTTTGCTTCATCCTTTAAAGTAATAGGATCTAAAATCATACCGCTTTCGGATCGTTTTACCTTTCTTACTTCATTAGCTTGATTTTCGATACTCATATTTTTATGCAAAACACCAATACCGCCTTCCTGAGCTATAGCAATAGCCATTCCTGCTTCTGTTACAGTATCCATAGCAGCAGAAATAATAGGAATATTTAGTTTTATATTTTGGGTAAAATAGGTAGAAATATCAACTGATGAAGGTAATACTTCAGAATAATCCGGAACAACCAATACATCATCATAAGTAAGTCCTTCTGATATTTGCTTGTGTTTCTCTGTCATATTCTATCTTTAAAAATTGAGTGCAAAAATAGAAAAAATATCAGTTCAAATCACAAAAAAAAGTCCCAAAAATGGGACTCTTTGATTTATGTAATTATTGTTATCGAATTAAACTAACAACATCTGTTTTCTCTGTCAATATCCCAATTCCATTTATGTACTGAACATGATAGACATAATTTCCATTCTGCACAGGATTTCCTAAATAATTACCATCCCAACCTTTAGCAGGATTATTAGTCTGGAAAAGTTCATGTCCCCATTTATCAAAAATAGCAAATGAATATCCTATCTCAGAAACAAATGATGTTATAGGATGAAAAATTTCATTATGTTCATCATCATTTGGCGTAAAAGTATTTGGAATAATTAAAATTGGAACTTGTGAAATACAACTTATATTTGATAAACTTCTTTCTACAAAACCATAAGGATTTGTATTTCCTTCTAATGCTTCTACATAATAACAAAATCGTCCATTTCCATCTGTAAATTCTGCCACATCATCATGATAAGTATAACTGCTATTACCACCTATGTATGTAACTAAAGGTAAAGCGGAAAAATCTCCTCTATTTACAGATCGATAAAGATTGTACTCAACATCATCACCAAGCCAACCATCATAATCATTAAAAATAACATCATTTGTCATATCTTTATTCCCTACAGATTCAATCAAAATAGATTGTGCAAAAGAAGTGTCACCAGTCAATGGTTTACTTCCAACAGAAAGCGTAACCCCACAGGTATCAACAGGGTAGATTTGATAATTATAGTAATGTGTAGATGTATTTGCTCTCTCATCAGTATAACTAATATTTGACTGCCCATTAAATGGAATATACGCGATATCTACAAAATTATCTTCATCTCTTTTTGATCGGAATACTCTATAATAATCAATCACAGCTCCATTATCAACATGACAATCTAGCTCAATAAACCCTGTTTCATGATTTACAGTTGCTTTTGTTATATAATTAAACTGGGGCTTTGGAAATAAATCCGCATTGATATTTATCACATTAGAATAGGAAGCAATAGTTGAATCAGAATTATAAGCAACTACAACTACATCATATACAGAACCTGAAGTAATATTAGGTAATGTATAATTATTCGAACCAATAGTAATTCTTTCTTCTGTATTTATAATTCCTGCAGACGTATTTTCTGTAATCATTACCTTGTAATGACTTAAATTACCCACCATGTTATTATATTCATTCCAATTAAAATAAATACTATACTCGCACACATCCAAAACAGAAGATAAATAAATAGAATTATGGTTTAAAGAAGTTCCACTTGCATTATAACAACTATCTAAAGCGCGAACTTTGAAAGTTTCCGATTGATCATTTGCACTAGATGCATTATAAGTATAAGTATTATTGACTGCTCCAAATACAGAATCAATAGTAATCCAAGCGCCAAGTTCATCTAATATATAAATAGCAAAAACATGTACATCTGGGGAACTATTTGTCCAACTAATAACAGATTGACCAGCTGTAACTGTAACCACATCTATTATTGGATTGCTAGGGCTAATTGTATCTTGTAAAGGAGCCCCATCAATAGAAGAAATGGATACACATCCACTTGCATCATCTAAAGAAACATAAAATCCTTGATAAGAGTTACAAGTTCGTGCTGGAAACTGGAAGTTAGTATCTGCTGTAGAACCAACATTTGCCCATCCACCACTTCCATCTGAAGCAAAAATGCTATAAGTTCCTGCTGAAGTAGTAAGTGCTGGAATATGAATTTGATTCCAAAACAAATCTCCAATAGTTGAAGAAGCAATAGGGGTTACATCCAATTTTATAGTTTTTAAAGTATCAGAAGGATCGGATACTCCTGCACAATCTGATTCAGAAGTTAGGTAATAATAAACTGATGAATTATTTG
>Ga0163108_10002523_pt1 | contig 13236 bp, 3 predicted proteins | sample Fk1155metaG_FD_109644 | JGI IMG/M metagenome (GOLD analysis project Ga0163108, IMG submission 109644) | Marine microbial communities from the Central Pacific Ocean - Fk160115 155m metaG | ecosystem: Environmental > Aquatic > Marine > Oceanic > Photic zone | place: The Central Pacific Ocean...
ACCTTTCCTGATCCCCCCACCCTCGTCCTTCTATCCCCCACTGAGTAACGTCATGCCATTGGACTTCGTCTTGAGCAAAAGCCGTAGCAGGTACCAGAAGACATATAGCAATGAGTATCTTCACAATCAGATCAGATCAATTACCTGTTAAGCTAATAGACACTTGATAGAATTTCCTACGGCCTTCGATTTGATTGGGTCCTAAAACGATTCTGAAGCGATTATCTTCTACCCTAATTATATTAACATTGGTCATTGGAACTGGCTGAGCAAGGTCATCAGATTCGAGTACAGTAAAATCAAATGAATCGAAATAAATCTCAGGAAAATTAAACTCTATAACAAAATCGCCGGATTCTTCCTTCTGAATTCCTGAAGACATGGGCGCAATAATAAGTGGCGCTTCATCAGGAACGGTAGTCACATCATCTCTCGGATCATAACCAAGGAGATACAGTTGTAAATAAGTATAGTCATTAGAAGGATGCCTATCATATGCACTGACTGAGTTAGTTTCACCAAAGAAAAATTGCTCCCATTCGTCATCGAGAAGATCAGAGTCTTGATCGTTATCGCTGGAAACAGGCGTAAAAGAAAGATCAGCTCTAAGAATTTCCATAGCCTCAATCTCGTCAGGTCCGTCCACATCAGTGTAACCAGTGACCACATATCTTGTCCCAGGGAGCAAACCAAGCCCTCTATCGAAACTAAACTTTTTCCCGTTCTTTGTGAAAAGAAAAACTACACTGTCAGTAGAAACTTTTCTGTATTGCAAAGAAGTATTTTCAGAATCATCTGATATAGCCTCAATGGTCCACGTCTCCATAGGACGAATCGCAGGTCCCAAATCCTCTTCTAGGATTTGAACGAGTCTACTTCTGATCTCTTGAACTAGACCCGGCAAAAATGCGGACTCGTAGTCAGGATGCAAGACGTTAGTGTGTAGCAATAGCCTGATAGCATCAATTGGTAATGGAATTAAAGGAATCAGATTTGCAGGTGATGCAGTAGGGGCAGAATGTTCTACGTGAAATTGATAGAGCTTGTTACAAAAAGATTTAATTTCCTGATCACCGATGACCTGTTCCTCAATTATTTTAAGCAGAGAATCAAAGGAGAGACCAATTTCCTCTAAAGTAGTAATCATGGCATTATTTAGGGGCTCTCGTGTAGTATCTTCTGTACGACTTCCAAACAAAGTAAATTGGTCCCTACCGAATTGAAATGGTGTGTCTCCATTAGCAGGGATATCCAGAGGTACGCCAATTTCTTCTTTAATCTGATCGTCCATATCATCCAAAAAATTGTATACGGCAGTTTCTAGAAGGACCGAAACCATGCTATGAACTGGATCAAGGGTTTGAATTGAATTTAGGGTTTGATATTCAGCATGAGCAACTTTGGCAGCACTAATCCAGGCCCCAGCATCAATACCAGCGCTTATTCCTTCCAGATTAATATCAATGCTCGCAGTGTCCCTCACTGGCCTTTGCATAACGCGATAAATCTCTCTTCCAGTGCGCGATAATTGAATCGGAACACCTTCATCATCCGGACCAGTAGAATCAAAGAAATTTGGTGAATTTAAAATTACCCATTCATTAATTGGAACTGCTTGGACCGGTTCCATAATCGCTGCTCTCTGATCAACTAATGGCGGCTCATAGAGTTTTTGCACCTTAGACTTATCGAGTAATTCTGATCTCATTCCCCTCAAATCAACAAAAACGTCAACCGAAGCCGGTGCCAAGGAATAATTCCTAGGGCTCACAGCAATGCGAAAACTTTGACCTGAAAATGGGCCTGATGATTGGGCCGGCCTACTTGAATCGTCATCAGGCGCAGAATCATTCAGAATCTCATCGAGATCAGTGAACCCGTCAGCATCGGAATCAGCCCCCGCTGATGGATTGAGACCAAGAGATTCCTCCACAAAATCAGGAACCGTGTCCCCATCAGAATCGAAAGACTTAACCTTATTGAAATCAAAATTATATTCCCTCCTTACGATGGGACTCCTCGAACTTAGACCCTCAGCATAAAACTGCAGGACCTTAGGATAAGAAACTAGAATAGGGCCAGAATAGACTTTCCAAGATGAACCGGTACCATCTTCACGATAATAGATGACGGCGGACTCTTCGCTCGTGGCATTAACTAGAATGGGATCATCAAATTGACCTGATTTAGGTGAAACACTAACTTGGGGTAAACCAAGGATCAAAGCCGAGTCCAACGCAGACAATGAAACAGAGTCCATGTACTGATTGGTCAAAAAATAAGAAGCTTCATCAGGAGATTGGGGAGTAAATATCTGGGGAGAACCTAATCCTTGTTCAGAACCGAGGTACGTTTCCGAATAGATCTTAGTTTCGATCGGACCAGTTACTGTCCAGTCTGCTATGCTTTGAAAATTCAATAGAATCGAATCAGCATTAACGAGAGGTTTGGAGGAAAACCAAAAAAGCGTGGCATAATCTGGTGATGGATTTGATAGTGCCGGAAGATCAAATCTTTTGATCTTTTTCCAGGCATTCTCTTCCCATTTAAAATAGTTTAACCCGGAACTAGGAGTGCCTGGCTCTCCGGTCAACATCATGATCCCTTTACCGGGAACGGGAACTATCCCATTCATTGAGGTCCCCTCATCAGGGACAAACGTATTCACTGGCTTGAGCTTATTTGAAGTTAAGATCTGATAGTGAACGGCCAAGCTTCCGTCAGCAGCATTGACAAGAATTCCGTCCGGTCCGTCCTGAGTCTTGATAGCGACCACAGAACCGATGCTAAAGTCGAGTTCCAAGGTCTCGGGACTTTCGAGTTCAGGAGCATTATCTGCTAAGATAATGGATAAGGTTTTTTGGCCCACGACATAACCCACAATGATGGGTTTTTCATCTTGCCTTTTAACGTTCGTGGCAATCTTTGTCTGGTCCGGGACCAAGTGAGATTTGTTATACTTTATGCCACTATTTCCTATGTAACTGATAACGAAGAGTCTCGAATCCAATCCAATGCTCTCAACTCCGACCGCTAGCCTTTTATCATTTTCTGAGTTGACCAGTGGTTGAAGACATCCGATCTCACCTAATCTTGACACCTTATCAAGTCCAGTAATTTCCTCCTCTTGAGGGTTACGATAATAAGTGATTGATTCACCGCCATTATCATACTTGGAAGCAACAAGAATCTCCTCTGGGTCCCATGGGTCAGGAACTTGAATTGGTTTAACGTTGACTGGAAACTGGGGACCTTGTTCAAGTGAGAAAACTATTTTGACTGGTTCCTTAGCATTAGGTTCGTTAACGGTAACAAGTGCTAAGCGGTTTGATTCTGGTGAGGCAAGTATGAGTTTTTCTGCATCCTCTCCCATGATGCCAGAACTGGCACCGGTGACACCTGTCAAATTACTCTGTATCGGTTCTCCAAAACTAATTTGGTCATTCTTATTAACATTAACAATCTGTACATGACCGGTCTCCTTGTTAATTAATGAAAATCCAGATGTTTTTTCCAGAGGCACATAAATCTCAGAGCCGAGATCAACGGACGGAGAAGCACTGGAAACTCCGACAATGAATAGCATTAGGAGGAAGATTCTCATGGCTGGTCTACAAAATTAGTTGGAATGACTCTATCTATTTCACCGTAATCAGTGAAATGAACGATTAGATATTGATACCTTGCACCGCTGACTACTGGCATTCTATCAACCCAGTACACGAGCGTATTGAAAGAACTAAGATAATTCGGGAGCGGCTCCTCTGATCCGAAACTCCCTAGCTGAGTTTGTTTAAGATCACGCGAAAAAGTTCCAGCTAAAGGAACTCTGAATTGAGACTTTTCATTCGCTTGCTCATAATTAACGAAAACGAAGAAAGGATCCCTGATTTCCCTAAAGTTGCCATAATCTTTAAATGAAATCCTGTCAATGAGTGGAGAAACTTGAACAAGGTTCGGAACGACATCTGGATTTCCATTGGTTGGCAATTGATGCCTATACACAACGAAAGGTGCTACCGAATCTAGCTGATTAGGTAACACGGGATGAATGTTTTGTTTTCTGAATGAAAATAATATACTTAGAGGATCCCGGCCAGGTTCTAATCTTCCAGCGCCTCCATTCTTTTCATCACGCAACGAATTCATTGCGCCCATAAGGATAAGAGCAGAGCCTACCTGTTGAGTGGAAGAAGCATAGAAAGGACCCTCTCCCGGTTGATATTTATCAATTAATGCATTGACCGAGGCGATGCCGGGAACTGCGAGTGCTGGCCATGGTATAATATTAACGCCATCAATTTCTTGAGGGGATGGCGTCCAGTTAGCTTGAACCGTATTTGAAAAGGGACCCGAAATACGTGGCTCAACTCCTTGTTGAGCCTGATCAACGTAAGGCCCGTCACCAACGGCACGAACCGAAAAGAAAAGAGCCTGATTGGATGGTACACTGACTTTGATTGAGAATTCGGCACCTTCGCCAATCTGACCGGAGCTGACAGTTTTTGTCTGGTAACCCGTGAACGATAAATCGGATATTGGTGAAGACGGGCCAATAGAAGCGCCATCAATTGAACCCAATTCGGGACTAATCAATATGGATTCGAGTTGAGGATTCGCGGAGCTCTCAGAAGCGGACCAAATTTCAAACCTCTTGACTCCAACAGGATCACAGAACCATTTTAATCTTAATTGGCCACTGTCTTCGTTCTGAACCAAGTACTCAGGATCATAGAGCATTGGTGCAGCTATGTCGTTAGACCTGATAAGGACACAACCTATCTTTACTCTGGGCCCAGGATTACCATCCTGATCGAAGACTTGAACAAAATAACATACCTCGACGCCTGATTCGGTCGGAGGGGCCGGATCAGTGAACTGAATGTCACCAGGAAGTTCAGCAGGAAAGTCCGGATCATTGGCACTTCCTCTATCAAGTAATTGAAATGCACCATCATCACCAACTCTTCTGTAAATTCGATATTCCTTGCTGCCCTCGGGAATAGTAAAATTTAATCTGGGGCCACTGATACGGCCTGCGATGCCAATAACATCATGAGGCACTGATAAAGAGCCTGAGCTCTGAACCTTGACAGGACGATACTCCATATCGGCTTCAGCTATAATACTTATTACCGCAACTTCTCCTTTAATATTTTCTGTCTTGGAGTTGTCACATGAGACCCATTCACTAACATAGCCAGTCGAAATTCTTGACCTTACCTTGATGACAACTTCACTAATAGAAATCTTTCTACTCAATGTAATAGGAACATTGATAGTATTTGAAACCACAAAATTACGTGAACTTGAGAATAGGATTTGGTCTCTGTACTCAAGGTTAAAATCCACTGATCTTATAAGTTCATCGTTCCTGTTAAGACGAAGAACGAATCCATAAAAATCGCTTTTAAGACCTAAAGTATCAATTCTCTCCGAGGTCAATTCATCACATCTCACTGAGGGATTTACAACGCAACGGCTAAGCAGCCCTGAGGACCTTCCTGGACCGGACCGGTCGCGAAGAACACCAAAGGCCGGGCTTGAATGGCCCGATAAATTTCCTGGAACGCATGAGGAACTGTCCACTGCACGGACCGTGTACCACCAACTCCTACCTACTTGAGAATCATCGTTAGGAGTTATCCGAGGTGATTCAGGTAAATCATCGTCCCAATCCAGATAAAGTGAATCAGGATCAAATTCAGAAATCTCAGCCACAAGATTATTCTCCCAATTGCCACCGTCCCTCAGATGTTGAGTATTATCTTCCCAACGATAAATATAATATTTTTTTATCTGTTCTGAGTCTTCTTGAAGCTGATGGTGGATACGTAAGCGGAAATGCTGATTCCCTTTCTGATTTTCCAGAGCCTCTATTGATTCTGAGGTGAACACATTTGAAACCGACTCGATGACCGGAGCCTTTGGAGGTATCCGGTCACATATCACGACCTTAGTTCCTGAGGAAATAAGTCCGGGATAACCTGCAATGTCACGGGCAGAGACAAAGTAATAGAAAGTCTCTCCATCAGTAAAAGGATTGGCCGGAGCCTCCTTATCATCATGGGTAAAAAAAGTTTCTGTTTCATTTTCAGAATCAGCAGCCTCCTCTTCAGTCATTAACTTTCCAGCAAAGACCGGAAGCTTGTTGACTATTGTCACTTGTGGATCAGGGTCACCGTCTGACTCTTCAACGAGCTGAAGCATCGTATTAATTTCAGGGAAGGCACCTTCGAGGTGCCAGCCCCTCTCAATTGCTTTAGCCTCAGTGACACGGTAAAGGTTGAAACCGAAAGTGTGAGGTAGTAAGCGTCGTAATTCATCTGGCATCCCCCACCTCATACGAGCTACCAGGTGATCACGAGCGGAAGTCCTTTCAGCCTCATTGGGCTCGTAAAAGACTTGATAGGGCCGTGACGGTCTTTCCAGTTCGATCGTTTGTTCAGGGTCCAGAGTGACCCTTCCAATTACCCTGAGGCTCTTACCCTGGGCATTGATTTCTCGAACTTCGTAAGTATACGCACCTTGGGCCTTGGCATTGACAGCGTAGCTATGCCCCATTGACATAAATATGCCGGGATGGGTCCGGCCAAGAAATGCGATCCTTTGCAAAGTCTTCTCGTTCTCTGAGGCCGCACCCAGTAGGTACGTGAGTCTCTCAGCCTCAGAGTTGCCAGGCTCAAGAGGTGATGGCCCAAATTCGGAAACGTCCTGGGACAGAGACTCCGCGTATATGGTATTAATTCTCTCTGCAACAAACTGTGCATCTATGTCAAAGGTTGAACCTAGTTTCAATAAAGCTTTTACGGCTCCTGGACTGGTCTGAAGCTTTGTCCTGCCAAGCAGGGCATAAGGGGATAGACTATTGGGATTACCCTGCTTGCGGTAAACAGCAAATTGCTTGCCGAATGTGGATTTAAAATTGCCCGGTTGCCATAAAATGTAGGCCTTAGGATCAGTGTCAGTCTGAAATACCTTCCCAACAGTATAAATTAACGGATCCGTATTCTGCGCCGGGGCATTAAAGTTGATCACCAAGAGGAACAGGCTCGTCACAAAAACATAGATTTCTTTAACTTTTCTATACACAACTTTTCCTATCAATAATCAATGTCCCAGTCCCCATTCGAGTAAGTTAGTGTAGCTGTCTCACTGAACTTGATGCAAAAGGGGCACACTCCAGCTTTTCCACTCAATGTTCCCGAACCTAATGCCGAAAAGGAACCGTCCTGAATAATTCCGGTCATCTCTACCTCACCACGAATACTGACAGCGCATAATGCCTCCCCGGAAATTCCGGCAAACATCTTGCCGACAAAGACTGGTGAATCATTGCCATCAATAAAAAAACCGACTCCGGTCCCCACCCCGGCAGAAATATTAAAGAAGCATGTCGCCGGAATTCCCAGGACCAGCTCAGAAATAGGTAACCAAACCTCGCCATAAACATAGGCGCCCGTCATGGGCGAGAATGGCTCTGATGCGGCGAATACGTCGCCGACTTGTTGATCGACTAGCAGTAAAGGCGCAACAGTACAAGTCCTACCAAAAAAAATACCGGCACTGACCTCGTAGGAATCGAACCGCGCACTTGCCCGACCGCCTAGGTAGCACTCATCTCCACCAGCCGCAAATGTCGCAGCAAAGGAATCAATCTCAAAGATTTGGAAATCGACTGTTCCTCCAGTCAATTCAAGACCACCTCCAACGCCATTCGGTAAATCATCTTTCAGTGAAATTTTAACATCTAGGGATGCATTGAGTCCGTCCGATATCCAGTCAAAGGGCACATCATCAGCACCCACCGTAACCTCAACTAGACGTTCGCTTGGTCCTACACACCCATTCTCAGCATCCATTGAAGTATAAGCCAAAATTTCCAGATACGTATTCAATAGCATCTCGTCCGGAACCTTGATCTGCATCTTGTTATCAAGTCTGACCTTGCGAAGCGAGTCCCCGTTAAAATGTGCATAACCGGAAACCTCCGCAGTGCCCATGTATTCATTGAGCGAACCTAACATTCCATTTATTTCCTCATCAATGAACCCTGCAGTTTCACTAATTAGATCCTTCATTATATTAGAGACATTGCTCAGCACTGAAGAGACGGCCTGCTCAAAACCGGATTGGATATCATAGAGTTGCTGTCTCAATAAGAACTGATACTGTTCTATGAGAGGAGATTCGATGATAGAGTCCTTCAACTGAGTCTTTATTGAAGAAATGAACTCTTCCTTATCAAAGTCATCGAAAATATCCATCGAGCTAATGATCTCGTCAGCACCTTCAGTGATGCCGTTCTCTGCCGCTGCACTAATAATAAATTCTCTGGCCCTGTTCGATGCATTACTCATAATCATTGAGAATCCCTGAATAGAACTTTTAGCCTCAGCGACGAGTGCATTGAATTGCCCGGCCAGTCCGTTCAATGCATTAATTTCCTCATATATCACAATCAGATATCCTCTTAACTGTGACAAAGTTTCGGTAATCCTCTCGAGTGAAGGATCGATCTGGTCGAGGATTGAATTTAATTGATCACTGAGTTCAGGATCCTCAAATTCAAAATTAACCGGGTCAAGCAAAGGTTCAATCAATGCGGCAATTCCCGGTTCCACTAATTCAGATAAGAGCGAAACAACTAACTTACTTAGAATTTCCCTTGATCCTCCATCACTACTCAGAATTCCCTGCTTAACTCCAGCCACGAGCCCTTCCGTGATAGGGCCAATGATCTGTTCCGGGTCAGGATTAAATTGCAGGGAAAATCCACCAGGAACGTCCGGTGACTCCACCATCTCCACTTTATTGATAATGACATCAATGCCATTAATTATCCTCATAAGGGCATCGTTCAGCTGAGAGGTCAGCGCTCCAAGATCCCCATCATCAATCGCAAACTTACAGAGCTCTTCCTTAAGTTCAGTAAAATCTCCATTCGCCACATAAATTCGGGCCTTGAGCTGGTGATCCATACTAGTCAGAAACTCATTCCAATCAGATTGAGCCGATCGGGCATCATTGTAACTTTCTTTCAATGCAACATAGAGGGGGTCCAGAACATCCTCAGCGATCTGATCCACGATCGGATCAATCACATCATCAAGTGAATCAGCAAGATGCTTTTCAAATTCTTCAAAGGCATTATCAAGACCATCTTTGAGAGGGTATGAAATCACATCACTCACTGCCTGAGCAGCTCCATCGATCTGACTGTTAAGAAGGTTTGATATGTTAATTTTTGGTATCCCTTCAAACTTTGCTCCGAAAGATAACTTCGTAGCGGAAGAGTCAAGAAAGTCGACCTGATGTTCAACATTCAAGACAAACAGATCGTCGGTCAAGGGATTCATAGAGGAGAAACTTCTTGCCGAATAATCCCATGAAAGAGGGTAGCTGAGTCCGATCAAACCGAAAAGGTCCTGATTAGCATGAATTACATAATCACCAGAAGTCTGTTCATTAGGGCTCTTATATTCCTCGATATCAATGCCATTCCCGGGACCGGGCCAGGAAACATGGTCAGGGTCAAACTGTATATTGTTAAAGAAATCCTCACCATTATCCTCCCATCCACTGGCAAGAAAAACAGGAGCGTTCCCTTCAGTGGCGGAAGTTATGACATGAATCTGAAGGTCCTTGAAATAGGGAACATCAATCGTAGCAGCGTAGGAAACAAAACCTCCGGGCTGACCGATAGCTGAGTGCGGATCTCCGTCAGGGTTTGAGAATCTCAATTTTCCCACAGGTACTATCGAGTAATCCTCGTCTGGCCCCTCCATCGCAATTGACCCGGGCAGGCGAAGTTCAGAGTTAACACCAAATTCATCGCCTGAGAGCTGCGTGAGTAGGTTACCATCATCAGCCTCAAAGCCCAAAACTCCATGGAGTTGGGTAGGCACGTTCGCAACTTTAGTAGAAGCACCCATGGTAAGGATCCCCTTATAGGTTTCAGGGCAATTGCCTGGGACCAGGGGAGCCTTCTCAAAACGAATGGAACGAGGAATGAAAGTAGAATTCCAGTAAACCAAGGCCTTCTCGGAAACATCATCCGGGTCGATCAAAGCATTTTCGAGTTCACCTACACAATCAAAACTAAGCTCCTTGAAGTTTTGCTTAAAATTGGAATGTCCACTCACAACAATATTACCATTGACCCAGGAATCTTCATTCTTGGAAGCAATGAATGTGAGCTGGAAAGAATTAAGACCAAAGTCATAGCCATAAATCTTAAGGTCTGCCGGAAGTGATTCCTTTATAGCGACGTGCCGACCAAAGACTCCGGCTAGCCTCGTGTAGTATTTTGAGGCGCCTTCAGGCATCAACTGGTAACTGTAATCATCTAGGCTCCCTCCTAATCTTGAAGCGCCATTGTTCGGTTGCCCGTCTTGGAGAACATAGTTGAAGCCGGCATATAAACCATTACCATGTAGATATTCATCCTGAACGGGTAAATACAATTTATGATCTAAAGGATCGCCACTGACCCCTGAAAGCAATAAAACACTAGGAGCAGTGTCCGCGTACTGCCCAATATATAGGGGAGAGTCTAGTAAATCATTGTCCAAGGCATAAAGTTGATAACCCGGAGAATAAAAACTCATTACCTCATTTTCATCCGTTCGATGGGCGTACGGATAATTGGGTGAAATGGCACCCATTCCATCACCTCTACCACCCCACTTTAGTTTTTCTGGAGTTGGAGTGACTCCATCAGTCATGATGCCTCCCCCGGGTATCACCGCCATCATGCTCTCTGAAGGAATCATTTTAACTACTTTCCCTGGCACTCCCTCTGAACACAGACTTTCTGGGCACCCTTGATGATAAGTACCCAGAACCCGACTCACATTAGTTAATCTGGAATTGGCCTGAATGACTCCATTCTTTAAAGAAATTGCTGAGGCTCCTTGCCAATTCACATCCATTTGAGAAGGGAAATGCGTCAAAAATTGCTGAGCCTGCAAATCGATTGTTGCTGTTAAACGTGAAGAACAATCGCTGGCGGCACTAATCACAATGTTACCCGATGCGTTCGCGCCCCTAAGATAAAGGTCATTGGATGCACGAACACCAAGGTCTCTGCCCTCATCATCAACTTGATTGATATCATTGTTGGATTTGGCAGAATCCAAAAATTCAAAGGCTTCTTTGTGAATATAATCTGTGCTGTTATCAGATGTACTATAGAGAAGCTCACCATTAGACCTTACTTGAACTTTTGTAACTCCAAAGACGAGTGGATGACTCTCATCAACTATTCTTGCGTTTGGTGATAAAGACACCAGAACTCCCGCATCACCAAGGTCAATGAGTCCATCTTTGATGGTTAATCCGACTGTCCCCTGATAGTTAATGAAAGATTGTCCTCGAAACTTTGAAGCCTCATAATCCTCAATGTAGATGTGTCCTTGAGGTAGCTCCACATTGATGGAATCAGAGTAGATCCCATCCTGGGAAAGATGCACGGCTCCAAATGAGTAGCCTAGGCAATGTGAAGGATCGGCCCACTTCAACGGACCTCCGTCAAAACTGGATACTAATTGATTGCCAAGGTCCACAATCGCATTACCTGACTTATCAAGCCTCACTGTTATTTGTGATTCATCACCAAAAACATAGTTGTTCTTTATACTGCCCTTACCATCGGGAATCCTTATTATGACTTTGATATACTTGTCTTGGACTGGACCAATTTGTGGAGAATCCTTAACTTTATTCAAAGTAGTTAGTATCCCATCATTTTGAGGTTCGCCGCCCCAGTAAAGATTTCCGTTAAAATGCAGCAATCGCTGAGGCGCGACAGTTAACTGCCCAGCATCACTCACAGAATTTAAGTTGTCATAGGTATAACTGAACTCACATTCGAGTATGTATTCCTTCGTGGAATCTAATTGTCCTCTCGGATAAATCTTGTGCGAAACAGATACATTCTTAATGGTGGGCAATTTAATTCCTGCCGCGACCTTATAGCTTGAAATTAATATACTTTTCTCAATGCTTCCAGGTCCTTGAAGTTCAATCAGTTTACCAGTATCTCTCTCTCTAATCTCAAAACGAAAGATTCCCTTTGCTTCTACCGATGCGACAGGTAGGTCCCAATCATCGAACCGCAACATGACCGATTCAGCAGTAACCTCAAAATGGTCCCGTTCCGTATCCGTCTGCAAAGCATAAGTTCTTTTCCAACTGGCCCCTTCCAACGACCCTCTCAGATTCCAGTCAGGATCCCCGGACTCCGTGGAAGTGAAATGATAAACTCTAGCATAATCGCCTGTCCTTAATTTGCCGACGTTAGACCAACCAACCCTATTACTTTTTTGTAAACGGAATTCGGCCCGATAACGGTTCTGAGTTGATAATGGTATTACCGGTTTAAGATTCAGAGAAATAGTTTTCGTGAAGGAATTTTGAACTGCACCCATATTCACCTGCTGCACATCTGAAACTACTGAGTATTTGTTCAGTTCGTTGTTCGCGTTCTCTAAAGAGATTAAATTATCATCATTAAATGAACGTAAACTACCAACGACACGATAATTAGCCCGATGGGAACCATCCAAACGGGACTTATTAATAAGTAAAGAGGTATTAATTTTGATACTATCAGTGCCAATCGAACCGCCTTCTACAATAATGAATGCCGGATCAGAAATCTGAGGGGCCGATAGATCTGCAGCGACCTCAGCGTGCAGTGATCCTCCACAATAGATTGCGATAAAAAAAACAAACGACAGTAATGAAAAATACTGACGGTTTGGAATGATCATAAGCCACTTATTTTCTAGGTAATTTCCTAGTAATGGTCAACCTAAATGTAAGGGTTATGCAAGGATGTCCTTAATCACATGACCGTGAATATCAGTCAATCTGAAGTCTCTTCCCTGGTATCGATAAGTAAGTTTGCGGTGGTCTATGCCAAGCAAATGCAGAATCGTGGCATTCAGGTCATGAATGTGCATTGTGCCTGGAGTCCACTTCTCCTTACCTGGTTTTGGACGCATTGGCGTTCCGTCGGGATGGGCAATGTTATATCCATAATCATCCGTTTTACCGTACGTTATTCCCGATTTAATGCCACCACCGGCCATCCAGACTGAGAAGCATCGAGGATGATGGTCTCGACCATAATTGTCCTTATTAAGTCCTCCCTGACAGTAGGCAGTTCGTCCAAATTCTCCACCCCAAACGACTAGTGTCTCATCCAACATTCCCAAACGCTTCAAATCT
>Ga0163108_10002524_pt1 | contig 13231 bp, 8 predicted proteins | sample Fk1155metaG_FD_109644 | JGI IMG/M metagenome (GOLD analysis project Ga0163108, IMG submission 109644) | Marine microbial communities from the Central Pacific Ocean - Fk160115 155m metaG | ecosystem: Environmental > Aquatic > Marine > Oceanic > Photic zone | place: The Central Pacific Ocean...
CCACATCGGAGAGCCATGCCGACGCCGGAGATCCCATCAACAACCAGGTGCGGATCGATGCCGATGAATTGCGCTGCAAGATTATCGGAGAAGGCGGCAACCTGGGCCTCACGCAAGCCGGACGAATTGAGTACGCACTCCGCGGAGGACGCATCAACAACGATGCAGTCGACAACTCCGGCGGCGTGGACATGTCGGACCATGAAGTCAATCTCAAGATTCTGCTGAATCCATTGGTGACCGCAGGAACTTTGGAATGGTCTGCTCGCAATCGTCTTTTGGAACGACTGACGGAAGGTGTGGCCGCACAAGTATTGGCCAACAGCGACACCCATGGACTGCAACTCAGCCTGGACCAGCTGCGATCGCAAAAAAATCCCATGCAGTTTTCGAGAGCCATCGACTGGATTTGCCAACGGCGCTCTCTGACACGATCAGACCTAAAGCTCCCCTCTGACCAGGAATTACGGAACCGCGCAAGCGTCCGGCAAGGACTGACGCGACCCGAATTGGCCGTCTTGTCTGCGAACATCAAAATGGAAATCGCCAAGGCTTTGCTGTCCGAAGAAGGTGTCGAAATACCCGATTTCGAGTCGTATGTTCTGAACTACTTCCCGCAGTCCATACAAAAGAAGTTCTCCCCGCAAATAAAGGGCCATCTGCTCTACAAGTCCATCGGCATGACCGCTTTGGTTACCAACATCATGGGCAACAGCGGCGCCATCTTCTTCCCTGCCCTGATGGAGCTTACGGGCAAAAGTGCCTCCGAGGTTGCTTCGGGCTGGGTACATGCGATGCGGCTGATCGGTGCCGAGCAAATCAAGCGCGGACTGATCAAAGCCGAAGTGTCACGCGACACGATGTATCGATCCTGGTTGGGGGTGACCAACTCTGTGTTGGGCTTGGTCGCCTTGTGGCTGACAGAAGAAAACCTGGACCTAAACCGCGGTAGCGACCTTCAGACGGCTCTGTCTCGCCTGTCTCGGACTCGAGGAGCGGGCCACGGGCCACGACTGCGCGAATACACCGCCGGACTCACAACACGCGGCGTCCCCACCCAACTGGCGAACCGGCTGGCTGCTTTGGCTGAAATTACCGCCGCCTGGGAAATCTGTCGGACCCACGATGATGGGGACCGCTGGTCACACAATATTGTCAAGTACATGGCGCTGGGTGAAGCCAGTCGAATTCTTCCAGCGATTCGCACCATGGAGGCCCGTCAGGCACAAGGAGGCTGGGAGCCTGTCGCATTGGGCATCCTCAGGACCCGCTACGTCAAGATGTTGCGCGCGCTTGCGGCGGTCGTACCCATTGGCCCAGAGGTTCGACTGGGCATCGACCGTGTCCGCACCAAATTGCGCCTGTACCATCTGACACAGTTGCAACACGATTTGGACCACATTTTGAAAGATGCGCCCACCCTCGCAGCCCTATTGGTCGCGGAGCAACGCATTTGGGCCCACATTGCCGAAAGCAAAGCCAATCAAGCCAAGTCGATTTCCAACAAGCAATAGGGAGGCGGAAGTGACACGCTGGATATTTGTCCGGCACGGCGAAAGCACGGCCAATGCACAACGGTTCCTGTCAGGCTGGCATGATGTTCCCTTGACCCAGCGCGGCATGGACCAGGCCGTCGCGGCCGCCCACCAGATCCAAGACGAACCGATCGCGGCGGCTGTGTCATCGGATTTGGACCGAGCCCGACACACCGGAGAGCTCTTGTTGGAGACTTGGGCCACCATCAACGATCGGCAACCACCCACGCTGTCGTTGCATCCTGAATTACGGGAACGTCGTCTGGGAAAAGCCCAGGGCATGCCAATTGACCAAGTTCGAGAAATGGGCCTGATGAAGCACCTATTGGGATGGGATACCCGTCCCTCTGGCGGAGAGAGTCATCTCGACTTGGCGTTGCGGGCCCTTCCTTTTCTCATTCGCACAAGCCGGGAAACAACAGGGCCTGTGTTGGTGGCAAGCCACGGCGGGATGATTCGCACCATCATTGGTCTGGTCGACCGCAGGCCAACCCAAAAGATAGGAGAATGGAAAATTCCCAACGCCACCCCGATCGTACGCCAAGTGCCCACAGAACGATGGGAGGAGCTGCTCCAAGACATCTCCTCGCCCGAAGGAGTTTGAATTGTCTTTGGTTCTCGCCAGCGGTTCCCCAAGAAGGAAAGCCCTTTTGGAGGGAGTTGGGATTCACCTTGCTGGCGTTGTTCCCCCATCGATTCCAGAAATCCGTCACAATGGCGAAACCCCCACCGCATACGTGTGCCGGTTGGCCCAAGAAAAGGCGGAAGCCGTAACGGTCCCACAACACTGGATTCTTGCCGCAGATACCATTGTATTTGATGCTGACCGACTGTTTGAAAAACCCCGAGATACCGCCGACGCGGTTGAGATCCTCTCCTATTTGTCGGGCAAATGGCACCACGTCACGACAGCCTGGCACCTCCGGTTTTGCCAGCACGAACAAAACGACGATGAAACGCCCACGCAACGCGGGCATTGCACCACCCAAGTCAAATTTCGCGCGCTTACGGACCACGAAATCAACGCCTACATCCGTTCCGGAGAAGGCACCGACAAAGCCGGAAGTTACGGCATCCAAGGCATCGGCGCCGCCTTGGTAGAACAAGTCCAAGGCGATTTTTCCAATGTGGTCGGCTTGCCCATGTCCGATGTCCTACACGCACTCGCCTCCGTCGGGGTGATTCCAAAACGAGCGCCGACCAGATGACCGCACAATCCGAAATACGGCACACACTCCAAACCCTTGAGGATCGGATTGTGGAGGCCTGTGAGCGTTCAGGACGAACACGGGACGAGGTGCGGCTTCTGGCTGCGTCGAAAGGGGTTGCCGTTGAGCGCATTGCGGACGCAATCCATTGTGGGCATATGCTTTTTGGTGAGAGCCGTCCCCAAGCCATACGGGACAAAGCCGATGCCTTTCGGAATTCGGAGGAACCACCCGAATGGCACCTGATCGGACCACTTCAACGGAACAAAGTGAAATATGTCGTAGGACGCGTCACGATGATTCACAGCCTACATTCGTTGAATGTTGCACAGGCGATTTCGAACCGGGTCCAGCAGCAAAGCGCAGCCCCCATAGACGTCTTGGTACAAATCAACATCGCCATGGAGCCCAACAAATCCGGTGTGGACCCCAAGCACGCTTTGGAATTGTGTCACCAAATCAACCAATTGCCCGGTGTCCAATTGCGAGGTTTTATGGCTCTTCCACCTCTCTTTTCGGATCCAGGGCAGGGGGGACCATATTTTGACAAAGTCTCCAATCTGGCCGAAATAGGTAGAAAAGAGGGCTTGCCCTTGCGGGAACTGTCGTACGGCATGAGCGGAGACTTCGTTCAGGCGATACAACACGGCGCCACGATCATTCGCATCGGCACAGCCATCTTCGGCCCTCGGGCGCCATGAAGAAAAGTAGAGGGGAGTCATGAAAACGCGAACCGCATTGCCACCAAAGCCCACTTCAGGATTTGCTTTTCCCGAAGCAGACACCCACTACGCCCCCGACCGCGGTTTGGATCCCACGCACATGGAAATCCGTATCCAGGTGCTACCCAGTGAAAGGTCGGCTTTGGGTGAGGTCACGACCTCGTATATCAACCGTACACGGGGCACCCATTCCCTGAAGCTCAACGCAATTGACTTTCAAGATGTCAAGGTGACCGACGAAGACGGAACACCACTCAAAAGCCGCTATGACGGCAACGAAATCTCCGTATTCTGGGATAACGCGCTCCCGATTGGGGCCACCAAAACCGTCCGGGTCAGCTATCGACTCAACAATCCAATGACGGGCATGCTGTTTTCCGATCCGGATGTTTCCACATTTGTCGCAACCGACAACGAAACCGAGCGGGCCCGTTATTGGCTGCCCTGCCGAGACCATCCCAGCTTTCGTGCAACACTGGACATTCATCTCACTGTCCCTGCGGGTTTGACTGCCCTGGCCAACGGAAAGAAAGTGGCCGAGCAAGACAATGGAGATGGGACCCAGAGTGTCCACTGGACACTAGAACAACCTTGTCCACCCTACCTTGTATGCCTGGCCATCGGTGATTTCGTCAGCGCAACCGGCACCGCCCACGTGGGTGGCCCTGATGGGAAGGTCCCGGTCGCCACGTTCACGACCACCAATTTCACCTCCGAGGATTTGGCCCGAACGTTTGCACCCACCACCGAAATGTTGGATTGGATTACCAAACGCCTCAACGCACCGTTTCCCTACCCCAAATACTATCAATTCGCGGTGCCCGGAATCGGGGGCGCGATGGAGAACATCTCCCTGGTTTCCTGGGATGACATGTTGGTGTGCAACGAATGGTTCCACCAAGAGCGGGGATGGTTGGTCGACCTCATCAATTTGCATGAAATGGCCCACAGCTATTTTGGTGACTCCCTCGTGGTACGTGAATTTGCGCACGTATGGCTCAAAGAAAGCTGGGCAACCTACATGGAGTCGGTCTGGCTGGAAGAAACACAAGACAAAACGGCAATGGATCTCCAGATGTACGCCGAGAAGCTCGCCTACATGGGCGAAGCGGACGACCGATACCATCGGCCCATCGTGACACGGCAGTTCGACAGCGCCTGGGACATGTACGACCACCACCTGTACCCGGGTGGAGCTTGGCGGATACACATGCTGCGTCAGATCGTGGGAGACGAGGCTTTCTGGATCGGGATTGGCGACTACGTCTCCATGTTCAGCCATGGCGTGGTCGAGACCAGTGACTTCCAACGCGCATTGGAGCGGCCGTCAGGCATGAGTTTGGGTCGGTTCTTCGATCAATGGCTCCACAACCCCGGCTACCCAAAGCTCAAAGCAACCTCCAAGCATGACCCCAAACAGGGTGAGTTGGTGGTGACGGTCGAACAGACCCAAGCTGCAGGCAAAGAAGGCGTCGCGATATACAACTTCGATTTGGAAATCGCCCTCCACGATGAAAAAGCCGGCTGGTCCACACACTTGTTGACTGTGAATGCCAGCAAAAACACCGCCATTGTCCCCGTCCAAAGCGCACCAACCCAAGTCGTAATCGACCCCAATGGGCGTGTACTACACAAACTGGATTTCGATCCCGGCGCCGACCTGCTGCTGCGTTCCATGACGGACTGTCCCTTCGTGTTGGGACGCATTCACGCGATCCACACGCTGGCAGCCACGGGCAAACGCGCCCACGCCGAGGCCATCACCGACGCCTGGAAAGCCGAGCCGGAATGGCAGGTCCGGGTGGAAATGGCCCGAGCCCTGGCGAAATCCGGAACCCAGGCCAGCATCGACGCGTTGGCCCAAGGCGTGGCCATAGAGAAGGATCCACGCGCCATGGGACACGTGCTGACCGAATGTGGCCACGTCAGAGATCCTGGCATACGCGCGGCGTTGCGCACATGGCTGGACACGTCTCAACCGTATCCCTGGGCCCGGGGAGCAGCCTTGAAGTCATTGGGTGCCCAGAGAAATGCCGACGATTTGAACCGCCTGACCGAAGAGGCCACGGTGAAGTCCTGGGCCAGTTGGTGTGAAAAAGGTGCTCTGGCAGGCCTGGGGGCCAGTCATTCCAAAGCGGCCACCGAATTCCTACTGGAATTTGTCGGCAAAGGTGAAGGCACCCGTCACGCCCGCATTGCCGGAATGATGGCGCTCGCGAATGCCGCGAGATGGCAGGAAGAAGGTTTACGAGAAGCAGCCACAGATGCCCTCATCGATAGTACCCGCGCACCCGAATACAACGTGCGGATGGGGAGTGCACGGGCACTGGGCGCGTTGGGAGCGAGTCGGGCCGCTGGTGTTGTCGAAGGTTTGACCCAAAATCTCGCCATTCAGGATGGCCCGCGCGTTCGACGCATCGCACAAAAGTTGCGCCAGAAACCCAACAAAGGCACAAGTCATACAGGTCTGACCAAGGATTTGGAGCGCATTTCGGAAAAACTGCGCAAAGCCATGGATCGCATTGAAGTACTGGAATCACGGCTGCCGAAGTCTGAGGGCTGAGTTCACCCCTTGAGTGCGGCCATGATGACACCCGGAAGCCGAGTGATGGTGGGATTCGCCTCGTAGTAAGTGATGCGACGCCCCAACTCCGCCAAATTGCGATGGTCGCCAAACCATGCCGGCGTGGGACGAATGCGGAAAGGCGCCCGAACCACCGATTTCTCTGGATGGTCGAGCATGTAGGTGTTGTGCACCGTACCAATTCCCGACCGAATATCGGAGAGCGGATGACCGGGGTAGGCACCCCAAGCGGTAACCGCCAAGCCATACGCCAACGCCGGCCAGACGTTCACGCCAACCGCGCCATAACGCATCTCATCGATTGCATTCTCAAGTGCCGTCCCATGGGCTTTCTCGGTATCAGGATGCACAATTATGCCAGCCGACAATGTTCCCCACGCCACATCATTGCAAAAGGGAACCGCATTTTCGAGAAATGAAGTTCCGTTCGTTCCGGGCAAATCCACCACCGCAATCACACCGCAAAACGCCTCATTGGTGAGTGCATATTCGCCTGTTTCGGCAGGCACTCCGTCTATGACCGTCCACGGGACAATTCCGGCCGCATCTTCTTCGGTCTTGGGAACACGTTCACCCAAAGCTTCCGCCTGGGGATAGTGTTCCAAGAAACCATCATACCGGTCTTGGGCACCTGGATAGTAGGCCTTGCGGCTCGGTGTGCGAGAGAGCGCGCCCTTCAACTCCGTGAGGAACGCACCCCGTTGGGGCCAATCCTTGGAAACCACCAAAATCTTCGCAGCATTGCAGTTGAAGCTTGCATTTTGTGTGACCATCGAGGCCACATTTCGGGCTTGAAATTTTAGGTCAGCAGGTGACCAGGGCCCTGGAACGACGACCACAGGGGTGACACATCCCAGCTCGCTTGTGATTGGCTTATTGAGAACCGGATCGTCTGCGGCCTTCCTGCGTTGCTGTTCCTCGTCACCGAGTCCCCACACGATGCAGTCGTGGGTACGCTCTGACCCCGTAATGTGCACTGAGCCGACATCCGGATGCTGACATAGATGCGCTCCCACTTCCGCGCCTCCATAAACCAACTCCAGCAAACCCTCCTCAATCAATGGCGCGAGGGCTTTGCTCACGAACGGTCCCAAATATTCATTGACCGGATTCATCTTGAGGACCACGACCTCATCTTCCACGAACAGTTTTTGGAACGTGTCTAGCGGCCCAATGGACGAAACATTCCCCGCACCCAGCACCAACGAAACACAAGGTTTCGAAGGGCGCCCCGCCGCCTTCTCGCGGTAGATGTGTCCTTGGGTCGGTTCTTCACCAGGCTTCACGCGAATCTCTGCGCGAAAGCCCGTAAACATCAACTTGTCTTGCCAAGAACCTGGGAAAACATCCGCCGCCCACTGTCCATTGGGACGTTGGCGGAGTCCCGGCATTTTGGGTTGTCCACCTTGTGCCAAGCTCTTGCTCAATAGGGTGATTCCTCGGGCCAGAATCATGGGTCCCCCCACCCACTCCTCTCCTTCACCGATGGAGCCAGGTTCATACCCCTTTGCGCGACATCCCGCGGAGACCCACTCATCCGCAATCGCCAAAAGCGGCGCCGTGCATGCTTCCAGCAGCTCCCGGCGTCGTGCGATGCCGACCGACGGCCATTCAAGCGATTTCTTTTTGAGTCGAGCCACAACCGCGTCGCATTCAGCAAGCGGGGTCGCGGGCATCGAGGGTGGGGCTTCAGGAAAACGCGGAGACGCCATTTTCTCCTCCTTGGAAGATTTGGGATGCGTATCCCATCCTGGAATGAATTACCGGCTGCCTTGATCGATTGCAATGATTTCGACCATGTCGGCCCACGTTGCAAACCCCACATTCCCCCAAATTAATTTCATGTCGGGGCCGACAACTATCCACGCTGGATAGCCCCAGGAATCCCCGTTCGCTTGTTCAATGAAGTCTGGAAAGAGCGCGTACGCATACCCTCGGTCCGCCAACACCGGCTCGTCCAGCGCATATTGTTCCACCCAGGCGGAGATGGTCTCTGGTTCTGGGGTACCGAATGGGTCGCCCAATCCATTGCCCATCAAGGTGACCACCTGCACCTCGATTCCCAATGCCGACATCTCGGAGACAAACTCTGATGCACCGGCCGCCATGGACCGACACGGACCGCAATCGCTTTGCGAAGAATCAATCACCAGGTACTTCCCATAGAAATCCCAAAGATCCACCGCTTCACCACATTGATCGTCCAAACGAACATTGGGCAAAACAGAACCGATGGCCAGGTCATGATCCATCTCCAAGTCTCCGGGATCGTTACAGGGCCACCCACACGCATATGCCGATGCTCTTGGGCCATAGGGGTCATCGAGCAACGTGGTGCTGTCTGTCTCCATTGACAATGAGCCCAGCGCCGACAGGGTCAAAACCCCACCTTCAGTCAACTCATTCTCCGACTCCCAAGCCACCGATGCAGTCTCGCCATCTTCCACGAGCGAAAACTCGGTCAGTTCACCCATGGGAAATTGGTCGTAGGTCGCCCGATACAACGTGCCGGTGCCCGCATCTGATCCGACGGCGACACCCCACAGTTCCACCCTATCTCCCGTATTGGAAGAGATCTGTGCATGGCAGTCATCTCCATCCACCATCGTGGCCGTCCCTTTCGTCACGACATCGCACTCTGGACAGTCGAAGTCCAAATTCAGCACTTGCACGCCTTCATAGGAACGGGTGTATGCACAATCCTCAAACCCGAGCGACTCTGCATCCTCGTCAAACGTCAATGTCCACGTCACCGAAGCGTTCAAACGCACCGCTTCCACTTGTGTGGTTTCGCCAGACTCTCCCGCCTCACACGACTCCGAAACACCCGGGTGTCCAGAGTCAACGACATTGGGCTGTGCATTGTCTTTGCTTTGGCATGCACCAAACACAAGCCCAACGAACGGCAACAGACACGCCAAATTCTCCAAACCACGCACTTGGGCCTCCCAGGGCGAACAACAGTTGTGGATCCCCATCTCCAAGGTATCACCCAGATGGACCATGCTGCCCAACAACTCCGCCGGTTATAGGGAACCACCTGGAGGCCCCATGCCAATAGCCGAAAATGCCCTCGTCGAATGTGTCCCCAATTTTTCCAACGGCCGCGACCCGGAAGTCATTCGTGCCATCACGGATGCCATTGAAACCGTCGCTGGCATTACGCTTTTGGACGTAGACCCAGGCGATGCGACCAATCGTACCGTCGTAACCCTCGTGGGCAGTCCCGCGGACGCAGTGGAAGCGGCATTTCGGGGCATTCAAGCCGCCCAAAAATCCATCGATATGCAGAACCACTCGGGTGCCCACCCCCGAATGGGCGCGACTGACGTTTGCCCCTTCGTTCCCGTGAGCGGCATCGATATGCAAGGCTGCGCGCAATTGGCAGCCCAGTTGGGGGAGCGTGTTGGCAAAGAGTTGGGAATTCCAGTCTTTTTGTACGAGAGAGCCGCGACCCAACCGGAACGAGCCAACCTCGCGACAGTTCGACAGGGAGAATACGAAGGGCTGCAAGCAAAACTGCAGGACCCCGAATGGTCTCCTGATTTTGGCCCCTCGGCGTGGTCCGAATCCATCGCGCGTTCCGGGGCGACCGTCATCGGAGCACGACCATTTTTGGTCGCCTACAATGTGAACCTCAATACGAAAAATACCCGAAAAGCGATGAAGATCGCAGCCCTCGTTCGAGAGAAAGGCATCATTCGGCGAGAAAAGGGTGAAATCGTACGCGATGCAGACGGCAACGCAGTTCGCGACCCCGGCATGTTCAAATGCGTGAAGGGAATTGGTTGGTTCATTGAAGAATACGACTGTTGCCAGGTCTCCATCAACTTCACCGACCACACCGTGAGCGCCATTCACGACGTAGTCGACGCCATCCGACGTGTGGCCGACAAAGAAGGTGTGGTGGTAACAGGCAGCGAACTTGTCGGATTGATTCCCCTCGAATGCATGGTCAACGCCGGTCGGCACTACCTGACTCGACAAGGGCTCAATCCCGGAGCGCCCGAAGCCGAGCTGGTGCAAGTCGCCATCCGTTCTTTGGGTCTGGACGACCTGAAACCGTTCGACCCCAATCAAGCCATCATCGAACGTCGAATTCGGACCGATGGAGATTTGGTGAAGTTGACCTGCCGCGATTTCACCGACCTGTTGTCATCGAGCAGCCCAGCACCCGGCGGCGGCTCCGTGGCCGCGCTTTGCGGTGCGATGGCGACCGGTTTGGCGGCCATGGTTGGAAGCCTGACCACCGGCAAGAAGGGCTATGAGGAGCAATGGCAGGCAATGGACGAGATGGCCATTGCGGCGCAAGAACTGCGAGAAGCCTACCTGACGGATGTCGACGCAGATACCGATGCTTTCAATCAGATCATGGCGGCATTTGCCCTCCCCAACAAATCCGATGACGAGAAAAAAGCCCGCGAAACAGCCATCAAAACGGCGACGCTCAACGCCACCGATGTTCCGTTGCGGGTGTTGGAGCGCACCAACTTGGCATTGGACTGTATTGAAACGGCGTTGATGGGCAATAAGAATGCACGATCCGATGCCGGTGTTGCCGCCCTCACCGCATGGGCTTGTGCCGAAGGCGCTTGGTACAACGTCTGCATCAACCTGCAGGGTCTCAAGGACAAAACCGTCACCCACGTCTACAAGGTTCGGGCGGATACCGCCCTCACCCAGGTGACGGAGCGCGTCCAAGACATATCGGACCGCGTCCGGTCGGAGCTGGGTTAACGCCTGCCTTCAACGTCGCGGGGGAACCGCGGACACCGCCGTCTGTCCAGATGCGTGTGCGTTACCCAAAGCAGCGACACCATCCATCAAAGCATGCGCCACTGAGACCACATCCCTGGCGTCCAAAGGTTCCAGCCAACTTCCTTTGACCCAATCGTTGAAGGCACCCATGGAGGGACCACACCAGATTTGAAAATCACGCTTGCGTGCTTTTTCACCCGTACGCGCCCAGCGACTCGTCATGCCCAAATACCAGCGGAAACAGAGCGCCATTTTGTGCTTTCCATCCTTTTCGGCACGGGCAACCTCCGTCGGGTCCCGTTCAGACCAATATGCCTCGGTGATGGACCAAACCTCTTCGAAGGACATCTTAAAGATGGTCTTTTCAATTTTCGCTTTCTCCGGACCGGGTATGTCCGCGATCGAATCACAGGACTTGTAGGCCCGATAGAGCCGTTCAGCACGTTGGGCATACATGCTACCGCGGCCCAAAACCTGAACATGTGCTCCAATTTCAAACATGTCGGGTGCTGGGCCGGTGGCACAGTCGGCCATACCTGATGCCATCAGCATCTCTTTCGCCAGTTCGCTGGTGCCGGCCTCGCTGGTTGCTTGGTTCACCGAACCCGTCAACACATAGTCGGCGCCCATGGCAAACGCGCCCCACATCGCCGTTGGTTCCCCAAGGCCACCCGCTGCCCCCACTCGAATGGCTTGCATCCCCTCCGGGTACGATTCTTCTTCGCATATTTGGTCTCTGAGACGCAGCAGGGTCGGCAACAAGACCGACAGAGGTCGCCTGTCGGTGTGGCCTCCCGAATCAGCTTCCGCCGTGATGTCTTCGGCCATTGGCACCTTCGCTGCCCAGGCCGCTTCGGTTTTCGACAACACGCCCGACTCCACCAACTGATCGACAATCCGCTTCGGAGCAGGCCGCATAAACTGCGCCGCGACCTCTGGCCGACTCACCTTGGCGAAGATGCGATGTGGGGTCACAACTTCACCGTTGGGACCCTGGTGGATCCCCGCCAATCGATATCGCACGATGGCGGGAGTCAACTGCATGAAAGCACTCGCAGAAACCGTCGAAACCCCATGGCGCAGATATATATCGACGGTTTTTTCTTCGACCGCCGGTTCCATCGGGTTGTGGAGAAGGTTGGCGCCAAACGGACGACCATCCACACCTGCGACAATTTCGCCAATGGCAGAATCCACGATTTCCAGGGGCAATCCGCCCGCACCAAAGAAGCCCAGCAATCCCGCTTGTGCCATGGCGGTGACCATGGAAGCGGACGCAATCCCACCCGCCATGGCCCCTTGAACGTAGCAACAGCCCACATCATGGACCGCGCGAAACCGTGGTGAACCCAAGGTCTCCGGCGTAATGTCTGTGACAGCAGGTGCACTGGGAATCACTGCCACAGCGGATTCCGTGCCTGGCGTGTCCAACGTTTTGGCGCTGGATGCATGCAAAGGCAATGGGGTCGCGGATGCCGCGAAAGGCACGTGATCGACATACGCGGGCCCGTCATCCCACTCCACACGCAGACGAACTCCGTCCGGAACCCGTCGCAATTCAAGTGTCACCCCTGCGTCGGCCAAGAGCATGCGTTCACCCGGCGCCAGATGGGCGGCAATGGGAACCACGCCTCTGCGTTCCACAGCTGCGACCAAACCGCCGCCAGGGCCATCAGCACCCAACGGATTATCGGATCCAGCACCGAAAAAAGTGATATTTGTCGCCGAGTATGCTGCGGCGATTTCTGCCAGTTGCGCGGTATTCACCAATGTCATCACAAACCCTACGTCGATCTCAAAAGAAGAAAAAGGTCCGTTTCACATGCCCACCTAACTCGCCCCACCGATCTTCATCGGCTACACCATCAACTCTCTTGGTTCCTATCGCTTCTTTGCCATGAGGTGTCACCATGACCAGCCAAATACCCATTGCCATCCTAGGCGCAACCGGAATGGTCGGACAACGAATGGTCCAGTTGCTCGACAATCATCCCATGTTTCAAATTGCCGCCGTTGCGGCATCCCAACGCTCAGCGGGTCGTCCCTATGCACAGGCCACCACTTGGCGTTTGGCCGAAGATATGCCATCCGTCGTTGCCGACATGGAAGTGCGTTCGTGCGATCCCTCATCCATACCCAGCGGCGTGAGAATCGTCTTATCGGCATTGGATGCCTCGGTCGCAGGCGAGGTCGAAGATGCATTTCGTGCCGCGGGATTCGCCGTAATCTCGAACGCATCATCGTGGAGAATGGATCCGAACGTTCCGTTGGTCATACCCGAGGTCAACCCAGACCACTTGGATCTCATTGATAGACAAGGGCCCGGGTTTATCGTCGCCAACCCCAACTGCTGTTCCATACCACTGGCGATGGTCCTGGCTCCATTGCACAAACAGTGGGGTATCGAACAGTTAACGGTGGCAA
>Ga0163108_10002525_pt1 | contig 13231 bp, 7 predicted proteins | sample Fk1155metaG_FD_109644 | JGI IMG/M metagenome (GOLD analysis project Ga0163108, IMG submission 109644) | Marine microbial communities from the Central Pacific Ocean - Fk160115 155m metaG | ecosystem: Environmental > Aquatic > Marine > Oceanic > Photic zone | place: The Central Pacific Ocean...
ATGGCGGCTACGACATCTGGGTCAGCGAGCAGACTCCTGATGGCTGGTCGCTCCCTGTAAATCTTGGCCCAGGGGTCAACTCCCCCTGGAACGAGATGAACCCCGCTCCGGCTCCTGGTGATGGGGCGTTGTATTTTGTCAGTGACAGGCGCCCGGGAGAGGAGGCCCCTCCTGTCTGGAAGAGCACGGTTCGTTCGAACCTCCGTCTTGCTGACTGGGAGCTCTATGTTGCAGTCCGGCCAGAGCCTGCGCAGGAGACTGTTGTCGATCAGCCAGGCGACGATACCGAGGCCCGGGTTGAGCTGCCGGAAACAGAGCTGCCGAAAGAAGAGAGCTCGACTGAGGCTCCGGAAGAGCCTGTTGCCGAAGCCCAACCTGGAGAGCCCCAGGACGTCCAGGGCGATAGTCCTGTTCCGAGAGATGAAGAGCCCGCTGCTCCCGCGGTCCTTTTCTCCGAGGCGCGCCCCGTTACAGAGCTGAACACTCCCGGCTATGCCGATGGTACCCCCGCATTTTCTCCTCTAGGAGATTTCATTTATTTCTCGAGTAATCGTCCGGGTGGAGAGGGGTCGGGCAATTTCGATCTCTACCGCGCCAGGGTCGCCGAGACAGGTTTTGTTGAGCTTGAATCACTCGGCCCCCAGGTGAACACTACCGCCAATGAGCTGGACCCCGGCATCGCCCTGCGCGGATATGAGCTCTATTTTTCACGCGATGATGCAGGCGGCCAGACCGACATTTACTTCACTCTTTCGCGTGAGGTGCGCCATGTTACCGAGAGCGATGGTCCGTACCTCAGCCTTACAGGGATTCTTGACTGGCTTGCCCGGCTCATTCGAAATACCCCGCCCTGGCTGATTAGCCTGTTGCTGGCCTTGCTGGTATGCGGGCTGCTTCTCCTGCTCTTCAGGCGCTACATTCTCTCTCCAACTGTTCTCGCCGTATGTTTCCTGGTCGCATTGTTGTTCCATGTCTTTACCGGGTTCTGGATGAACCGGAACAAGGTGCAGCGTCTGCTGCTGGAGGTGGTCCAGGAAGAAGAATACGAGGCCTTTGAAGTCGCTCTTGAAAGCATTCCAGAGGAAGTCATCAGTCTCGAGATCCGAGAGACCAGCGCCGAGACGAAGCAGGATGAGGCTCCTGCCCTGAGCGCCCAGTTGGCTGCCCGGGAGGCACCTCGGCCGCAGCCCACTCTCGAGCGTCCCGCGATGGAAGCGCCCGCTATTGAGCGGCCGGAGACCGAGGTTCTTCCATTTTCAGAAACTGTCCTCCAGCGCGAAGCGATCCAGGCCGAAAGCAGCGAAAATCTTCCGGAAGACCTCGCCTTTCCCGAGCAGAGACAGGAATCGCTCACACCGGAAATCATCAAGCGCCAACTGGAGCGGCCAGAGGAGGTTGCCCAGGAGGAGCGGGAACTGGTTTCTGATCTCCGGGTGAGGGAGGTTTCCCAGGCCCGGGTTGAGTTGCCGGAAATAGAGCTGCCTGAGAGAGAACCCGTCCAGGCTCCCCAGCTGAAGGAGCTGGAGCGGACCGACACCCAGGCTCCTGTTCTGCAGGCATCGAAGCTGGAGACAGAGAATGTCGAGGAGCCTGATGTCAGCCCGAATGAGAAACAGGCATCGCAGTCAGAGGTTGAGTTGGCGGCGAGACAGTTGACTCCAGAGGAGAGGGCAAAGGCAGAGGACTCGAGGATCGAGGTCGCACGCGAGGTGAGCCGGTCGACTCCACAGGAAAACAAACCTGTCGAGAGGGTAGAGACGGCGGTAGAACTGGCCAGGGCTGATCCTTCAGAGGCTCAGCCGGAGGCAACCCAGCGCACGGAGCTTTCCCCTGTCGAGCAGGTTGATTCCCCGCCTGCAGAGAAGCAGGCGCCAACTGTTGAGAATGCGCCTGAGCGCGCCGTGGTCAACAGTGAGCAGCCCGCAGTTGAGGCGAAGACTCTTCAGCGGCCGGAGCCCGTTGCGGAGTCCGCCAGGGAGAATCTCGCTATTAAAAGCGCGCAACCTGTTTCTCGGCCCGTGGAGAACGCAGAGTCTTCCATCGAGAGGCCCGAGGTCGAATTGAATGCTTCGCCCGCTGCGCCTCCAGTTGAGGGGGCCGAATCGCAACAGCGTCCGGCGGTAGCTACAGTGGGTAAGGCAGTCGCCGCGGCTGACTCTCCGCAGGCAGATCCCGAGGCGCCGAGTGCTGCCGGTAAAGTGGCGGCTGAGTCCGATGCGCCGGATGTCAGCAGGAAACAACTCGAGGCTCCTGCCGAGGCCAATCCCGAAACAGGTACGCCGGCGCTCGAGGTTGCCAGGCAGGCAACCCGGGCTGCACCCCAGGAGAGTAAACCTGTCGAGAGGGCCGAGGCGGCGGTTGAGCTGGCCAGGGCTGATCCTTCAGAGACTCAGCCGGAAACAACCCAGCGCAGGGAGCTTTCCCCTGTCGAGCAGGTTGATTCTCCGTCTGCAGAGAAGCAGGCGCCAACTGTTGAGAATGCGCCTGAGCGTGCCGTGGTCAACAGTGAGCAGCCCTCCGTTGAAGCGAAGACTCTTCAGCGGCCGGAACCCGTTGCGGAGTCTGCCAGGGAGAGTCTCGCTATTAAAAGCGCGCAACCTGTTTCTCGAACAGCTGAGAGCGCAAAGGCTTCCATCGAGAGGTCCGAGGTCGAATTTAATGCTTCCCGCACTGCGCCTCCAGTTGAGAGAGCCGAATCGCAACAGCGTCCGGCGGTAGCTGCAGCGGGTAAGGCAGTCGCCGCGGCTGACTCTCCGCAGGCAGATCCCGAGGCGCCGAGTGCTGCCGGTAAAGTGGCGGTTGAATCCGATGCGCCGGATGTCAGCAGGAAACAACTCGAGGCTCCTGCCGAGGCCAATCCCGAAACAGGTACGCCGGCGCTCGAGGTCGCCAGGCAGGCAACCCGGGCGGCCAGCGAGATTTCAAGGACGGTCGCCAGGGAGGTTGTTGAGCTGGAGGTTCAGAAGGCGAAGCCGGCCAGCGGGGCTGCTGATTCTTCCAATGAGGCGAAATTGCCGGATGTAGGAAGGGCGGAGGCTCCCCGGATAGTTGAAAAGGAAGTCGTTGCGAAAGCGGCCCCTCAACGCAGTGAGAGCGCCGGGGCAGAGCCGACGATCGCAAAACGGGCCAGCGTTCAAGCCGAGGCCGTTGAGGAGTCCGTGAGCAAGAAGGTTCTTGCGCTGAAACAGGCTGGTCCGGTGAGTCGGTCACGAAAAGCCGCGGAACCTGTCAAGGCTGCCTCTGCAGTGGTGGAGGTCAGCAGGGGGGAATCCGCAGGTCCTGCAGCACCGGCCGGTGAGACACCCCGGCGCCTGCAGGTAGCAAGCGCCGGCAAGGCCGTTGCCGCTTCCGGTGCTGCTCCATCGATCCAGAAGCCTCCGGTATCAAAGGCCGAGACCGGTGCAGGTACAGCCCCTGCGATCGCCAGGCGTACGACCGAGGCGCCGCAGCCCGAGGCTTCCGGGGAGTCCCAGTCCCGCGCGCTCAAGGTCGCTTCGGCGCGCCTGGCCCGGACGAAAGTCACCGAGGCGGTTGTCGGTAAGACTGCTGAGCGGGGCAAGGTTGCCCTGCAGCGGAGCGCTGCCGGAGCGGCGGCCGGACTTGAAAAAACGGTGCGCTCGGCCGCTGTCTCGCAGGCCACGCAGGCAGTGGTGTCTGCCGCTTCGAAGGGAGAGGCTGTTCCGAAGGTCGCTGCCGGCGCGAAAACTGATGAGGCCAAGGCTCCGGTGGTGGAAGAACGGGCTGTTGCGAAAGCTGGTGAACCCGCTCCAGAGAAGGCGCCGCCGAAACCGGCGAAACTGGAAGGTGGCTCCAAGCTTGCAGCCCGAAAATCCAAGACCACCAGGCCGAAATTGTCGTCGGTGGGACGTCTTTCGGGAATCTCCCGCCTGCGCCGGCCTCGCTCGACTTTCCAGGGTGGACAGGGAAAGTCTTCCGCCAGGAAGGCCGTTGCCAGGCCTCAGCGCGTAGGGGCGATTTCCTCGGAGGGAACAGAGCTTGAAAGTATCGCCAGGGTTTCGAAATCGACCGGTGACAGCGCCTACCTGCCGAAGATCTACCAGTTGAGGGGGGCGGAACGCCGCGAAGGAGCGCTGATGAAGGGCGGGGGCAGTTCTCGCACTGAGGCGGCTGTGGTTGCCGGCCTGCGCTGGCTGGCCCAGCATCAGAGCCCTGATGGAAAGTGGACCCTTGATCACTACACCGACCACATCATTTCACCGAACCCGCGGGATTTGCAGGGGCTTGAGTGGAACGGAAAGCGCGGCAAGAAATACTCAAAAGGAGGCGGCTACAACTACAAGGGCAGCAGCTCGGGTACGGTGGGCACAGCGATGGCTCTGCTGGCCTTTTTCGGGCACGGGGATTCCCATCTCAAAGCGGGACCCTATCGCGGGGCCATCGACAAGGGCCTGAAATGGCTGGTAAAGGCGCAGAAGAAAGATGGCGATCTGCGCGGCGGCGGCAACCTCTATATGCACGGTATCGCGGCATTCGCGCTGACAGAGGCCTATGCCTTCACCCGGGATCCCGCCCTCAAGGGTCCGGCCCAGCTCGCAATTGACTTCACTGTCAAGGCCCAGGTGCCTTCCAAGGGTGGCTGGCGCTATGTCCCCTACCCCCAATCCCAGGATGTCGACACCAGCGTCTTTGGCTGGATGATGATGGCGCTGAAGAGCGGTAAGCTCGGTGGCCTTAAGGTCGATAAGGCTTGCCTGTCGAGAGCGGCGATGTATCTCGAAAACGCACGGATGCGGGGAAAGAAGTTTGGTGAATATTCCTACCAGCCCGGTGGCAGCAGAACGACCCACGCAATGACCGCCCAGGGTTTCTTTTGCCAGAAAATGCTCTCCGACACCCTCGATCTCAAGAAGGGCAGGAAGGCCGGTGAGATCAGGAAGTTCGACGATGCCAGCATGAAGTACTTCATGGCGAACCTGCCCGTAGCCAGGGATATGGACGGGGTTAATTTCTACTACTGGTACTACGCCACCCACGCCCTTTTCCAGCAGGGCGGCCAGCCCTGGCGGATCTGGAATGAGCGCCTGACAGATGTACTGCTCGAGCACCAGGTTGGCAGGGAGCATGGAACCGCCTACGGGAGCTGGGATCCACGGGGTAAGCGCGCAGCGCAGGCCGGGAGGCTCTATTCCACAGTGCTCAGTATTCTTTGCCTCGAGGTCTATTACCGATACGCCCCTCTGTCGGATGATTAAGAGCTACCGCAGCCCACGAAGGAGATCTCGACTTATGAATGGAATTGTTCACATCTGTGGTTTTGTCTTCTGCCTGGCGGCAGCTGGGCTCGTGGCGGCCGATGACTGGCCCCAGTGGAGGGGAGTCGAGCGCGATGGAGTCTGGAGAGAGACAGGTATCGTAAAAGAGCTGCCCAAGAAGCTTTCCTTCCTCTGGAGAACTCCTGTGGGGATGGGGTACGCCGGGCCGGCTGTTGCCGCAGGCAGGGTCTACCTGATGGACCGGGTTCTCGGGAGCGGAGAGGCGAATCCCGACAACCCCTTCGACAAGAAACGTGTCAACGGCAGCGAGAGAATACTCTGTTTTGATGCGGGGAGTGGAAAGGTTCTCTGGAAACACAGCTATCCCTCAAATTACACGATCAGCTATCCCTATGGTCCCAGGACAACGCCCACGGTCTCTGGCGGCAAGGTCTATTGTCTTGGGGCTATGGGGGATCTTCTTTGCCTGGAAGCAGCTAGCGGAAAGGTTCTCTGGTCGAGACAGTGCGTCAAAGATTTCGGGGCAGAGCTGAATACATGGGGGTACAGCTCCCCGCCCCTGGTGGATGGTGAGAAGCTCATTGTGCTGGTCGGAGGGAAGCCGGGTGCCTGCTACGTGGCTTTCAACAAGGACACAGGCAAGGAAATCTGGCGCGCACTCGAGGACACTGATCCCGGGTATGCCCCACCGGTGATCTACAAGGCGGGAGGGGTGCGCCAATTGATTGCCTGGACGCCAACGAAGCTTGCCGCCCTGGATCCGGAGACCGGCAAGGAATACTGGCGGCAGGAATTCAAGGTTAACTTCGGGTTGACGATTCCTACCCCTATTTACGATCCGGAGTCAAAGAGGCTGCTGGTGTCATCCTTCTATAACGGTTCCCTGATGATGACGCTGGATGCGGCAAAGCCTTCAGCCAGGTTGTTGTGGAAGGGAAAGAGCGATAGTGAATTGCCGAAGCGAACCGATGGCCTTCATTCGATCATGTGTACGCCGGTTTTCCAGGACGGCCATATCTTCGGGGTCTGCAGCTATGGAGAGCTCAGGTGCCTGGAGGCGGCTACCGGCCAGCGGGTCTGGAAAAGTATGGAGGCCACCGGGCAGGGACGCTGGTGGAACGCCTTTATCACCAGGCATGAAGACCGGTACTTTGTCTTCAATGAGCAGGGTGAATTAATCATCGCCAAGCTTTCGAGCAAGGGATACGAGGAGTCGAGCCGGGCCCAGTTGATCGAGGGAACTCGACGCGTGCAGCGCCGTAAGGTTGTCTGGTCCCATCCGGCCTTTGCTCAGAAGTGTATCTTTGCGCGCAACGATAAAGAAATCGTTTGTGTGAGCCTGGCCGATTCTGCCGGAAAGTAGAGGTTATTTCGCCTCTGAGGTACCCGCGGCGGCCGGTTCCTCAGCTTTCGCGGAGACACCTTCCCCGGGTGAGGTCGGAGCAGCTTTTTTCTTTCCGAAGAGGGCTCGGAGGATTCTCATTACCGGGTCGTAGAAACGGTCGGCGACCCGTTCCTTGAGCGGAATGATCGCGTTGTCTGTTATCGTGATGTGCTCGGGGCAGACGTGGGTGCAGCATTTGGTGATGTTGCAGAAGCCGATGCCGTGCTGGTCCTTGAGATCCTCGAGCCTGTCCTCGGTATCGAGGGGATGCATGTCGAGGGCCGCTGTATAGACCAGGAACCTGGGACCGATGAATTCTTCTGTTTTCTGATGGTCACGCAGGACGTGGCAGACATCCTGGCAGAGGAAACACTCGATGCACTTGCGGAACTCCTGCACCCGGTCGACATCTTCCTGTGCCACCCTCCAGGTCCCGTCTTCGGCATCGGGCGGGCGCGGACTGAACTGCTTGATCGTCTTTTTGACATCGAAGTTCCAGCTGACATCGGTTACGAGGTCCTTCATGGTAGGGAAGGCCTTGATGGGCTCGATAGTGATGGGCTTGTCGATGTCGATGGTGTCCATTCGTGTCATGCACAAAAGGCGCGGCATACCGTTGACCTCCGCTGAGCAGGAGCCGCATTTGCCGGCCTTGCAGTTCCAGCGCACAGCCAGGTCGTTGGCTGACTCAGCCTGGATCTGGTGAATGGCATCCAGCACCACCATGCCGGTAGTGATTTCGGTTTCGAAGTCCGTGTACTCCCCGCCTTCGGCATCTCCCCGCCAGACTTTGAAGGTCGCGGTGGCCATTACCTGTTCTCCTCGATGATCGCCTGGAGCTCGTCAGGAACTTCCATGACAGGTTCCTTGCTGACTTCCATCGTTCCGTCACTTGCCTTCCTGACCACAAGGGATGTCTTGCCCCATTCTTTATCCTTTTCAGGGTAGTCCTCGCGGAAATGGGCTCCCCGGCTTTCCTTGCGCTGGGCGGCAGCCCTGGCGACCGCTTCGCTGACGGTCAACAGGTTGTAGAGGTCGAGAGCTGTATGCCAGCCCGGGTTGTATTCCCGGTTCCCGGGAGCTGTGGCGTTGTCCGCCCGCTGCTTGAGCGCAGCGATCTTCTCCACGGCCTGGTCCATCTCATCCTGGTTGCGGGCAATCCCGACAAGCTCCTGCATCGTGTCCTGCAGATCGTATTGGACCTGGTAGGGGCTTTCGGGGGGAGCGTCGGTCTCCTGCCTCTCGATGGGGGCAAGAGCCCATTGGACGGCTTCTTCGACTGCGGTGTCATCGATGGAGACCGACCCGTTTTCGGCAGCGAACCTGGCGGCATGTTCTCCGGCCCTCTTGCCGAAAACCAGCAGGTCCGAAAGGGAGTTGCCGCCGAGGCGATTGGCTCCATGCATACCCCCTGCGCATTCTCCAGCGGCGAAGAGTCCAGTTATGGTGGACATCTGGGTGTCGCCATTGACTCTGATTCCTCCCATCGCGTAGTGGGTGGTGGGGCCGACCTCCATGGGCTCCTCGGTGATGTCGAGGTTGGCCAGTTCCTTGAACTGGTGGTACATGCTTGGCAGCTTGCGCTTGATGTGCTCAGGTGCGTTGGCGAGTTTTTCCCGGATCCAGGCGATGTCGAGGAAGACGCCACCGTGTGGGCTGCCGCGCCCTTCCCTGATTTCACGGACGATGCATCGGGCGACGTGATCACGTGTCAGCAGTTCCGGGGGCCGTCGGGCCTCCTTGTCTCCCTGGGTGTAGATCCAGCCTTCTTCGGGAGTGTCAGCAGTCTGGTTTTTATAGAGGTCAGGAATGTCATCAAACATGAAGCGGTCACCTTCGCTATTGCGAAGAACCCCACCCTCGCCCCGGACACCCTCGGTGACCAGGATTCCGCGAACGCTCGGTGGCCAGACCATCCCGGTGGGGTGAAACTGCAGGTACTCCATGTCGATCAGCTCGGCACCCGCATGGTAGGCGAGGGAATGTCCATCCCCGGTATATTCCCAGCTGTTGCTGGTGATCTTATAGGCACGGCCGTAGCCGCCGGTGGCAAGGACGATGGCCTTGGCCTTGAACAGACGGAATTTTCCTCGTTCCCGGTCATACCCGAAGGCTCCCGCCACGCGGTCCCCATCTTTGATGAGACGGACAACGGTGCATTCCATGTGCACATCGATGCCCTGGTGAATTCCATGGTCCTGGAGTGTTCGGATCATTTCCAGCCCGGTGCGGTCGCCGACATGGGCGAGGCGGGGGTATTTGTGGCCGCCAAAGTTCCTTTGCAGGATCTTCTGGTCTTTGGTTCTGTCAAATACCGCGCCCCAGGACTCGAGCTCGCGGACTCTTTCCGGGGCTTCCTTTGCGTGCAGTTCGGCCATGCGGTAATTGTTGACATATTGCCCGCCGCGCATGGTGTCGGCGAAGTGGGTCTTCCAGTCGTCGCGGTCATCCACGTTTGACAGGGCCGCGGCGATTCCGCCTTCGGCCATCACGGTATGAGCCTTGCCCAGGAGAGATTTACACACCAGGCCAACGCTGATTCCCTCGCCGGATGCTTCGATGGAGGCACGCAGACCGGCTCCACCGGCTCCGATCACGAGGACGTCGTATTCAAAGGTTTTGCAGGAATCCATCAGATCAACCGGAAATCAATTTTGTCAGCGAGGAAACGAACATAAACGTCAGTAAAACCGACCCAGAAGAGACTGCACCAGGCCCAGACCATGTGGCGTTTGTTGAGGCAGGAAACGCAACTGTAGCATTTGCTCCTGATCGGGGCTTTTGAGAAGTGATCCATGAAGCCGCCAACGAGGTGGCGCAGGGAGTGGCAGCCGAGCGTGTAGCCGCTAAGAAAGAAGACGTTGAGAGAGAGGACGATAGTACCCACTCCGATCCCAAAGGTTGCCTCACCGGTTTCGTTGATGAACCACATGGCGCGGTAGGCATCGTAGGCCAGGAAGAAGAGGAAGCCGATCGCCACATAGAGGAAGTAACGGTGGATGTTCTGGATGATCAGCGGCAGGGAGTTCTCCCCGAGATAGCTTTTTCGCGGTTCGCCTACTGCGCACGATGGCGGGTCCGCCCAGAAGGCCTTGTAGTACGCGCCCCGGTAGTAGTAGCAGGTCATCCTGAACCCGGCGGGGGCCCAGAGAATCAGGAAGGCTGGAGAGAAGGGCAGGAACCCTGGCCACCAGGATGGCTGGGGGCCAAAGAGAGCGTGTCCTGATTCCTTGCCTGCGACGTCCCAGAGAACTGGCGAGTAAAAAGGCGAGAGATAATCGGCGCCTCCAACCTTGCTGAAGTAATCCGACGCCTGGAAGGCGGCCCAAGTCGAATAGACGACGAAAGTTGAAAGGCCGAGGAAGGTCAGCAGCGGGGTGACCCACCAGTTGTCCTTTCTGGAGGTGACGCCGAATCCGCTCTTAGTCGCAGGGGCCGTGGTGGTGGTGGGCATCAAATCCTCGCAGGGTCAAGTCACAGGGCCGCCAGGTCGGCAACCCGATCAGGTTGGGAGTTTCGCTCAACAAAGGCGATAGTTCAAGCAAGTAGAAACGAAAAACTGGGGAGACCCGGCAGAGGAGTGCCCGTCTTCAAGAGCCTCCTTTAGCGATAGCCGGGTTTCGTGTCGGCGCAGGCTTCTCCTGCGGGGTTTTTAAGCTTCAGCGATGCAAGCAACAGCAGGCCCGCGGCTGCCGCGCAACCGATAAAGGCGGCATCGTAGGAACCGGTATTCTTTTCGCTCTGGGCGAAGAGCCAGGGGCCGAGCGCGCTTGCGCTTGTCATGGTCATCATGTTGATACTGGAGATCTTTCCGAGGTGTTTGCGCCCGAAGAAACGGGGCCAGATGACCACCAGGAGGATGGAGAAGAGACCGCCGGATGTGCCGACGCAGACGATTGTCAGCAAGCGCCCCGTCCCGGATTCCAGGTGCATCATTGACGCGCTGGCGATGACCAGCGCCAGCATCAGTGAGAAAAATAAAAATCTGATCCTGACCCGGCCGATTGCCCATCCGCCGAGAATGTTGGCGAAGATGCTGACCGGGGCCATGTAGAGAAACAGCTGGAGGGTTTCGCTCTCGGGAAGATTCGCTTTGTTGCCGATCGAGACGATATGGAAGGTGAGCCCGGTGAGGGCGAAACCCCACAGGGCCAGGCTGATGTTCGGGATCCAGAATGCGAGGGAGGAGAGAGCCTCGCCCAGGGTGGAACTTGTTTCATCGTGGACATCTTTTCCTGTCGCGGGGTTTTTGTCGTGTTCCCGGGAACCATCCATTTGCAGGCCGCATTCTTCAGGATTGTCCCTGTAGAAGATCCAGCCGATGACAAGAAGGCCGCCGTTGGCCAGGGCGAGACACTTCCAGGCTCCGCTCCAGCCGATGTCAACGATCAGCCAGTGAAGGAACCGGGGAGCGCTTGCGAAGGAGGCCGATACGAAGATCCCGCTGATGCCTGAGACCAGTCCTCGACGTTTGTCGAACCATTTTCCCAGCATGGCCCTGGAGATCATGGTGAGGACTCCCTGCCCCCAGAATCTCACCAGCAGGAAGCCGCTGGTGAGGACCACGAAGGCTACCTGCCCCCGGGCTGGCTGGGCCGGGGGCACGGAGAGCATTTCAGCCGCGCCGACGATGATTTCTCGGGTGGATGCGAGGTACCAGAGGGTGAGTGCCATGCAGGAACTCGCGACAACGACCATCTTGCGGGCTCCATGGCGGTCGTAGAAAATTCCAGCTAAGGGCAGCAGGAGGGCGCTTGCGATGGTGCCGATCATGTAGGTGAGGGAGAGATCGTTACGATCGAGGCCGGTCGCCCTGATCAAGTGGTCGGTGAAAACACTCACCCCCATCGTCTGGCCGGGGATGCTCATGATCGTGCCAATGGTAGCGACGACCAGGATGACCCAACCATAGAAGAAGGGATAGCTGTCAGGCGGTGGGATTAGGCGGCGGGATAACTTCATCCGGATCGTGAGGCGACAGCTTGATTTCTTGAAGTCTTTTTAGTTTAAGAGTTTATGGACGAATCGCGGCAAGGGCAGGATAGTTTGAGCCATAGTAAAGCGTAATTCAGTTGGCAAGGGTCCGAAAAAGTCATATCGGCCCTAAACACTTCCAGGTAAATAGCTAAGCGTTTTTTGTTCAGGGGGCTTTTCTTGTTGAAAAGTTAATGTAGACTAGTAAAAGTTTGGTATGTAGAACTTTCGTTCTGCATAGCTTGACCGAGTCTTGAAACGAACTGGAAAGTAACCGAAATGTTCTGGGATTACTCCCTGGGTGATTTGCTCGAAAAAGGCGGCTTTATCATGTGGCCGCTGCTGTGCTGTTCCATCGCCGCCCTGGCGCTGGCGATCGATCGTGGGCTGGCGCATTTCCGGCTGCGGCTGCGATTCAGGGTGTTCGTGAATAAGCTGGAGCAGCTGATCCGGGGCGGTAAACTTTCCGAGGCCCTGAACCTCTGTCGGTCCAGCGACAACCCCATCGCGCGAACCGCTGAAGCATATCTTTCCAACTTACGCTCGGGCGATGGGCTTCGATCGACAGTCGTTGAGCGGGAGGGTGGACTGGCGTTGGAGGCGGCGGAGAAGCGTCTTCGGGGATTGGCGACCATAGCCCAGGTCTCAACCCTCATCGGCCTTCTCGGAACTGTCATAGGCCTGGTCTCCGCCTTTCACCAGATCGAAGTCAGCGGCGGGCAAGTTCAGCCGGGCGATCTTGCCGAGGGAATCTGGGCGGCCCTGCTCACCACGGTTTTCGGGCTTTGTGTCGCGATCCCGTCTTTCCTCCTGCTGCAGTTTTTTGAGAGTCGCGTTGACCGGATGGCGCGGAGGATGAGCTATATCGTCGCCTATCTCGATCAGTGGCTTGGAAAGAAGACTGCGGCGGCAATTCGCAGACGCAGGGAGAAAGAAGAGCCCGTTGGCAGCGGGGTGGAGTAGTTGTCATGATTTTCAGGCGCAACAAACGCAAAGCTTCCATTCTCGACATGAGCCCGCTTATCGACTGCGTTCTGCAGTTGCTGATCTTTTTTATGCTGAGTTCTACTTTCGCCAGCCCCAAGGTTCGAATTGATCTTCCGGAATCCTCTATTTCCGAGGGAGCGACCCAGAACGATTCCATCGTGGTGACGGCTGGTGACGATGGCCGCCTGTTTGTCAACCAGGCCGCGGCGACCCTCGGTACTCTTGAGATTCTTCTCAAGGCTGAACTCGCCAAGTCGCGGTCCGGACGGGTTGTTTTTCGTGGAGACAAGGGCTCGACCTACGGTGTCTTCTCAAAAGTCATGGAGGCCGCGAGGAATGCGGGAGCGAAAGAGTTCGATTTGGCCCAGTCGCCCGGAGAGAGCGGGAGGGCCGCTGATGGAAAATAAGGGCTTCTCTCTTATCGTAGGTTTTTCGGTCGCTCTTCATGCTGTGGTGCTCTACGCCTGGGCCGGTCCGGTATTCACGCCGCCGCCGGTTGTGGAACTCGACGTTGGCGAGATGAGTATAGCGCTTACGCTGATTCCAGAGGAACCTGTCGAGGAACCTGTCGAGGAACCCGTTGAGATAGTCGAGGAACCTGTCGAGGAGCCCGTCGAGGTTGTCGAGGAGCCGGTCGAGGAACCTGTCGAGG
>Ga0163108_10002529_pt1 | contig 13224 bp, 13 predicted proteins | sample Fk1155metaG_FD_109644 | JGI IMG/M metagenome (GOLD analysis project Ga0163108, IMG submission 109644) | Marine microbial communities from the Central Pacific Ocean - Fk160115 155m metaG | ecosystem: Environmental > Aquatic > Marine > Oceanic > Photic zone | place: The Central Pacific Ocean...
CCTGGTCGTGTGTCCATCATCTGACCATCATCGATGACTAGCGTACCATTAACAAACAGATAATCGACGCCCAGGGCGTATTGCATTGCGTCAGCTCCAAAATCTGCATCATCTCTCAGCTCTTCTTCATCAAATACCACTAGATCCGCAATCATACCAGGAGCCACAACTCCACGACTGTAGAGCCCAAGCCGGTGCGCAGCCAAAGAGCTCATTCGACGCACTGCATCCTCAAGCGTTAGAACACCATCTTCACGAACATATTTAGCAATCACTCGAGGAAAGGCTCCAAAAGCCCTCGGATGGGAACTCGTAGTTGTTGCTGGATTCACTGGCGAAGCATCAGTGTCGATCATGACAAAGTCTGCGCGAAGTGCTTGCCACTTCTGCTCTTCATTCATGGTCTTCGGATTCACACTAACACCTCCATTCTGCACGAGGTCGAAAAAAGCGCTCCAAACATCAGTACCTAATACCTCTGCTGCACCAGCGATCGAAAGATTGATCACGCTCGGATCCGGGGCTGAAACAATCAAAACGTTATTCCAGTCCATACCAACGTGGCGATACCAGTTCTCCCAATCTGAAGTGCCCTCAACCTCCTCCTTCAATCGGCTGCGTAACTCAGTATCAGAGAGCGTGGCCAGGAATACATCGGTACCCTCCGCATAGTGCCGAGGGTGCAGGAATGAGCCGAGACCAATGCCATTGCGGATGTACGGGTATATATCAGCCGTGACGTCCATACCTTCTGCACGTGCAGAGTCGATCAAAGCCAGGGCATCACTCATAAGAGGCCAATTATCCTGACCGGCGGCCTTTAAATGGTAAATATGTACGGGAACCCCAGCACCTTCACCGATTGTGATCGCCTCTCGGATTGCTTCCAAGACCGCATGGCTTTCGTTTCTCATGTGCGTGAAGTACACGCCACCGTACTCTCCAGCGACTCTCGTAAGTTCAATGAGTTCATCTGTGTGAGCATACACAGCGGGAGGATATATCAACGACGTAGAGGTTCCGACGGCGCCATCTTCCATTGCCTGGCGGACCAGCGCCTTCATCTCCTCGAGCTGAGCAGCTGTCGGCTGAACGTCTCCCTCCCCGAGTACCACACGCCTGACCTGGGTTAGACCAACATCATGGACCACATTGATAGGAATCCCGAACCGTTCCATGATTGCGAAATACTCTGCGTACGTGTTCCAGCGGACCGTATCGCCTTCGACGATCAGCGGTGAACTCTGTGTCTCGGCACTCTGGGGTGCAGGAGACCCTCCTTCACCGGATAAATACGTCGTGATTCCTTGGCGTAGTTTACTCTCCGCACTTGGTGGATCCGTGATCAGCACGAGGCTGGACTGACCCATCATGTCGATGAAGCCAGGGCTTACTATGCGATCCCTGGCTTCGATCGTACGAGTAGCATCCCTATCGCTTAGTAAGCCGATTTCTGCAATCACATCACCACGAATACCTACGTCAGCTCGAAACCAAGGATTACCAGTTCCATCTATGACACGTGCACCTGAAATCAGTACATCGAACGGCACCTCTCGGTCAGAGCTTGATGTACCCCCTTCCGATGGTGCACACCCAAACAGGGCGACAACTGCGACCGAGGTGGCAAGAGTAACCGCCGTGCCATGTACAGTGCGATACATGAGTCCTCTTTGTGCATGAGAAGCTCTGGATCCAAGAGGGTGCATCACTAGAACACCACAGGCAATGGGTGCATACGTCTGCTGATCCTTGGTGTTCTCAGTGCCTAGGAGCTCACCCTAGTCGGGTATTCTGCAGCGGAGGTTATATGATGCGCATCGGATCTTCCGGGATGCTCACGTTATTGCTATTGGCAATTCTTGTAACTGCCCCAGTGGTAACTCAGACAGTTCGGATCATTCAGACGAATGCGACAGGAGACAATGTCCATATCATTCGCTGGCTGGCGCCCATGAGCGCAGAATCAGTCGAACCGACTCCGGCGCTCCGCTTGCGCCCGGCCCCGGGTTCTGAATCAATTGGGCCGCTGGGTGACAGCGCTTCTTATCTCACGACCTTCGCTGGAGGCTGAATGGTACGGACCTTAGCCATCCTCATGCTCATGACGCCTGCTGTGGGCATGGCACAGGAGCCCATCGTGCCGGGTCAGACCCTTTTGGGCGCCCTGGGTCAGGGTGATCGGACCCTGAACGGTCGGGCCTATGACGACTACCGGTACTCGGCCATTCCGGGAGCACAGGCGCGTGTCGTCGTTCGATCGCGTCAGTTGGCCGCGGATCTGAACATCTACTTCTACGACGACTACTTCGACATGCTCCCCCTAGTCGGTGCGGGCTCTGCCCTCGAGGACTCGCTGGAGTTCACCGTGCCGGACGTCGATTCGCCGACTATCATCGTGATCCGGGTCTCGACTCTAGCCGGTGATTCCGGCCCCGCTACTGGCGACTACACGATCGAGCTTTCGGAACGCCAGGACGTGAATAGGCTACTCGCTGGCTACGAGCCCGGCCGCTCCGTTGCGGTGAAGGGACTGCCTACGCTTCAGGGCAGTTGCGATGCCCCCCCTCTGGCTCAAGCCTTACATCGAGCAGTCGCTACCTGTGCGCTCTCCCCTCACCCATGCCGCGAGCATCTGCCACTCGGGATCATCCCTCGACAGCCATCTGCGGGGCCCGTTGTGCGTGTACGACCCACCTCCGTCCAGGTGGAGCGGCTTGAGTAACCACCGGCTCTGAATCGGATTCCCAGTCACGATCAGGCGCTTCACGACCTCGAAGCCCCGGCGCGCCTCCTGCTCCGTCCAGGAGGTGCCGTTCCCGGGACGCGGCGCGAAGCCGATCGAGCCGCCGGCGTGGCAGACGGTGCAGGAGAGCTGCCCGTACTTCGGGCTCTGGATCATGTCCTGGACGCACGTGCGGTAGAACGCGAAGTCGAGCTCGGGCTCCGGGGGCGGCGTGAAATACTCGGCCGGAAGCATCTCGATCCACTGGAGCACGACCTGATACTCCGGGTCGCTTGTCGACTCCCAGTAGCTACCGCCTGAGTGGCCCTCACCACCGGCCTGCTGCGCCAGCGGTTTCGTCAGGAGCCTGCTGCTCGCGGGGTTCGAAGCGTTCACGAGCTTCGTCACGACGTCATAGTTGGCCTGGGATTGGCCGGCAGTCCATGTCCAGCCGTCAGACGTCTCCGTCATATCCGCAAGCGCGAATCGTAGGCCCGTCTGCCAACTGTGGCACATGACGCACGCGGGGCTTCCATCCGCGTTCGGGTAGCCACGGGGTCGCGCGAACATCGGCTCGATGTTTTGGCGGTAGTAGTCGAAGTCCGCCGCAACAACCGTAGCCGAGGGGTCGACCGTCGCTGCCGGCGCAGTCACGTCGTCGAGGGGACGTGTGAGGCCAACAGTAGCGAAGATGCCCACCCCCGCCACGAGCGCGAGGGCGGCGAGGCGCATGGTGCGGTCGATCCGGCCGTTGTCTCTGCTCATCGGCCGCCGTTCACTCGGTCGGGCGGAAGGATCGCGACGTCGATCCGGGCGGGCCTTGCGCCGGTCTGCATCTTCGCGACGATCTCATGGGTCTGGAGGTCGATCGCGATCGTGTAGTCGGACCCGGACACCGCAACGTACATGTACTTGCTGTTGGGCGTCGACGTCATCCAGTTCGCGGTTGGCCCGACCTCGATCCCGCCGAGGAACTCGTAGTCGGGGAGCGACCAGCCGTAGATACGGCTGTCGAGCCGGCTCGAGGCCCACACGGCAGAGCGGTCGGGGAGCACTTCGAGGCCGTGCATCGGCGCTCCTTGGTTTCCGTCTGCGTTGCGCTGCCACGCCGGGAGCGGTGGCGGGAAGAGCATCCGCTCTTTCTCACCCGTCTCCCAGTCGAGCACCCAGATGCCGTTCACGCCGGTGCCGTGGGCGAACAACTTGTCGGTCGAGCCGTCGTCCCCCGCCAGCAACGCCATCGGCCGCACGGTATGGTGCCCGCCTTGGTCGTCAACGAGCGAGAGCGTCCGGACGACCTCGTCGATGTTCGGGTCGATGACCTCGATCGAGTTCTCACTACGCGCATTCAGTCCCGCGAGAACCCAGTTCCCATCCGGGCTCACGTACACGTTGTGGATTCCCGTCGTGACAGGAATGCTCCCGAGCTTCTCATGTGTGTCCAGGCTGAACACGTCAACGAAGGGCGCGGCGGCGATCCCGACGTAAATCTTGCGATGCTTTTTGTTGATCGCCGCCTTGTTCGGCCGAGCTGTGAGCGGGAGCTGCTCGACGAGCTGCAATGAGCGGGTGTCATAGACGTCGAGCGTATTCTCTACCTCGCTCGTGCAGTAGTAGTAGAGCCCCTCCGGGTGGGCGAAGAGATTGTGCGGCCTGGGACAGCCTTCGATGACGCCTACGACCTCGTTCGTCAACGGGTCGATGATGTGTTGGACGTTGCCGGCGTTGTTGCTCTGCAGGATCCGGACAACGACCCCATCGTAGGAGTCGAGCCGTGGGACCTTCTGAGCCGAGAGCGGTGTCCCGAGGAGCAACGCTCCCAAGAACAACAAGAAGAAACGGTTCGTCCGCGTAGCGTTTATCAACGTTTTCTCCAAGGCAGTGGGCACCCTTGCCCTTAAGAGACCTTCTGGCGAGGGTCCCTCCTCTTAACTGAGCTCTGATAGTTAAGTAGAGCAAGCTCTTCGATGTCGCCATCTGGTAATAAGGCCGAGACAAGCACAAGTAGATAGAATGCGGGTTCTCCAGACAATCTTATTCATAGGCAGCTTTGCTGCTCTGCATCTCCCTGTAGATGCACAGGAACCCCCAGACACCATCCCCTCGGACAGTGTTATCGCACTTTCGGGTGTCCGGGTCGAGGTAGCCAGAATGCGAGCGGGCGTCATCCCGATCGTGGAAGCACCGTTTCCGGTAGGTATGATTACCCGAAACCGTATCGAGCGGGCCTATCACTCAGTGGCTGAAATACTTGAAAACCTTCCGGGTGTAAGTTTAGGCGACCAAGTGGGAAGCCCATTCCAACCTGATCTTCGCCTTCGAGGGTTTAGCGTTTCTCCGGTTGTAGGCCTTCCTCAGAGCATCAGTGTCTTCATAGACGGCGTGCGGGTAAACGAAGCCGACGCGGCTCAAGTGCATTTCAATTTACTGCCTATGCGCGATTTAGAGCGGGTGGAACTTGTACGAGGACCAGCTGGAAACTTCGGGAAAAACTCTTTGGCGGGTGCCCTTAACCTGGTCACCCGCCGAGGGCTTGGAGACAGTCAAGTAGAGCTAGAAGTGTTCGGTGGTGATTTCGGGGATCTTGGAGGTTCACTTCTAGCATCCGGAGAAGCTGCCGGCTTCGACCTCTACAGTCGCCTGTCGTACCGTCAAACCGATGGGTGGCGAATGAAGAACCATGCCCAACAGCTCCAGGCTTTCATAAAAATGGGTAGAAGGGGCGTTCGATCCGACGCCTGGATCTCATATACGCTATCATCGGATTCAATCGAAGGTCCCCAGGCACTTCCAGAGTCCTGGCTTGAGGGTGGAGCACTGCCGCCAGATATCTCGTCACCACCCACAGACCGCAGAGAACTTCAGTATACAGGAGGCAATGGGGATTACTTTCGACCGCGGCTGCACTTCTTTAACGCACACTTTGAACAAACCTTGAGCTCGGCGTTGGAGATTAGTCTTTCTGGTTTCGCTCGCTTCACCGACTTCAATCAATTCAATGACAATGTCACCGAGCCAGATGCGATGGGACTAACCGGAATCGCTTCAGGAGGCAGTGCGCTACAAGTCAGATACGAACCCAACCCTGATGTACGAATCGCAACTGGCATCGATATAGCTAGGAATGATGTTGATATTGAGATCTTAGAGGTACCTAATCGCGCTTTTCCTGACATAGAACAAAAAACAACGGAACTCGCCGGTACCAATGAGAATAACCTGGGACTTTATACAGATCTCTTTTGGCGAGCAGGACGACGAACTGCTCTTCACAGCTCCCTCCGCTTTGATCATGTAAGCGTACCCTTTAGAGACTTTCTAGACCCGGAACACAACGGCGACAACCAATTCAATCAAATCACAGGCGCCCTCGGCGTAAGTCAGGAAACCTTACCTGGCGTAAGATTATTCGCAGGCTACGCCCGAGGGTTTCGGGCACCTGTGATCCTCGAAATCACATGCGCTGACCCAGAAGACCCCTGTCCGCTTCCTTTCGAACTTGGTGCCGACCCTCCACTGGAACCGGTCACTACTGACTCTTGGCAAGCAGGTTTCCGCACTGAGCGTAGCCAGATGAGTACAAGCGTTACGGCATACTGGTCTGAAGTTCACAACGATCTTTTCAGCGTGGTCGATCCAGAACAACCAACGCGTGGGTTCTTCACGAACCTTGAAGGCACACGGCGTATTGGCCTAGAGGGTGCTATGACGATCAAATCAATCCCAGTGCTTCCAGGCGCGAGCATCCAAGGATCGATCGCGTGGACTCGTGCTACGTTTGAAACCCATGCCACGTTGGCAGCCCCCTTCCTTGAGGAAGAGGAAGAGGAAACTCTAGATCAAATCCTTCCCGCCCCAGTCGTTGAGCCAGGAGACCGCTTCCCTTTGATCCCAGCTTTCACCGCTGGACTAGCTATCAGCTATGGGAGAGGTGAATACCAATCAGACCTATCGCTCCACTATGTGGGTGAACGATTCCTCGTGGGTGATGAGGGCAATAAAGGAAACTTCGGAAAACTCGCTGGCTACGCCCTACTTAACCTGGATATCAGCAGAGTAGTGGGGCCTGCTACACTCTATGCAGAGGTAAAGAATCTACTTGACCAATCGTACAATCCTTTTGGGCTCATTTCTCCCAATGTCCGTGGTCCATCTGAAGAAATCGAACCCTTCTTCACCCCTGGGCTACCTCGTCGGATGCTTATAGGAGCAAGGTTACGACTTCACTAAAGTCAGCTGGCCTAACGCTTTGGTCCCGCCCTACCAAGTTGTCTGCCCCACCTAGCTCTGCTCTCAAGAGCGAGCAGTTTCCTCATGATCGCAGCCCCATCAAGCCTCGTTACTCCAAGAATCTCAGCAGCTTCAGCAAACGAGAGGGGTTCTTCTTCGCTCAATTCAGCTAAGCTTTCATCATCTCCTTCTAGTGGTGCGAACCCCTGCCTTGGGTCTTCCTCTTCCCCTTCAAGCATATTTTCTGCGGGTACGAGTTCATCTGGATTTGCAGGCCCTTCAGCTGTCACCCTCCCCGCTCGTCTATTCGCAGCGTCGATGGAATCCAGCAGTCGCTGAGCCATCGAGAGATTCCATTTGGCATCAGTCTGATCAGAACTTAAACGGAGTGTGTTGCGGTTGGCTTGGACCGATGCACGAGCATGGATTATCATCGAGTCAACATTCTCGGCTGAAACAGCCCGGAGAAGGCGTGACACACCAAGGTTATAGAGCGCAAGCTTAGTGACTTGATCGTCATTACTCTCCACGCCACGAGTTAATTCCTCTTCAGCTCTGGCACTTCCAAGTTCAAGCAAGCTCGTACCGAGATTGTATCGGAGGTCCAGGCGCAAAGAATCCGAGTCTATTCTGTTCTGATAAACCGCTGAGGCTTGTGGCAAATCTCCAGTCCGATGGAGTCGATTGGCACGCTCCACACTCTTGCGCTCATTCGTCCATGTGAAAACAAGACCGGCAAGCGTCACAGATATCACTGTCATGCGTAGCCATGAGTCTCCGAACACAAAATCCATCTTGGAGCTATTCAAGGTCCTGGCTCATTGAGGCGGGGAGATTCTATGACTCCACCTGAATCCATCTTTCCTTCTAAAAAGAGAAGCGGCACTGTAAGTAAGAGAATCCAGAGTGCTACTCCTACAGGTTCTCCACCTAGAGCCGAGGCAGTCTCGGCTCTCCGAAAGCGAGCCTGCAGGTTACGAAGCCCTGCCGCTCCACGAACATCGTGATAGCTACCACCTCCGGCGATCGCGATGCTTCGGAGCAAAGTTTCATTCAACCGTGATACGATAGGCTCACCGTCATCCCCAAGAACCAGAACCGGATCGTCTCCTTCGGTCATAAGGCTCGAGCCCGCAGTAGTACCTACACCCGCCGTCCAAACACGAATACCCGTCTCTGTGGCAACGGCAACTGAATCTAAAATCAAGGCCGTGTCTTCATGGCCCTCCCCGTCAGTGATCAAAAGAATTGCTTGTTGAGCTTCCGGCCTGTGGCGTGCATTAAGCATCTCTGTCGAGTGTTTGATCACCAGGGAAAGTGAAGTGCCTTGGTCACGCTCTTCGATCAAATCCGGAGCGAGTGATGCCGTAAAGAATCGCACGAGTTCGGGGTCATCCGTCATCGGAAGCACGGTATACGGCCAGTCCGCAAAAATGGCGAGTCCGATCCGCTCTTGCGTCAAAGACTCAGTTATCGCATTCACGACTTCCTTGGCACGGTCCAGCCGGGTCGGAGCAACGTCATTCCCAGTCATGGAAAGGGAAACATCTACTGCAATCACAAGATCTACCGGCTGTTCAGGATCCAGCGTCGAGCCAAAGTCGATGTGCGGGCCCGCAGCGGCTATGGTCAATGCCAGGCTGACTGCAATGAGGCACGATAGCCGACTCTTGGGAAACCTGTGCAGGTCAATCGAGGTTAGCCTTCTAGCCGCCTTTCTCCCGCCGAAGGCCTCCTCAAGCCTCCGGTATCTACGCCATTGGGCAGTCAGAGCTGACCCCACCACCAATACGATGATCGGAGCCAACGCCAAAAGTGCAGGATGAGAGAAGGTCACGGTAACACACCCCAACGTGAGCCACGAAGCGTGTTTGCTCCTGCCAAGAATACCATCGACCCTATCACAAGCCACAGCCCGAGCGGGACGGATTCCTCGCGTTCTGTGATGACTTCTGATGCTACCTCAAGCCTGTCAATTTCATCGTAGATAGCTTCCAGTGCCTCCACATCTGTAGCCCGGAAGTAACGCCCACCCGTAATTCGAGCAGTTTGTGTTAGAACAGTTTCCATCTCATTCACAGCCGCTCGCGGACCCTGTTCATCACCGATCGCGATCGGGTAAACCTTCACATCAAATGCTGCTGCTGCTCGAGCTGCGATTGCCGGGACGATTCCAGCTTTGTTATGAGCGCCGTCCGTTACAAGGATGAGAACCTTAGATGTGTGAGGGGCATCCCTAAGGAGCCCAGCCCCGGCAGCAATCGCCCCGGCTATATCAGTACCGTCAGTTAGCAGACCAACCTCCATCTCATCCACAGCCATCTCGACCACGTACGCGTCGTGGGTCATAGGCAACCTGATCAAAGATTCACCCGCAAAAGAAACTAAGCCGACATCATCTTCACGATTTTCAAGAAAACGAAGAACGGTAGCCTTTGCGGCTTGCAGCCTAGTTGTTCGCTCCGCCATGTCTCCTGCCCACATCGAAGTCGACAGATCGATTGCGAACGCGATTCCTACCCCCTCAGTGAGTGGCTCTTCCAGGATCCGGACAATACGTGGCTGACAAAGCGCTAGGACCAAGAATCCGAGTGCGGCTAGGCGCATCGCACTTGGCAAGGTCTCTAACGTGCGAGCTCTCCATCCACGGAGTGCGAGTGCTTCAGCTGGCTCCCCACGAGCTATGAGTAATCCAGCTAGACCTTTAGGTCGCACCCACCACCACCACACGGGCAATAGGCTGAGGAGAGCTAGGAAGCTCGGTTGTCCGAACTCGAAACTCATGATTCTATAGTCCTAGATTCTTCGACCCAATTCCTTAGCACCCGCCAGTCGCTTTCCGCAGAATCCGCATCCGGCCGCAAACGACCAAATTTCACAACTTCTGCCACATCCATTGACCCATAAAGATTGACAGAAGATCCGTTGATTCCACTACAGAGCTGCAACATCAATTCCGAACTCGTAAAACTCGGCCCCCAAGCCGTGTCCAAACCTTCGACATAGGTGCGCACTGCTCGGCTACTACGACCATAGAATTCCTCCACGTTCTCGTTCAGGTGCAAACCCAGACTGAGAATGCGATCAAGCTCGTCTAGGGCAGCTTGCCACCGGACCAAAGCAGGATCCCGACCTAGGGAAGTCGCGTGCAAAACGGGGTTGCCTCCCTGATCCGTAAGCATTTTCCTCACCATCGGGGCAATGGCGACCAGAAGCACGATCGACAACGATACAATCACGACAAGGGAGAGCCAGTCCCAGTTCGCTCCCAATACATCAGAAGGCAACTTTGGTTCTAAGCCAGCACTGATGTCTCCTAGTTGAATGGGTGATACGATCCAAACAGCTTGTCTGGCAATAGGAACCTGCTCTAGCGCCTCAAGTCCAGAATCGGTAGCCACGCCATCCCATTCCCCGATCACTGACCCAGTATCGAAGGATGGACCCTCTATCCCTGTTGCTGGACCTATAAACACATCCAATCCAGGTACAGGTATCAACCCGATTTGAAAAGCAATCAGTGGATAATTGAGCGTCAGTATTCCCCCATCACCGAATGCTTCTGATTCCCAGTCAACCGCCCTGAAGCTCTCCAGGCCGAATGCACTAGGTACTGTGTCAGGAAAATAGACAGCGCTGCCCGAAGGCACTCGGATTTCAACGTATAGCTCGAAGACATCACCCTGGCCTACGGTGTCTGCTGAAAGTGAGCCGGTTGCTTCCAGCGATATTTGGGCTGCGAGTGATACCGTGGCTGTCCCAGCCAGCAGTACCCAGGAGAGAGCCAGGGCAAGACGCATTCTCTTCATCATCCGACTCGCTCTCGGCGACGAAAGAACCTGATCAATGGTAGGACATAGTCTTCCGTCGATGTAACCTCAACCACATCCGTCTGGAGCTGGCGGAAAAGCTTGTCAATCTCAGCTCTCTGGCTTAATCGCTTCTCTGCATAATCCTGGCGAACAAGCTTGTCGCTTGTATTCAGGACCCGCCTTATACCAGTCTCCGGATCAGCGAGCGCTAACAGACCAACATTGGGCAACGTCGCCGCTCCGGGATCTGTGACTCGAATCGGAATCAAGTCATGCTCACGACTGAATCGCCTCGCGTCTGCCATGAATGAGGAATCCGATTTCTCACCTAACAAAAAGTCACTAACTAGGAAAACTACAGTCCTTTGGTGAAGAACCTTGGATGCATACTCGAGCGCACATGAGAGCTTCGTGCCTTTCCCAGAAGGACGAAACGAGAGGAGGTCTAATACCAAGCGCATAGCATGGCTGCGACCACTATCCGGGGGTATGTAGAGCTCCACACGATCAGTCACAATGAGGAGGCCGACGCGATCGTTGTTGTCAGTAGCCGCTAGTGCAAGGATCCCTGCGACCTCGGACGCGATCACCATATTTGGCTTAAGCCCTGTCCCAAAATCTTTGGATGCTGAGCAATCAACAATCAGAAGGACGCTGAGTTCCCGCTCTTCAACGTGCTCTTTGACAAAGACACGACCACGCCGAGCGGTAACATTCCAGTCGATTGCCCGCACATCGTCACCCGGCTGGTATTCCCGAACATCTGAGAACTCCATCCCGCGTCCCTTAAAAACTGATCGGTACTCCCCGCTGAACAGTGACTCAACCAGTCCGCGGGTACGCAACTCGATACGCCGCAACCACGCAGTTGCCTCTTTGGAAAATACTCGTTCGCCGTCCACAGCCTTCAGGGGGTCGGAACGGCCCCGAGCACCCGCCGCATAATCTCCTCAGTGTCGATGCCTCGGGCGTCTGCTTCATACGTAGTCCTCAGCCGGTGCCTCAGAACAAGCGGCGCCATTGCTTTAACATCATCCGGGAGCACAAAATCTCTACCTCTCAGATAAGCGCGGGCACGGGCTGTCCGGGTTAGAAAGATCGTCGCACGTGGGGACGTACCAAAATCGATCAAGTCCTCAAGATCTTCTAATCCATACACTCCTGGTTCTCTGGTAGCGAAAGCGAGTTCGATGACATAGTCGAGGACTTTTTCATCTAGGTGGACTGCAGCGACCTCAGTGCGAGCAACTGAAATCTGTTCGACGGTCGCAACGGCTTCGATCGGTCGAGAATCTGTGCTCGCAACACGGCGAACAATCTTTTTTTCTTCGTCTCGGGACGGGTGGCTGATATCAATCTTCAAAGCAAAGCGATCAAGCTGGGCCTCAGCTAGCGGATATGTTCCGTGCAGTTCGACCGGGTTCTGAGTCGCTAGCACCATGAACGGGGAGTCCAGCGAGTGTGTCTCTCCCGCGATTGTGACCTGCCGCTCTTCCATCGCTTCTAACAAGGCAGCTTGCACCTTGGGAGGTGCACGGTTGATCTCGTCAGCCAGAATGATATTTGAGAAAATCGGACCCTTGTGAACTCTGAAGTCTCCAGTCCCCTGATCAAAAACTGGAGTACCGACGATGTCAGTTGGCAATAGGTCAGGTGTGAATTGGATTCTGCGAAATCCAGTTTGAATCGCTTCAGCTAGCGTGCGAACCATCAGCGTCTTAGCGAGGCCTGGCAGACCCTCGAGCAATACATGCCCCCCAGTCAGTAACCCGACGAGAAGCCCCTCCACAGCATGATCTTGCCCAATAACCCGCTCATGAACTGCTTCCGAAATCTTAGTTAGTAGATCGTCTTCTTGCCTTGCAGTCGCGCTCTCCACTAGGCGCTCACGTCTTGTGTAGCTTCGTGACACTCAATCCGGTCTACAGGATATCGAACTCCTTCGATTTGTTCCGAATCTAGTGAATCAAGATCCTCGGAGAGTATCGGGAAGTCTTTACGCTTGGTCATCGTCATTGAGCCGGTGATCTCCTCTTAGGCTTAAGCGGGAAAACAATCTTCGCGGACGCAGGCCAAGACGCTAGGCACAAGCCGGTGTCCCTAACCTTTCTCGAGCAGTTCCCAGAGCTCTTTCGATGGTTAGTGCTGCAGCAAGCAGGGCCTCATCCGCTCCAGAAGTCCCTACTAGTTGGAGACCAACTGGCATGCCCTCGTCGTCGAGTCCTACCGGGATGGTCACCGCGCAGAGGCCAAGCATATTCACACAGCAGGTCGGACGGAGTGCGGTGATGTTGGTCTGCAGGTACGTGTTCATATCCTCTAGCTCAGCTACAGGCGGAGGTGTGATGATTGTGGCTGGAAGTACCAGCAAAGACCCTTTCTGGAAGAGCCGGTCCGCCACAGACATCAGTCGGTAGTGCTCTTTTACAGCGAGGGCATAACCTGGATCAGAAAGAA
>Ga0163108_10002530_pt1 | contig 13223 bp, 10 predicted proteins | sample Fk1155metaG_FD_109644 | JGI IMG/M metagenome (GOLD analysis project Ga0163108, IMG submission 109644) | Marine microbial communities from the Central Pacific Ocean - Fk160115 155m metaG | ecosystem: Environmental > Aquatic > Marine > Oceanic > Photic zone | place: The Central Pacific Ocean...
TAACTCCTGAGAGTAACGACCAATTGCAGTATGCGTTGGATTAACCGAATCTTTGAAAATAACATACTGGTTTGAAACCAAATGGTTTTTTGAGATATTATTTCCCTCAAAAAGCTCTTCTTTGGCAGACAGTCTTTTATTTGTATAAAACTCATCTACCATATGAGATTCAACTTTAAGAGTACAAACCCCATCATAAAGTTCATCTGAGTCTACTTTTGAGGGTTCATAATCCTCAGACTCAAGACCAAGAGCATCTGATTTAATTCTTAAGTTTACATCTTTTGTAATAAAAGAGATTTTTCTTCTAGGCTGCTCTCTTTTAAGTGAAATAATAAGCGCTAAAATACGGTTATCTGCTTTTCCTAAAATAAGCTCTGGAGGTAAATGTTTTTCATCTCCACCTAACTCAACACTTAAAATTCCCCCCTTAGGAAGTTTCACCCCTTTTGAAAGCTCTCCTTCTCGCCGCATATCATCCAATAAGCGGGAACACTCTCGAGCATTTCTGCCGTTTTCACTCATCTCCCTTTTAAAGCGATCTACCTCTTCTAAAACCACCATCGGTATAATGACATCATTATTACCAAACTTAAAAACCGCTTGTGGGTCAAAAAGAAGCACATTGGTATCTAAAACAAAAGTTTTACGCAAATCACTCCCCCTCTTTTAAATAATCAACAATTGTCTAATATTTATGCACCAAATAAGCTAAAAAACTGCCATTTGATCCATCAGCCCAGATTGAGTGTATCACATAACGCACTGATATCATTTTAATTATTTAGGGTTTTTTATGAGTCAATATCAACCTGCGTCATTTTGGCCTCAGAGTTGCAAACTCATACTAGTAAGCAGATCTCCGTAGTGCGTAAAGCAAGAAGTGGAGTAGAAAAGCAGCAGGAACATTACAGAAACGAAAGAAGATAAATAAGGATTTTTAATAAAATGTTTTTACTCAGAAAAATTATTATAATGCTAATAATTATACTGGCTACACCAGCATTATTAACTGGATGTGGTGGTTCTTCTTATAATGAAGACGAAACTTCAAGTACAACAGACTCATCTACTTCAGACTCTTCAGATTCTTCAGACAGTGATGATGATGATGATGATGATGATGATGAAGACGAAGATGAAATTGATTTTAGCGCTGCACTTAGTTACGAATTTGAACTTACAGGTTATGAAGAAACTGAAACCTTTGAAGTACAAACAGATAGTATCTTAACTATTAAAGCTCTTCCTGGAAATGGGATTCTTACTGTTGATGATACTGGATACAACTTTCAATACACCTGCACGAAATATTCAATAGAAGTAAATGGCTACACTGTACAAACTAACTATCTTGCTGTTAACGGCGCAACACGCTATGCAAGCGACTGGAATCTTAGCTGGTACTCTGATCCTTGTGAAAACGCAGACACAGAACAGGTTATTGATCTGGCTGGTTACATTGGTACAGGTGATGAAGAAATTACTGTATCGGCAGTACAAACAGATTATAAATGTAAAAACGTGGACTACTGGGCTTGGTATAGCTGGGGTCCAAGTAATTGTGGACAAATGAGCTCTACTTACGAGTCTCATAATGTTACAGGTCAAATCCTAGTTTTAGTTAACGGTTCTTAATAAAATCTTGTAATTAATTTATAACACTAAACTGAACACTGATTTTCTATTACCTTATGAAAAATAGGCTTAAAGTCTCTTTGCTGCTTTTGATTAAAGTCTTCAGACCTTAGTGTTTTCAATACACTTAAAACCCGTAAAACATTTTTATCGCAAGCTTGAAATAATTTAATAAAATCATCCCCACCTTGATGGTAGGTTTTATATTGAATTAAAAAAGCATTATTAATTTCTTTTTTGTAATTAAGATCTTTTTTTAGAGCGCTTAAGATAGTCTGTTTTTGTTTTAGCTTTTCACTTTCCTCTAAACCAGATTGATAGATCTTGTCTAGCTTCTCATATGCATCATGAAATTTCTTTTTATAGTTTTTTCCATTGTTTTTAGAGTCTTGATATTTCTTAAATTCTATACTTTCCTTTGAAAATCTATCTTTCAAATAAACCGGGGTGAGTTTATTTGCAATAAAAGTTGCCACACTTTCGTTAAAATAAGACTGATCATTAACATATAAACTTGCATGCACGGATTCATGTAAAATCACATTAACAAGATCCCCAATCGAACTTTCTTTTTTTCTAATCATGGTCGACAAAACAGGATCCTTAAACCAACCTAATGTAGAATAAGCACTTGCCCCTCGCGTATAAGTATCCCAATTCTCATTTTTAAGCTCATCAGCAAACTCTAAAGCATCGTCACGTTCAAACCAGCCCAAATAATTAAAATTGCCCGCTATAGGAAAACTCCAATTTTTAGCAGTAAACTCTAGTGGTCTACAAGCACTTACAACCCAAACCACTGCTGATCGATCTAACTGTACAAATTCTTGATAATTACTTGTAGCTTTTAAGCCACTTTCCTCGGCAAACTTCTTAATGTGAATAACTTCTTGTAAGTGTTTTTTTATGAATGGTGGTGTTTTTTCATTTTTAATCACTTCATCTATTGGTTTTGCCTGATTAATAAGCGCAAGCTGTCCATGACCAGCTTGTATCAAGTAACGCATGGTTGTGCAGCTGGTTGCTGTAAAACTAATCAATAAAAATATGCCTAAAAATCTCATTTTATAAATCTATCAAAAATATACTGAAAAACCTAGATTGACCTTAAAGTTATCACCTAAAGAAGATGCTGAAAAGTTAGTCAAATAAGAGTTTGCTTCGGCTCTAAAGGCCGTCCCTCGTGTAAAAAAAACTCTAATTCCAGCCGCCAATATCCCAGTTATACTATCTGTTCTTGTTGCTGGAACTACCAGCCCATCAAAATAACTACCAGTTGCATCTCTGTTTAATTGCCCTACACCTAACTTAAAATAAGGCTGTATTGGGGTATTTCTACCAGTCAAAGACTGAACCCAAGAAGCACTATAAACTTTATCTGTAAATGTAGTATCCTGATAACCTTCAATTTCTGTTCTTTCAACAGAGTTTTGATAGGAAAGCTCTATTCCAGAAAAGGCCGTAAAATGATAAGACAAAGAAGCACCGTATGTACGTGTCCAGCTATAGCTTACCTCTGAATACAAAGAACGCTCAAATGACCCACCTAATGAAAATTCAAAGTTTCCAGCATATGCCTTATTTACAAACAGTAAATACAATGCAAATAAAAAAACATTATAAATATTAATTTTTTTCATCTCTCCACCCTCCATGGGAGAATTAATCTAAACTAATTCTTGAAAGACTCTCCATTAGTCTCACCTTTTCTTGTTTCTCAGATGCTTTACCACCCTCATTTGCGCTATCTACATCACTTACCACCACATTCACTTTGCGGTTATTTTTCTTAACCTTTGTAGGATAAAGTAACTGCTCATCTATCTTTTCACCGCCCAAAACCTTTTTTACCCACTTATCATTTATTTTTACATCATCTGCTTGATTAATATGGCGTTGGTAGGTTTTCTTTTCACCCGCTAATGCTCGATCATTTTTTGATACGCTCAAATCACTTGCAAGTGTTCTTTTTGCTCTTGTAAATGCACTATTTAGAGCTAATTCAAACTCTTCTTTATCTAAATGAAAATCTGATAATTCTTTTTTAAGTGAATCACTATCAATTGATTTACTCATAGAAAGGTTAACTTTGTCTTTTTCTACCATCAAGCTAGAGGCCTCTCCTGCTTTTACTTCAATCTCTCTATCTGGATCGTACTTATTTGTTAAATATACTTTCTTTTCTAATGCAGATAATTGTGTGCTTTGTTTATCTTGGTCATAAATAAGCAGTGCTCTACCTGATTTCATTTTCATACGTGCACTTGCTGTTGAAGTAACCAATGGACCACTACCTTGAGGAACAAAAAAGTACCCTTTTCCTTCAAATACTAAAAAGTGATCATCATTTTTTTGATTTTTCACATGATCAAGAATTTGTACAAATGAACCGGCTGAAAATGTGGCATAAAAACCATTCGTGTGTTTTAATTTTATCCAGCCATTTCTAACTAAAACCCAACTGCCGCATGGAACTGCTTTATACTGCTCTAAAGTAAGTAAGTTATTTCGTTTTTGATCTAAAAGCTCAATATCACCAGAAAAACCTTCAACCTTAGCGCAATCAATATGTTTTGATGACAATTCTTGTACCTGTTTTGCAAATGCCACGCTAGTATGCACTATAGAAAAAATAATTAATAAATAAATTGTTTTTTTAGTGATGTCCAGATTCATGGTGACCCTTTTTTATGTTTTTATGTTTTTCACCGCTATGTTTTTTTACATGTGGTGAATGTTTTTCTTCTGATGCTACTTTTCTGTGTTTTTCCTCTTTGTTTATTTTTTCAAAAGGTTTTTTAAATATTGGATTTATCCACCCTGCTTCTGCCGACTTAGGGTGGTAATCAACTAGCTCTTTAAGCCATGTTTGTGATTGCATATTATCTTTTATCTTATGATAAACCAGTGCTTTCCACAGTCTACCTTGAGCCTCTATATGTTTATATTCATCTGGATCTAATTTCGATGAATCCATTGCAAGATTAATATGAGTCATTGCCAAATCCATTTTATTTAACTGATACCAAGCAACACCTGTTAATAAGTAGTTTTGTGGCGTTTGATAAGCATGATTTTCTTTCATTTGAGTAAGATATGTAAAAATTGCTGTCGCTTTTTCAAATTCTCCTGCCCTAAAGTAACTCATTGCTAATATATAAAGCTGAGGAGGAAGCAATTGAAGTGGCGGCTGATAATCCAAACTTGCCAGAGCTCTTCCTACATTTAACTTTGAACCAAGTAAAAACCCACTATTCAATTCATTTGTATGATGTGTTGACTTTAGTGCATCAAATTTGAATTGCAGTACCTCAACCCACTGTCTCAAATTTGCATTTTCTAATTTATAAAAACGATTTTGTTCATGGGCTAAATGAATATCTACAACTTTTTTTTGTACTGACATCATTGCACTACTAACTTGATGATATGTTGAACCAATCAAACCTCTAATTGAAAACATAAAAGCAAGCACAATACATCCAGCAATCAACCATCTTGTATGTTTAGGGTGATTCCACTTTAGATCTTTTAATTTTATCGGTGGTTCACCTTGTAGTGAACTGCTTTTATGGTCTTCTTCGTTGTTTTTTTCATTTCTTAAAGCCTTTTTTTCAACTTTTGAAAACTCATCCATTAACTTTTCTAGTTCTGTAGAATTACTCATCTTGTAACGCTAATCGACTCTTTGTTTCATTTTCTTAATAGCTCAAAAGCAGTTTTTGTCTAAACTTTAGACAGTTGCTTTTATATACTGCTTTTTATAGGATTTTTTTAGAAATTCACCTTTGCCTTAGGTGTAAGTTACTGTAATTTAATGACTTTTTTTGTATAAAATGTGTCAACTTTGGCACTCCCCTTGCTTTATCTAAGTACAGATATACCCATATTAAAATGGGTTATGTATTTAAGTGGAAGCACTATGAGAATAAAAGTACAAAAATCATTAATATTTCATTTTCTCAGTATCCTTGGAGCAGCAGCTTTTATTTCTAGCTGTGGTGAGCAAGCGTTTGTAACAGGAACAAGCGTCAGCACATTGTCGTGCCCTTCTGGGTATTACTATTCACCTGCTAAGGTAGATATTTTATTAGCTGAAGATAACAGTGGATCAATGACTGAAGCCTATGACGCTATCAACAGTCAGCTTCCTGTATTTTTAGAAGGATTAGAAAACACGGGTTGGGACTATCACTTTGCTACAACACCTTTGCTTGAGTCTCGTGACATTGAACAGATTCTTACTTCAAAATATGACGGTAATTGGAATACAGGCGGAAGAGACTCTTGGATTGAACCTTACCCAGGCGCAGAATCTTCTGAAGGCGCTGTTTCATCTTCTTGTTTCAAAGAAGCAGATGACTATAGTGACTTTATCACCAAAAGCAGTATTGATAATTCTAAAGGAACTCAAGAGCCAGGACTTCAAACTGTTGTTGATACTTTAGAAAGTGAAGAAAGCACGACAAGTGGTTTTTTAAGAGAAGATGCTCTTTTAGTAGTATTAGTAATTAGTAACGGTGAAGACACTTCTGGATCTACACAAAAAAACCGAAATGATGGAAGCACTTACTGGACAACACCTACAGACTTAAGCACCTTTCAAGATTCTCTTGAAGGCATTAAAGAAAGTGACACAAATAAAATTCAGTTTCATGCAGCGGTTGCTTCTGAAAAGTCAAACGATTGCCTAGGTGGAACATCTCGAGTTGGAACTCGATATCAAACGCTTGCATCATCACTCAATGGTACAAGTTATGATATTTGTAATACTTCAATTAGTTCTATTTTAGATAATTTGTCATCTACATTATCAAATACTCGATATAGCTATAGAACACGATATGCGATCGTAGACGCTAAAACAGAGCCAGACCCAGATACAATTAAAGTTTATTATAAATCAGACCCTAGCTCAGAAGAAAGAACACTTTTAGAACAAGACTCTGAAAACGGCTGGAGCTATATAGGTTACAAAGAAGACTTTGCAACAATTGATTATCCATCACCTATGAACGAAGCAACTGGATATATGATTGAACTTCATGGTGACGCTAAACTTTCTGGGTGTGAATCCGTAGATATTGAATTCGAACCTGCCAAGTAATTACCTTTTACTCAGCCACCGCAACCCCTTCAGCTCGATGATCTGGAACTCCCCAGGTTCTTCCATTTGGCAATCTTTCTAAAGCATGAATTCTACCACAACCCGTAGTTTCCTTAACCTCATATCCCATATCTAATAGAACATTTCGAGTGTCCGCTGAAAAACCAAAGCGCTCTAAAAAAACCACCTTTGGTTTCCACTGATGGTGAAAACGTTGAGCATTAACAGCATCGGGTAGGCTCATACCAAAATAAAGCCGGTTAAAAAGAGATAAGAAAACTGAAGTTGTAATTCGCGGACCACCTGATGCTCCAATTACTAACAAATTGTTTCCATTTTTATCTCTGACAATTGTTGGCGACATTGAACTCAATGGCCTTTTGTAAGGCTCAATTGCATTGGCTTCAGCTCCCACCAAGCCAAACATATTTGGAACACCTGGCTGCATACTAAAGTCATCCATCTCATCGTTCATCACTACACCTGTTCCAGGAGGAACAAAGCCTGAACCAAAGTAATTATTCACTGTTGTAGTAATTGATACCGCATTTCCTTCTTTATCAATCACACTAAAATGAGTTGTATGATTTCCTTCCTTTGGAACAACAACTCCAGCATTTTTAGGCAAAGATGCTTTGCTTAACTTAAAAGTGCTTTTCCACTGTCTGTCTAAATAACGTTTAGAAAGTAATTCCTTTATCGGAACAGAGTAATAATCAGGATCACCAAAATGCTTTGCTCTATCTGCAAAAGCAAGACTCATTGAATGCACTAAACTATGAATAGATTTTGAAGAACCAAACCCTTCCTCAAAACCACCTTGCTGATGTGCTTTTTCTGCATATTGAAACATTTGAAGCATCGTGACTCCCCCTGCAGAGGGAGGAGGCATAGTTACAATTTCATTTCCTCTAAAAAATGCTGAAACAGGTTCTCTTTGTATTGCACGGTAAGATGCTAAATCTTTTTGATTAATGATTCCTCCAGAATTTGAAATTCCTCGAGAAAGTCTTTTCGCTACCCATCCACGATAAAACCCATTTGATCCACCAGCAGAGACTTGCCTTAAAACCCGCGCTAAATCTTTTTGTCTTAAAACATCTCCCGGCTCACATGGCTGAGAAGGTACTTTTTTGCCTTTAGCACAACCAAAAATCAACTTTGCAGCATCGTTCATCACTGACCAACGGTTGTTAGCAGCAACTTCAAGCTGACCTGTAAAAGAAAAACCTCTTTGAGCAAGCTGAATTGGTCGAGAAAGAATCTCTTTACGGCTTTTAGTTCCAAACTTTTTTAATGCTAGCAAAAGTCCAGCCGTTGTCCCTGGAACACCGGCGCCCAATGGGCTATCTTGTGATAAATCTGTCCTTGCTTTGCCACCTATCAAATACATATCTCGATGTGCAGCAGAAGGCGCCTGTTCTCTATAATCAATAATGGAGCAATCTGAAGGTTGATTGTTTTTGGGTTTTGGACAATAGACTAAAAACCCCCCACCGCCTAATGCAGCGTAATGAGGACGTGTCACAGCCATTGCAAATGCAGTTGCTACTGCAGCATCAATTGCATTACCGCCTCTTTTTAATATTTCTACTCCCCATTTTGCTGCAATCTCATCATCAGCTACCACCATTCCCTTAGTTCCAACTACTGGGCGAATCTTAGAGCCTTGGTTAGTGTGATAATAATTGTTCTCAGTTACCTTTTTTTGATTGCGAACACTGTTACTCGCGCAAGAGAAAAGGATAAAAGAAAAAGTAAACAGACAAATAAATGAGTACGTTTTTTTGTTAAGCATGCCAAAAAACTTAACATAGATAATATGTAGAATCTATAACTTGTTTTTAAGGCAACTTAACTTTTACTACCAGACTTCAGGAGGTGAGCAATACTTCAAACTATCAGATTCAGTTAAAGGAGATTTTCCATATGCTTTTCTCACTACTGGGTGAACTGCAAACACCTTATTAATTCGATCAGGTCCTGTCGGATGAGGGTCTGTCAGAGCAAGTGATGATCTTTCTAAAGCTCCGCTTTCACAAAACCTTAAACCAAAATTTTGATATTGCCTTTTAGAGGCTATTGAACCAACTCCTTTTGCAAAGACCTCAATTGCAAACCAATCAGAAAAAGCTTCTCCCATTTGATCGACAGCAGGAACATAAGTATCATCCTTTATACTTCCTTGTGATTTTAGAAATAAAGCATTTACCGAACCAGCCCCCCTTAAACAACTTGCAAGAGAATTTGCATCTGCTTCATCAAACACTTTTGAATCACTTAATTCGTTATGAACCATGTGACCAAACTCATGCAATAAAAACATTCTTAAAGTCTCAGGATAGAGCTTACCTACTTCCATAAATGGTGCTGAAAAACATATTGCATTTTCGGAAGGTAAATAAGAACCTTTTGCGAGCTTGGCCATACTCGGACCTTTACATTTCTGTAAGTTTACTGATTCAATTTTATCTAGTAACGCTTTAGACTTCTCTGGAGAAAAGTTTGATTCTTTAATGATATTTTCTACAAAATCCCTTACTTGATTTCTTGCTGTAATAAACTCACTCTCCACAAACTTTACACCAGAATCTAAATCATCCCCATTCACTTCATATAGCTTTTCAACTGCCATTTGTGACAAGCCATGTAAACCATAAAATATTTCATTGTTAATCTCATCTGGAGGGGTATGAGTTTGTGTTGAACCCGCCCAATACATACGATCACTATATATAATTACAGGTGTAATTTTTTTTCCACTATATTTTTTAACCAATTTTTTAATTTCATAACTCACTGGCCATAAACCTTCACCTGATTCACATACTTTTTTTATGTCACTTAAGTCATCACTGTTTATTGAAGCATCTCCCCACTTACGAATTCTCTGCTCCCAATTTTTTTCTCCAACCCTTTTAAGTATTTCTGCCAATGAAAGTTTTGAGACCTGTACACCGTTACCACTTACGCAAACAGAAAGCTCAACCATATCAGTGATTCCTTTTAAGCATCGAGATTCACAGTTTGACTGAAAAGCAGATTTGTTTTTTTTGTAAATAGAACACTTAGAAAAAAACTGGCATTGATTAATCTTATCTTGATTATCTTCACTTCCCAAAAAAGAAGCCTCACAGATTTCCACTAATTCAATGTATTTACACTCTTTACTTTCACTATTGTTACAGTTTTGATTAGATACATCAATAATACGCTCAGTGGAAATATATTCTGGAAACTCATTGAGACATTTTTCTACTTCACCATCATTTAAAATTAAGTTTTCAGCTATTTTTTCACTATCTCTTAAACTTGGATCTGCATTTCCAGATGTATATTTTTCATAAAGATCTTTATATTTTTTTTCAATTTCACGCAATCTTCCTAATCTCTCGTCGATGGTAGGACATGTACAAGTATAAGCAAAAAAACCACTCAGTGGATCAACCTTAATTTCATTGTTACAACTATGCCTCTCAATGTTAGACTTTGCCATTGCGTCGCCACCCACAAAAGCATGAGAGCAATATTCAGCTGGATTAACATGCTTATCTATATCATTTGCATCTAAAGCAGCAGGAACTTCTGTTACAGATTGACCAAACACGATGTTAAGTGAAGTAATGTTTACCAATAAAAAAACAAACAATTTAACTGCTGAAAAGTAAAATTGTTTATTTTTTATTGTGGCCATATGTTTTTCTTTCTATAATTTCTTTAACTACCAAACCTCAGGAGAAGGACAGTAACTCAACCCCTTAGCTGTTGATTGTGGATCGTACTTTTTTAATGGTAAAGCATCAAACGCAGCTCTAACATTTGGGTGAACTGCTAAAATTTTATTAAACCTATCTGGAGACGTAGGATGAGGGTCTAGTTTTGCAGGCTTAGAGCCAGAGGGGTATCCACCTTCACACATTCCAATAGCAATATTTCGGTACTTTTTTTTAGTCTTAGGTTTTTTCTTAGATCCAATTTTTTGTGCTGCTATTTCTACCGCAAACCAATCAGCAAATGCTTCTCCTGTTTGATCACCCTCTCCAAATGTGAGTTCAGTTCCAGCTTTTACAAAGTCTCCACTTTTCACATTAAGATCTAACCTTTTCGGGATTAAGTATTTATGGGGTTTACCTTTAGCTGGTGTAACAATAACAGTTCTTTTGTCTTTTATGTCTTTACCAAAAGATACATGACCATCAATTTTCGTAGCAACCACAGGTGATCCTTCAAGTGCAGCAACTGAAGAGTCACTCTTTAGGCAACGCATCAAAGTATCTTCTATATTAACATCACTCATTTCTACTGCATGCCCTAACTCATGAAGCAAAAACCTTTCAACAGTTTCTGGGGAAGACCTTACAAGATCCTGATAAGGAGCGCCGTAGCACATACTATTTTTTGTATAATTATATGTACCATTAGCCATTTTTGCCATCGCCGGGCCTTCACATTTTTTTAGTTTTATATTTTTTAATTTGTCTAGTTTTGCTTGTATTCTTTTTTTAACCCTTTTAGTTGCTTCATCGCAGCGATTTATCTTCATATTACAGTTTAATTTTTCATCCAGTGTTTGAGCTTTACTCTTGCAACTATTTTTACTGCAGTCTTTAAGCCTTTTATAAAGTTTTGGTTTTAAGTAATTAATTACTTTGTCTTTCAATTTACTAAACATTGAAAAAACCTTTTTATCAAAGCGTTTACTATAAAGTTTTCTTGAAGCTTCATTGAGCTTAGTTTGTACCTTTAAGTAAACTTTGTTGGGTACTACATGTTTTTTTATCTTTATCCCATATTGAGCTGCTTCTGCTTTTAGCGTTCTTGAGATTCCCATTGCTTCTTTAAGTGACCGTGGATGCTTAGGTCTGAGGATTTCCGAGTTATAGTCTCTAACCAAAAGATCTACATAATCACTCATTCTTCTAAAGTTAATAGGACTACTGCAAACCTTTTCATAATATTTTTTTTCTACATTAAATTTTTGGTAATCACTAATACTGCGAAAGAGTCTTGCTGATCTATCTTTTTCAGGATCTTTCCAACCTGACTTTAACAAAGCCTTATAAAGTCTTTGCTCTCTGTCTAAAATAGATATAGTACCCTTAATGTCCTCAACACATGAAGAAAAACTTGCTATATTTATTGTATTACTTTCTTTGTTTTCCTCTAAACACTTATCGCAACTTTTTTTAAACAGTCTGTCATGCTCTTTAATAATTGCTTTGTCTTTTTCAAGTTTATCATTAAGGTTTTCTTTTGATGTTATTTTCTCATACTTATCTTCATATTTTTTTTCAATTTTTCTAATTTTTCTTAATCTCTTATCTGGAGTTGGACATGTGCAAGAGTATGCATAAAAGTCATTTAATGGATTTTTTTGAATATTATTATTACATTCATGATCTTTAAAGTTTTGATCTGTTGAATTGCTTGTAGGTGCTTTTGAATGATGACAAGCATGAACAGGCCTTAAGGACCCTCCTGTCTCTTGCACGTAACCTGAAAGCTCTTCTAAAAAAACTGAAGAATCCCAGTGAGAACCATGTTCTTGGGCAATCAAGCTATTTGAAGCAAAAAATAAAGCTATAAAACAGACATACTTCATCAGCTCACTTATCGGTAAAATCTTGATTTTATTGACTTCAAAGAGTTACTTTTGCAAAACCTCAAAAGAAACAGCTCTAATCAATGGTGAGATTTGGTTTCCAACCTTGCTTCCTAAGCAAAACGATCTTTTTTGCATTTCACCTTGCTCTCGCCAAGAGGTTGACGCCTTTACAGAGCAGGAAAACTCAGTCTGACTGTGGTTTCTAACCGCTTCAAAAAATGGGTGAACTCTTTTTTGATAATACTCTCTAATATACTGTGCAGTAAAAACCTTCTGGTCTTTTTTCTTACCTTTTTCATAAGAAACGAGATACCCCTCATTTCCTTGTTCATAAAGCTCATATTTTTCAGCAACGCTGTAATGTAATGTTGCCTCAAACAAAACTTTTTTCTTGGATACGCTTTCCCCATAAACGAAGCTTCCACTTGATAATACAAAAATTGATGTAAATAAAAATAAAAACCTCATTGCTTAAATATACCTTATTTTTAGTTTTTTTGTAAAACTAGAAAAATTTCTAATTTTATAGATATTATTGACCTCATTGCTTAATTAAACGATGCATCTGGTGTAACAACGGTGAAAGAGTATTGCCACTTTCATCTCCTAAACAATAAGAACTCGATTGATATTCTTTTTCTGTTTTCCACATTGAATCCACTCGAACTGAGCAAAGAGCCAGATTATTAGTTTTTTTCTTTTTTTGAACCTCTGTTAAAACAGGAATTATTCTATTTTTAAGAAATCTTTGAGCCAATTTAAAACTATAAATTTTTTGATACTTCTTTATATTGTTCTCATAAAACACTAAATATCCATTCTCTCCATGCTCAAATAACTCATATTTTTCTGGTCCGCCATGATGATAAACAA
>Ga0163108_10002532_pt1 | contig 13217 bp, 12 predicted proteins | sample Fk1155metaG_FD_109644 | JGI IMG/M metagenome (GOLD analysis project Ga0163108, IMG submission 109644) | Marine microbial communities from the Central Pacific Ocean - Fk160115 155m metaG | ecosystem: Environmental > Aquatic > Marine > Oceanic > Photic zone | place: The Central Pacific Ocean...
CACCCGGGTCATTGAGAAATTAAAACGCAGGCTTGAGGGGTTGGTCGGGGATAGAACCAAGACAAAGAAACGCCGATAACGGGCACACTTTTCCCTTCCTGCGATCTTGATCGATTCTTTCGATCGAGACGGAGACAGGCTCTATGTTGCCGTGGAAGGCCTGTGGCGGAGTTCAACTGCCACTACGTGCCCTAACCAAAACCCCGAAGACAACACAACCCCTCCTGGCGTCCTGTTCAATGCCAGTTGGCTATCCACGTGCCATCAGAGCTTTCTGTGCGACCACTGCCTCAGGTAGGAACAGCGAGGTCCACTCGATGGCAGCCATGCGGTCGTGCCGGTTGCCACCCTCGAGTTGAAACCTCCCATCGGCCTCGCGCATCAACCTCGCTTGGCCAAACAACGCCACCACCCGCCGAGTGTGCAGCACGATCCGCGGGCGCTTTCTGCATATGAGTGTCATGCGAGAACCCTCCCTTCCGGCTTGGCATCAGCGTCCATCGTCCACAAACGCATCCGGGCAAACCACCAATCAGCCACATGCTGCGGGGCTCTGCAGCGGTTGCGTGAAACGTGGCCAACGATTTGACCGCCTAGGGCATTCCCGAGTGGCAGTTCCATCTGCCCCCGAGCCGTCGTATTTTTTCTCTCCGTCGTTTTCATGTTTGTCGAGGTGTTACCGTCGCCAATGGCAGCAACGGGAGAGAGTCTAGCGGGACAGGTGGGACATTGATGGTCCCATGAAAACTTTTTTGTTTTATTGGGGAGCGAGCGCGCCGCCCCCCAAGCTGGGTCAGCGCTTGAAGTTTTTGATAGCCCGGATGCCTTGAGTGCCGGCCGCGTAGGGATCAGGAATCTGCCACGGATCGATCATAATCCAGCCGTCGAACCCACCGTCGTCGAGCGTCTTGAAGGAAGTCGGAACATCGATATGCCCGTCGCCCGCCGGCAGATGTCTGGACGTGCCACCGTCGCGCAGTGTGCCATCGGTGTCGGTGAAGTGAACGTAGCCGATGTGCTTCACACCGATGCGCTGCAACATCTCGCGAGGCCGTCCGACGGAGTGCAACAATGCGCTCGGTTTCGGCATGCGCCGGGTACGGCCCCTGCGGCCAGTTTTGCACCAACTCGATGCCGTCGAAGCCTGCCTTTGCACTGAAGTCGAGTACTTCCCAAATCGGAAACTGCTTGCCGCACTTCGCAGCGGAGGAGGCGAACCCGTTCAGACCAATTGCGGTTTTCCACGGCCGCTTGGCCAAGGCGCCAAGCCGCCGGCCTGCAGCCAGGCTCGCGGGTTAGGGAGGCTGTGGTCATGTTCAATCGCCGTTGGCCAAGCGGCAGCTAGAGCAAATTCTGCTGGCTGTTTTTGTTGAGAGCCGTGAGGCCGAGCTTGTTGAAACTGGCTTCGGTGGCGATGCGGCCCTGCGGCGTTCGGTTGAGGTAGCCCTCGAGAATCAGGTATGGCTCATAAACCTCCTCAAGCGTGTCCGGCTCCTCACCGACCGCCACCGCGAGAGACGAGAGGCCGACCGGCCCGCCGCTGAACTTGACGATGATCGCCTCAAGGATGCGCTTGTCCATTTCGTCGAGGCCGTCCTCGTCGATCTCGAGCATGGCCAGCGCCTTGTCGGCGGTGCCACCGTCGATGCCACCGTCGCCCTTCACCTGCGCGTAGTCGCGTACGCGGCGCAGCAGGTTGTTGGCGATGCGAGGCGTGCCCCGGCTGCGGCGTGCTACCTCGGCCGACCCATCAGTGTCGATCTCCACGTTAAGCAGCCGGGCCGATCGTCGGACGATCGTTTGCAAGTCGTCCGCCTGGTAATAGTCGAGCCGCTCGCGCACCGGGAAACGCGTGAGCAACGGTGCCGTCAACAGGCCGCTCCGGGTGGTCGCGCCGATGAGCGTGAACCGAGGCAGGTTCAACCGCACGCTGCGCGCGCTTGGCCCCTGGTCGATGATGATGTCGAGCGTGAAATCTTCCATCGCCGGATAGAGATATTCCTCGATGTTTTTTTGCAACCGGTGGATCTCGTCGATGAATAACACGTCGCCCTGATTGAGGTTGGTCAGCAGGCCGGCGAGGTCGGCAGCCTTCTCGATGATCGGGCCACTGGTGATTTTCATGTCGCCACTCATCTCGCGGGCGAGGATGCCGGCGAGCGTGGTTTTGCCGAGGCCCGGCGGGCCGCTCAGCAGGATGTGGTCAAGCGCCTCGCCGCGCTGCTGAGCCGCCTCGACCGCGATCCCGAGCCGCTCCTTGACTTTGGACTGACCAGTGAATTCGTCGAACACCCCCGGCCGGAGCGTCCCCTCCAGGGCTGCGTCCGGCTCCGTCAAGACATCGGTCATCCTCCGGTCGGCCATGCTGCGGAGAGACTGCGGTCAACAGGCCCAAAACCTCAAGGCAATTTCAGGAACCGGAAGAAAAACAGAGTATAAACTTGCCAGCCAGCTGGGTTTTCGGCTCAATGCGCGCCGCGTGATTAATGTTTTCGTGAACTCTATCCTTGCCCTCACCGGAATAGCGGTCGTCCTTGGCCTTGGCATCCTGAACCTCTCGACCACTCAGCCCCACGGTTTGGCGCTTGGCATGGTCGGAGTTGTGTTCAGCGTCGTGTTGCTCGGGTCGCTCACCATCCTGTTCACCAAGAAACCGGCAGCCGGATGGGCTGTACTGGTTGTCGGGACGCTGCTGCTTTACATCGTTGGCGGCCCCCACCTCTTCACTTTCAGCCTGCTCGGCTTCACGTGGGCATTCGCCAAGATCGGCTGCCTTTCAACCGAGCATTGAAAAACAAAAAACTCTTTTCAGAGGCCGCGAAATCCCGCCGCTTTTATTGCCCAAGCCAAGCGCGAAACACCGGCTCGTCGGCCAGGCGCTTGGCCAGGCGCTCGTAGCCTTCCGTCAACGGGTGGCTCGCGTCGGCGAACTCCGCGCTCGGCAAAACTCCCGGCACAATAAAACGAATCTCTTCCGCCTTCAGCCAAACGGTGACTGCCGTGCGAAAGCCAATGTACTTTTCCCTAGTCTCATCGTTCATCATATGTTCGTTCAGCGGGCCGACAATGACAAGCAAATCGCTTCCCCTGCCCTGCAGCCGCTTTGCCAAACGGCGGAACGCCTGCCACTGCAGCGAACTCTTCGGCGTCACCCACTCCATGTTGAGCGACCCCGGCGAGTTTGCCGACCACGATTTGTGCCGCTCGCTGGCCAAGCCGCGTTTTGCGCTTGGCGATTCGAACGACAACGGCACGCCCTGCACACCGAGTGGTAGCCGATACGTGTTCGGAAACGTCGGCGGGAACTGTCCGTCGTCGGCCAGTGTCCACTCCGGCGCGGATTTTTGATCGAAATAAGTTTGCTGCAGATGCCGCACCCAGCTCAACGGCTCAAGCTGCCGCTCAAGCATCCGCCCAAGTCGGATGTCGGTGCCGACCCGGTAGCACGGGATGCGTGGCGCGAACTGCGGCACCAGTGCCGGGTGGTTGAATACCTGTTCCTTCTCAATCTGCATGTCGGCCTCCGGGTCGCTCATCCATAGCAGATTACAGTGCAGCAGCACGCGGCGGTTGGCCAACGCGCCGCCGTGATGCTCGATCAACCCCCACAGCGCGAGCGGGTACAGCCCGTTGAGGCCGGTGTTGGCGAACGGCGCTCCCGTCGCGTCGCCGAGAAATCGAGACAGTGTTCCATCGTGCGCCGTGTATTCGCCCCACACCACCGAGTCGCCGACCACCGGGATGGCGTCCGGCGACAGTTGATCCAGCCACCGCTCGTACAGCCAATAGTCGTTGCTCAACTCGTACGGCACACGGTAGTGCGGCACCGGCTCGAACACCTCGAACGCCGTCCAAACCACTGGCAGCAACCAGGCCAGGCCAAGCGACAGCCCAAGCACACACAGCCACTGCGGCGCCGACAAGTGAACGGCAGTTGAGTCGCTGATGGATTGTCTGGTTTCGTCCTTCATCAGAACTGGAAATAAATAAACGGCTCACCGCCTCCCGGAGCGAACAGCAGCAGCCAAAGAATCATCGCCACCGCCATCACAACCTTCATCAGCGGTTTCTCCAGCCATGCACGCAGCGGCGACTCGTAAATGAACTGGTAAACCCAGATCGACACGACGAGCAGCAAAAGCAGTAACGGCATCTGCGGATCGGTCCAACCGGTGGTGAATATTCGCTGGAGAATTTCCACCGCTTGGCCAAGCGACTCCGCCCGGAAAAACACCCACGCGAAACAGACAAACACGAACACAACCAGGCGCTTGGCCATGCACGGACAGCGGTCGCGCCACCACGCGGCCTGCTCAAGCGCGCGATTCGCGATCAATCCCAAGCCGTGCAGCGCACCCCAAATGAGAAACGTCCACGCCGCCCCATGCCACAGCCCGGAGATGACGAACGTGATCAGCAGATTGCGCCAAAGCTTGAGACTTCCTACCCGGCTGCCGCCAAGCGGAATGTACAGGTAGTCGCGAAACCAAGTGGAAAGACTGATGTGCCAGCGCGACCAGAAATCGGCGAGGTTCACGGCAAGGTACGGATTGCGGAAGTTGAGCATCAACCGGAAGCCCATACAACGTGCGACACCGCGCGCCATGTCGGTGTAGCCACTGAAATCGAAATAAATCTGCCAACCAAAAGCAAACGTCGCTAGTGTTAGCGCCGCGCCACCCTGTGTTGCGGCTTCGCCGTAAACACGGTCGACGTACGGGCCGATGTAATTAGCCAGCGCCACCTTCTTGAACAAACCAACAAGGAACAGCGACGCGCCGTCGGAGACGTCGACAACGGTCACACGCGGGAGTTTGGAGAACTGCGGCAGCAGGTTTTTCGCGCGCTCGATCGGCCCGGCGACGAGCTGCGGAAAAAACGTCACAAACGTCGCAAAACGCACGAAGCTCGGCTCGCGGGCGATGTTGCCCCGATAAAAGTCGATCGTGTAGCTCATCGACTGGAAAGTGTAAAACGAAATGCCGACCGGCAGCACATACTCCCAACCGGGCGGCATCAGCGACTCGGCGGACGGCAGCAAGCCCACGCCGGCCCGGGCCAGCACAGCATTCATGTTTTCAATCGCAAACGCCGCATACTTGAAAAAAAACATCACCGACAGGTTGTTGATGATGCTGACGACCAGCCAGCAACGGCGGCTCCGCCTCCAATGCCCCACCGCCAACACCACCGCAAAAAAAACGACCGCCACCGCCAATCCACCCCACCCTGCCGGCGCCAACAGGCCAACCACCACCGAACCGACGAACGTCGCAACGCTCGCGGCCAAGCTCCACCCCGGCTTGACCAGGCGCGTGTCGCGCTCCATCCAGCCGACAATGAAGTAGTCGAGCGCGGTGGAATAAAAAACGAGCAGAAGATAGTACGGATGCCACCAGCCGTAAAAGACCGCTGAGGCGAGGAGAATCCAGTGCAGCCAAAACCGGGTCGGGCGCAGCGCCCAAAATCCGGCAATCGTTACGGCAAAAAAGAGGAGAAACGTCCAAGTGTGGAAAAGCATGGCCTACTTTTCCGAAGCCGCCTTGGCCAAGAGCGACAGCACATCGGCCGGCGTCACGCGGCGCACGCAGCGGAAACCGCAGAAGTCGGTAAAGAAACAGGCGTCAGTGTCGCCGGTGCGTTGGCCTTTGCGGAACGAGGCGCGGCACATCGAGGCAGACGCCTTCCATGATCCGCCTTTCATCACACGCCGAGTGTCGCCGGCGCCCCCTGCCGGGCCAAGCGGATCGGCAGCAGGACTGCGTTTGTAATAGTCTGGCTCATAAACATCCTGGCACCACTCTGAGACATTCCCATAAAGGTCGTGCAACCCCCAGGCGTTAGGCCGACGGGTGCCGACGACGTGCGTGCGTTGGCCAGCGTTGTCGGCAAACCAACCGTTGGCCTTAAGCTTGGCCGGGGCGCCAAAGCTGTACAGGCGGCCGGTGCCGGCGCGGGCGGCGTACTCCCACTCAGCCTCAGTCGGCAACCGATAGCCGTTGGCGGCGAAGTCGCAGGGCCATCCCGGCTTGGCCTCGTCGTAGCAGGGCGTGAGCCCTTCCATCAACGAGCGTTCGTTGCAGTAAAGTTTAGCCTCTCGCCAACGCACGCGCTCGACCGGTTTGCGAATGTCATCCTGCCATCGGGAAGGATTAGGCAACTGCGCCTTGACGAACAAGTCGTGCGTGACCTCGAACTGATCCATCAGGAATGAACTGATGCGAACCTCGTGCTGCGGCCCCTCGTCGGCCTCGTAGTCGTCGGAGCCCATCTGGAATAAGCCGGTCGGGACGACGATCATCGGCACGCCGCTTGCAGTGGTGACCGACTGCGGCTTGGCCTGTGAAGCAGGAGCCGGACCGCAGCCTTCGGCCAAGCCAAGCGCGAGCAGGCCAAGCGCACCTTTTAACCACCGATGGGTCATTTGCTCGGCGGGAGAAACCAGTCGGACTCCTTGTTACTGTAACCGTTGCGAGTAAGTGGCTGCCAGTCATAAACCGGCTTGTGACCGATGGTGACCGAGCTGCCCCTGGCCACTTTCACTGCGAAAATGTCCCAACCCTTGGCGTGGACGCCGACGATCTCGCAGGCGGCCTCATAGGTACCTGGCTTAGTGATGTCGCCCTTGCCGTTCGGGCCTCGACTAAGTGAGAGGAACCGGCCGTCGGGCGACCAGTCCACGTGGTAAATCTTGTTTTGCTTATCGAAGACTTGAAAAAACTTTTTGCCCAGCTTCGGGTTGTCGGACTCAATGTCGATTGGTACGACAGCCAACTCGTGATCGCCAGCGCCCCATGCGATGTGTTTGCCGTCCGGGCTGAAGGTCGGGCGGCAGCCGTCAATGCCGAGGTTGATGACTTTGTTGCCGTTGGCTTCGATCAACAGGTTGGTGTGACGATACCCCATGCCGGCGTGAACGGTGGCGACAATCCATTTGCCATTGGGCGCGTAGCTGATGTTGTAAAGGTGATGCAACAGCTTGGTATTGACGTGCTCGCGCGTGTTGCCGCTCGGCAAATGATGAAAGCTAATGCCCTTGGTGTAATAATCTGTCACGTTGAACTTTGAATATTCCTGCGGCAGGAAGGCGATGGTCTGGCTGTCGGGCGCCCAGCATTGCTGGCGTGCGCGGTCGGTAACCTTTTTGCGGCCTGTGCCGTCGAAGTTCATCACCCACAGACTGCGGATCGTTGCGCGACCTGTCCCGTTATCAATGAGGAAACAAATCTTGGCACCGTCCGGCGACGCCTGCGGGTACAGTTCGTTGACGCCGGGCGTGTTTGTGAGGTTGACCGACGACTTGCCATCGGCCGAGGTGACAAACAACTCCCAGTTGTTGTTTGCGTAAGACTCGTGCACAAGCTTGTATTTACTGTCGCCCAACTCTTCGCGGACGTTTCCGGCCCTCAGCGCAGCCGCCTGCAACAGCACGATGGTGCCTAGAATTACTGATGCTTTTATGTGCTTCATGGTTCAGGAATTGTTATTTGCCGCGCTTCATCAACTTTGTGATGGCGGTGACTTTCTCCGCTGCGCCCGGTTCGCCTTGATCGGCGGCTTTTTGTGCCCAAACAAGCGACTTGGCCAAGTCCTTGCGCAACCCGCCAAACCCCTTGAAATAGTAGGTCGAAAGATTCATCTGCGCGCCGGCGTTTCCGGCCTCGGCTGCTTGGGTGTAAAGATCGCGGGCCTTGGCTTGGTCTCGCCGCGTACCCAAGCCTTCGTCGTACAGATAACCAAGGTTGTTGAGTGCATCGATGTTACCCAGCGAATCGGCTTTACGATACCACTTCAGGGCCAACTTGTAGTCCTGCTTCAGATCGATCGATCCTGCGGCATAGAGGTTGCCTAGGTAATAGGCCGCCTCGCCGTGGCCGTGGCCGGCGGCTTTTTTGTACCACTGTGCCGCCTCGACGTTGTAGGCGCGTTTCAGATTAGAGAAACCGCCGATGCCGCGCTTGGCCCGGTACGGGATACCGTTGCCGGTGCTGTAGAGCATCCCGAGATGAAACTGCGAAGCGGCGTACTCCGCCTCAGCGGCTAGTTTATACAACCGAAAGGCCCGCGTGTAATCCTGCCGAGCCGGGGCTGTACCGAGTTGGAACATCATGGCCAGTTGATGGGCCGCCTCCATGTCGCCCCGGACGGCGGCGTCGGCGAGTTGCACCATGTTTTCTCGCGCCTCATCGACCTCACCCGCAGTCTCGAGGTCGGGTAAAAACAGGTCGGCCGCCACCCTCGCCTTTTTCAGGATGCTCACGGGCTGGTTCTCCTGCCCTTCCAGCAAGCGGAACGCTTCGCCGTCGGATTTGTCGGAGGCGAGGTAAAGCCATTTGAGAGCCACCGCCCGATCCTCCAAGCCAAGGGCGCGCCGCCCCAAAATCCGCTTGGCCAAGGCCACCTGCGCCTTGGCGTTCCCCTTGGCGGCCGCCTGACTGTACCAAAAGTCGGCGCGCTCCCCTTTTTTGTTCCGCCGAAATTCCTCCGCAGCCCCGGGAGGCAGCCCGTCGGCGATCAGTTCACCGGGATCAAACAGGGAACCAAGATTGTACTGTGCCACGGTGAGACCGGGCACATTTTGGCGGAGTTTTCCCAGCGTCTTTTCCCCCTTTAGGCGGACGAGAGCCTCCGGATCGGCGGCCTTTAGGTAAAGCCCCAGCGCCTCCCGGTACAAGCTGGGCACTGTGCGGCCACGGGCATCCGTAAGAAGCATACCCTGTTCGTACAGAAACCCGAGGTTGGAGTAGGCCTCGTTGTAGCCCTGCGCAATGGCCAGGCGAAACCAAAGTGCAGCCTGCTTATACGGCTTGGGTTCAAATTGTTTCGAGTTCGAGCGTCGATCCTCCCGCCGGTACATGTTTCCCTTGGAGTAGAGCACGCCAAGGTTGTTTTGTGCCCCGGCGTGGCCGTGCGGATAGTCGGCGTGATTCAGACGCGGGGCCGCAGCGCGAAAAAACCAGTCGGTCGCAAGCCGGAAATTTTGCTTCACGTCGCCGCCGACATCGCGCGGATTTTGTTTGCCCTGGGAGTAAATGATGCCGAGATCGTACTGAGCCGCGACGTTGTCACCACGATATAACCGGCCTTCAGTAATTAGCTTCGGCTTGCTGGCAGTCAACAGGTACACCGGCAGGGACAGGGCACCACTGGGGGGCAGCACGATCTGCAATGCGCGGTCGGCATGCGGCAGACGCACCGGCTCGAGTGGCGGCGCGTCTTGGAGACGGAACACCTCGATGCCACTCTCACGACCGTCCGTGTCAAAGAACCAAATGAAGTGGATCACGCCCTCCCGCTTGGCCCCACCAAACACGGCGATGTCAAGCAGGAGGTCGTCGCCGTCGCTGCGCACGTCGACCACGGTGATGTCCGCCAGTTTTGCGGAGTCAAACTGCCTGTCAGAAACAAACTTGCGCAAGGATACACCGTCCCACTCAGCCCGGCGGGAGTACCCCCAGTCGATTTCAGGCTGACTGTTCGCGGACGCGATGGAAGCGGCGCTGAACCTGAACGGACTGTCCTGCAAAATGCCCAACTCGGATGCCGACACCCGAACGGTTATCCAGTCGCCAGCTGCCTTTTTCATCTCCGCAACGGCAATCCGGTAATCCTGCAGCACGCCATCGCCTCGGGCATGAATCTTTCCCAAGTTGGCCATGGCCATGGCGCTCCCGGCCCGCGCTGCCTTGCTGTACCATTGGAGAGCCAGCGCTTTGCTTGCCTTCACACCCCAGCCCTGCTCGTAGTGGATGCCCAGCGCGTTCATCGCCGTCGGATGATTCCCAAGCCGGGCAGCGGTTTTGTAGAGAGAGACAGCCTTGGCAAGATCGATCGGTACCTGCTTTTCGCCGGAGCGGTACAGTTCCGCAAGGCGAAAGGCGGCGTTGGCATCGCCAGCATCGATCGCTTTGCCAAGCCGGTCGGCCAGATTCTCTGCACCGGCAGACTGGGCCAAGCCTTGGGCAACAGTCAGCCAAAGGCCGACCAGACCTAGCCCTGCCAGAACTGTGTTCATGCGAAGTGTCGCCACACCGCGAGGGTATTCTGTTGCCGCGAACCGGCTCAAGTGAAATCCCTGCCTAAGCAAGCGGCAAAAAAAGGCCCGTCAGCTGACAGGCCTGCTAAATATGTTTAAGAAAGAGGCTATTTTTCCTCGGCAGATTCGCCTGTACCAGCAGATTCCTCAGCAGTGGGTGGCTGCGTCGATTCTTCGGCGGGAACCTCTGCGCTGGCTTCGGCTTCGGCAGAAGGTTCTTCTTCGGATGCGGAAGCATCGGCAGCTTCAACCGTCTCCACGGCGGCGTCTTGCGCGGATGCCGACTCGGCGACAGACGTCGGGGATGCCTTGTCTTTTTCCTCCAGCGGCTCATCAACCCATTTCAGGATGGCCATCTGCGCGGCGTCTCCCTTCCGGGCGCCAGCTACCTTTATGATGCGGGTGTAGCCGCCCATTCGATCCTGAAACGACGGAGCGATCTCATCGAACAAAATGCGAACCACATCGTGCTCACGGCTCCATTGTTCGCGAAGCTGCTTGCCGGACACACCCTTTGTTCTCGGAAAAAACTTGCGCTGAGGCGCACGCAATCGTGCGGCAACCAAGCGGCGATGGTGCAAGGTGCCCCGTTTGCCAAGGGTGACCATTTTCTCAGCGACGACGCGCGCAGCCTTGGCCTTGGCCAAGGTGGTGGTGATTTCCTTCTGCTCAATGAGGCTGCACACCATGTTGGCGAGCATCGCGTTACGGTGCTCCCCGGTGCGGCCCAACTTAGCGGTTCTTATTCTGTGTCGCATGACTTACGGCTGTGGCGGGTGTGGTCAGTGTTATTCCTCCCCTTCGATTGGGGCATCCTCGAATGCTTCCGGCGGAGGCGCCGTGGGAGGGATGTCGAGGAGGGTTGGATCGATCTTTTCGCCCAGTGAGAGGTTGTACTCCTTGAGTTTATCCTTGATCTCAGTAAGGGATTTTTTGCCGAAGTTACGGTACTTGAGCATCTCGGATTCGGATTTGATCGCAAGGTGACCCAGCGTGGTGATGTTGGCGTTGTTGAGGCAGTTGGCCGCTCGAACGCTCAACTCAATCTCGTTGACGCTGGTGTTGAGCAGTTTGCGCATGGCTTCGCGATCTTCATCCTTGGCCTTGGCATCCTGCTCGAACTCAAACGTCTCGTCGTTGATTCCGGTGAAGACGTCCAAGTGATGCGCCAAGATCTCGGAGCCCTGGTTCAGAGCCTCGTCGGGAGTCATGCCGCCGTCGGTGCTGATCTCCAGCACTAGTTTGTCATAATCAGTGCGCTGCCCGACACGCGCCGCCTCAACCTCGTACCGTACGCGGGTGACCGGCGAAAAGATGGAGTCGATGGGAATCACGCCGATGGCCTGATCCTCTTTTTTGTTGGCATCGCCGGATAAAAACCCGCGGCCAACCTGGACTACCATCATCATGTCGACTTTCTTCTTTTTGTCAGTGGTGCAGATGACCTGCTTTTTGTTAACCACCTTTAGGCCGGGAGGCAGTTCCAGGTCACCTGCGGTGACTTTGCCCTCTGCTGTTACGCTCAGGCGAACTTCCTGCGATTCCCGGTTCGTATGGCGGAATCTGATTTTCTTGAGGTTCAGCACAATGTCAGTGACGTCTTCAACGACGCCCGGCACCGTGGTGAACTCGTGATCTGCCCCCTCTATCTTCACAGAGGTGATAGCCGGCCCCTCGAGCGAGGACAAAAGCACTCGTCGAAGACAGTTTCCAATGGTGTGGCCGAAGCCAGTCTCAAATGGCTCCGCCTCGTACTTGGCGTAAGTGTCGGTCGAGTCGTCCGACTTCTTCAGCTTGTTTGGTTTCTCGAAATGACCCAGTCTTATTGGCATATGTTTTTGTTATTTAGAGCAATTTTAACCTGGCCCCTTCACGATTATTCCCACTGATGCGGGGGCCCATATAATTGCTTTTCCAGCCTCCTAAGAGACAGGAAGTTTAGCGGGAATAAAATTCTACAATGGTTTGTTCATCCGCGATGGGCTGTATCTCATCGCGCGTGGGCAACCGCAAAACGGTTCCCTTGAAAGCATCCTTCTCCAATTGCAGCCACTCGGGCACCACCCGGCTCGTGGAGTATTCCAGATTGCGAGTGGCCAACTGCCGCGAGCCACTCGTATCCTTCACCTCAATGACATCATTGATTTTGGCGGTGTAGGAGGGGATGGTCATCTTACCGCCGTTCACCACCACGTGGCCGTGGGAAACCATCTGGCGCGCCTGGGCACGGGTGGCCCCGAAGCCAAGGCGGTAGATAACGTTGTCCAAGCGGGACTCAAGCAGTTGAAGCATGATCTCGCCCGTGACGCCCCGGTGCCGGTGGGCCTTGTCGTAGATGGAGCGGAACTGTTTCTCCATCAATCCGTAGTAGAAGCGGAGTTTCTGCTTCTCCATCAACGCCAACGCGTAATCGGTGTATTTGCGGCGCGCACGGGGACCGTGCGTGCCTGGAGGATAATTCTTGCGCTCAAGATATTTCGACGGCCCAAAGATGGGAACGCCGAATCGCCTACTGATCTTATCGCGTGGACCTGTGTATCGTGCCATGCCTTAAATTTCTGGTTAAACTCTGCGCCGCTTCTTCGGGCGGCATCCGTTGTGCGGGATCGGTGTGACATCCCGTATGGATGTGATCTCAAGCCCCACCGCCTGCAGAGCTCGAATGGCGGACTCGCGACCGGAACCGGGACCTTTCACACGCACTTCAATCTCCTTCAATCCATGGGCCATAGCCCGGCGGGCGGCGTCTTGCGCGACTTTTTGCGCAGCATAGGAAGTGCTCTTACGCGAACCGCGGAATCCGTTCTTGCCGGCCGTGGACCAAGCGATCAGGTTGCCCTGCTTGTCGGAGAGGGAAACGTGCGTGTTGTTGAAAGTGGCCAGAATGGTGGCGATCCCCGAGTGGACGTTTTTCGATTTCTTGGCCTTGATGACCTTCTGCGGAGACGGATCGTCGCTGGTCAACAATTCCTGCGCAGAAGGAGCGGCCACACTGGCATCCTCTTCCTCCTCGGAATCGGAATCATCCTTCTTGCCCTTAGCTTCTTTCTTGCCCTTAGCTTCTTTCTTGCCCTTGGGCTTAGCCTCGTCCTTAGCCTCGTCCTTAGCCTCGTCCTTAGCCTCGTCCTTAGCCTCGTCCTTAGCCTCGTCCTTAGCCTCGTCCTTAGCCTCGTCCTTAGCC
>Ga0163108_10002533_pt1 | contig 13217 bp, 6 predicted proteins | sample Fk1155metaG_FD_109644 | JGI IMG/M metagenome (GOLD analysis project Ga0163108, IMG submission 109644) | Marine microbial communities from the Central Pacific Ocean - Fk160115 155m metaG | ecosystem: Environmental > Aquatic > Marine > Oceanic > Photic zone | place: The Central Pacific Ocean...
AATAATTGTTTTGGGTTCAAGATTATCAGTACCCCAAACAGGATATAAAACAAAAGTTTTTGCTCAAAAAGTAAAAAAAATAATCATAGATATTTCTAGAAGTGAACTTAATAAAAATAAATTTTCAAAGGTAATTTTAAAACACCAATCAGATTTGAATGTTTTTTTAAAACATCTTTTCCATAAGGAGTTTTATCAACTATATTATAGTCAGAGGCAGCAGAGTCAAACATTGAAAACCCATCATGGTGCCTACTTGTTATTGTAATATATTTCATTCCAGCTTCTTTTGCCATTTTAACCCATTCATCAGCATCAAATTCAATTGGATTGAAAAAGCCAGGTAATCTTTCATATTCTTTTATTGAAATATTTTGATTGTTCATTACCCATTCGCCATCTCCTAAAACACTATAAACTCCCCAATGTATAAAAAGTCCAAATTTTGCTTCTTTAAACCATTTTCTTGCTTCTAGATTCTCTTTAGTTGGGAAATAACCTTCTTGAGCATTTGAAATTATTGCTGTCAAACAAATAATTATGATAATTAATTTTTTCATTAGCTATTACTTTTTTATATTAATTTAACAAAAAAAATGTTGTGAGGATTAAATGGTTGCTGTTTTCAATATTAATAATCATAAGCTTAATAAGCTTTAGTGTAGTATATTTCATGCACTCTAAATTATCTTTTATAGATTATCCTTACTTGTACGCGGGAATTATTTCCCTATTTCTTTCAATAATTGTCTATTATAGAATAAAGAATTAATTTGTATACATAATATTTTGTATTTCTCTCCAATTAACAAGTTTAATATTATTATTCACTAAAGCTTGTTTAAATTTTTTATTAGAAACTATATCATAATCATAATTTCTCCACTTTGATCCAAAGTTTGGATGATTAATGGTAATATCTTTCATTTCCTGATTATCATAGCCTAAATGCACTATGATTTGATTAAGTCCTGGTTTAAGATTATTTAGAATTCCTATATAAAACTCTTCCCAATTATTAAGGTCCATTCCGTTTTCAGCCATATAAAAATCATCAATAACAACTAAGTTACTGGGGGGGACTAAGTCTTTATCAAACTGTACTGTAACAATATCAGGAACAAAAACAGCTAATTTATTATCTTTTGCTAAATCCAAATAAACCTTAAAAAACTCACTTTTATAAAATAAAGCTCCTTCATGACTATCAATATGACTTAAATTTATACCCAATGATTTTGCTAAATCAATTTGTGCTTGGAGTTCTTTTTTAAGTTCATTTACATCAGCATTTAAAGTAAAACCTTTTTTATTTTCATATAGGTTGCCATTTTTATTTATTAATGATGGAATTTCTTTTGAATCCAAAACTCCATCCCATTTATGGAATTTCCATTCACTTGTAACAGTTAGATGAACACCAAAATCTATTTCAGGATTTTTTTTTGAAAATTCTGCAACCTCATTAATTTTATCACATGTCATTATAACACTTGCAGAGCTTGTATTTCCTTCTAAAAGGGACTTAAATGATGCATTGTTAACAGAATTAGATAAACCAAGATCATCAGCATGAATAATTAATAATTTATCGTCTTTGTTATATCCTAATTTTTCAGAAAGATTTTCAAATTGTGTGTAATTTTGTTCCCCTTTTAAAAACTTATAAGCTAGATTAAAATTGTATATAGGAATCTCTTTGTATTCAAAATAGACAAGTACTATTAAAACAAAACTTATGACAGAAACTAATAGCCATCCACACAAATAAATTAATATTTTTTTAATTCTCAACTCCAGGAATATTTACAGGTTTTGCTTGATGCCAATTAAAATCTGCTTTAATCTTTTTTGGATATATTTCATCTAGATTATCAGCATTATATAATTTTCCGTCTTTCATTACCATTTCCACAGTATTTGTGTTTCTTATATCTTCAAGTGGGTTTTCCCCCAATATAACTAAGTCTGCTAGTTTGCCTTCTTCAATACTTCCAAGATCATTTTCTAGTCCAATTGCTTCAGCTCCAATTATTGTTGCAACCCTTAGAGCATCATGAAGTCCAAGTCCACCTGCTTGCATACTCCATAATTCCCAATGATAACCTAAACCTTGTAATTGTCCGTGTGAACCAACTCCAACTATTCCTCCATTTTCAACAAGATCTTTAATGAAGAGACCTTGTTCTTCAAAAACATATTCATCTTTATGGAACCATCCGTCGTTTCTTCTTCTAGATTTATTATCAAGATGATCTTTCGGTGTAAAATAATTAAGTTTAGAATCTCCTTGAACATTTTCAGTGGCATAATAAAAGTTTTCTGCCCAAGGGCCTCCATAAGTAACTAGTAAAGTTGGTGTATAAGCCATTTTGGATTTTGCCATTATTTCTACTAAATCTTTATATGCAGGATAAATAGGAATATTGTGTTCTTGACCTGGATAACCATCTAACATTTGATTAATATTTAATTTAATATGTAGCGCACCTTCTGTAGTTGGCATTAGCTTTTGTTCTTTTGACGCCATTAAAATCCATTGCCTATGTTTCCTGTTTCCAGTACGATACATCTTAATTGTCTTAGTATTGTAGTATTTAGAATACTGTTTTAGAATGTCTTTAGTATGTTCTAAGCTCTTTAGATTATAGCCCCAATAACCTACACCTGGTCCAGTTGAATAAATTCTGGGACCATGCATTAATCCAGCATCAACCATGTCTCCATAGGAAAGAATGTCAGTTGTTCCAGTTTGGGGATCTCTAATTGTTGTTACTCCATATGCTAAGTTTGCTGCAAAAGACCATGTCTCAGTTCTATGAACATTTCTTGAAACTCTAACATGAGCATGAGTATCAACAAAACCTGGAAGAATAGTCTTCCCAGTTAAATCTATTTCTTTGATAGAATTATTATTTTTTATTTCGCCTGACTTTCCTACTTTTTTAATTCTATTATTTTCAATTAAAACATCTCCTTTTTCTATTATTTCTTTCCCTTTCATTGTTAGAATTCTAGCATTTTTCAGAATTACAGACCCAACAGCCTTATTCTTTGCTAAATATGTTTTTATTTCAATTTCAGAGGCCTGATATTTCTTGTCTTTGTCTTTTTTCTCTTTCTTTATTCTTTCTTCATCAGCTTTTGCATTAGGAATATTATAATTAAATAATGATTTTCCTAATGAGAAATAAACATTGTCTCCATTTACCCCCCAAGAAGCAAATTCTCCACCAAACTTAGTTAATTTCCTTGCAGGAAACGATGAACTTTCCGGTTTAGAAACATTAATAGAAAAATCTTTAACTCCAGTATAAGGAATGGTTACAACATAAACATCATTATTTATTACTGCCAAAGCCTTTTCATCAATAGGAGACTTAATTATATATGATGCCGAAGATGGAGGTGACTTTCTTCCAGGGGTTCCATAAACAGAAATCCCGGTTATTTTTAAAACCTTTTTTTCATCTGTCCCATCCCATCTAATCGTACTTAATCCGTTAGATCTACTATATAAATGTATTCTGTTTGATTTCTTAGTAAAATGAGGATTAGATCTTCCTTTGGTTTTATCAATAAAAACATTTTTTCCTCCATTGGAAGAAACCCACATAATTTGTGAATCTATACCACCTCTTCCATATTCAATGAAATCGTTTTCAGAAGCTTTTATAAAAACAATTTTTGATCCTTCATTATTCCAAACAGGATAAGAGTAGACCCCATTTTCCTGAGTAAGTTTGGTAATTTTTTTTCTTCCTTCTAAATTAACCTTGTATATAGCTCCACCCTCTTTATCATCCCATGTAGTAAATGCTATTTCATTCCCATCTGGGCTCCATACAGGCATATTTTCCGCAGAATTTAAATTACTTAATCTAATTGGATCCCCATTAGGAAGTTGTTTTAAATAGATTTTTTGAAATGAAGAGTAAACAACTTGATTTCCATCGGGAGAAATTTTTGGATCTCTAATTTGATTAGAAATAATTTTGTCTACATCTTCTATTGGATAATTAAATTTTAATTGTGGCCCCAACTCTATCTCTTCTTCAACTTCAAAAGGAATATTGATTGCATCACCCCCATTAATAGGAATTTTATTTATTTTACCTCCATATGAAGCTAAAAGAAATTTACTGTCAGGTGTAAAGGACATTACTGGTAATGTTCCTAAAGTATTTTGGGACTCAATATCATCTTTTTGAATAGGATATGCCAGCCATTTTTCTTTACCAGTTTTTAAATTTCTTGCAATTAAACCTGTTTGGTCATTCCACCTAGAACCATAAACAAGCCAATTTCCATCAGAAGAAAGTGTAGGAGAAAAAGCAGAACCATATCTACTAACCATATTTTCAACTTTTCCACTATCTCTATCATATCGAGCTAATGAAATTTGAGGAAATTTTGCATTATATTGCCATGCATTAGTTTTTTTAGAAAACCATATATATCTGTCATTTTTACCAATGGCTACATCGCTAACTTTTAAAGTAGAAGGCTCTTTAATTAATTCAATTCCTTTTCCGCCAGATTTATGATTTAAAAATAATTTTGAATTTCTTCCTCCTTTAGTGCTAATAACATATTCTCCATCATTGGTCCATTCTGCTGTCTCCATAAAATAATCATCTCCTTTTGTAACTTGAGTTGAATCATTGTTTTCCAGGTTTAAAATCCATGCATTTGGGCCTCCACTTCTATCAGAAACTATTAATAATTCTTTTCCATTAGGGGAAAATTTAGGATGAGCATCAAAGGCTAATCCACTAGTAATTCTAGTAGCTTTCCCCCCATTAATAGGTAATGTATATATATCACCAAGCATATCAAACACTATGGTTTCCCCATCTGGACTGATATCTAATGACATCCATGTTCCTTCATCCGTTTTTAGTTTTATTTTCCTATCAACTTTTAATGGCAGTTTAGCCTTTTTACTTTTTTTAAGGGTGTCCTTTTTTACTGATTTTTCTGGTTCTTGAGAAAAGATGTTAAGAACAGAGAGTAATAATATTAGAGGAATGTATTTTTTCATTGTTATAATATTTAAATTTGGGTGATTTAAATTAAGAAATTAAAATGAAACAAATAATTAAATTTGGAATGCTAACGCTTATTTTTTTTCTAGCATTTGCTTGTCAAAGCAATTTAGAGAAGAAACCAAATATAGTTTGGCTTGTAGCTGAGGATCAATCTCAATATTTTTTTCCATTTTATGGAGATAATTCTGTTAATCTGCCAAATATTAGTGAATTATTAAAAAACGGAACTGTTTTTGAAGGCATGAATTCTTCTTATCCTGTTTGTGCCCCAGCAAGAAGCGCAATTATTACAGGAATGTATCCAAACTCTATAGGAACAGGTAATATGAGAGCATTAAAAGGAGATACAAAAAAAAGAAGTGAAAAAGAAGCTTCATTGGGAGTTCCTTATTATTCTTCAAAATTAGCAGAAAACATAAAACCTTTTACACAAATTTTAAGGGAGAACGGATATTATTGCACTAATAATTCTAAAAGAGACTATAATTTTAATTTAAGAGATGAAGCTTGGGATGAGTCAAGCAACAAAGCTTCTTGGAAAAAAAGAAAAGATAACCAGCCTTTCTTTTCAGTTTTTAATTTTAATGTTACACACGAATCTGCAATGTGGAAAAGAGATAAAGAGGAGCTAAAAGTAGATCCAAAAAAATTGAAGGTTCCTCCGGTTTTCCCTAATGATTCTATTTCAAGACATTCACTTGCTGTAAACTATTCAAATTTGGTTGAAATGGATAGACAAATGGGGTTAATTATTAATAAATTAAGAGATCAAGGATTATACGAAGACTCATACATATTTTTCTATAGTGATCATGGAGGTCCTTTTCCTAGACATAAAAGAGCAATTTATGAAACAGGGGCTAAGGTTCCATTGCTAATTAAATTTCCTTCTTTTATAGAGCCAGAAGAAAAAAGAAATTCGGACATGCTTAATTTTATTGATTTTGCTCCGACTATTTTATCGATCGTAGGTGGAATAGATATTCCAAAAATTTATCAGGGAAAACCATTTTTAGGATCAAAAAAAAATAAAAATAAAAGAGAATATTTGTTTACAGCAAGTGATAGATTTGATGAACACCCTGATAGAATAAGGGCAGTAAAAAATAAAAGATTTAAGTATATAAAAAATTATAATCTTAATAAATCACACGCGCTACCTGTTTCTTACAGAAATCAGATGGTTTTAATGCAACATTTAAATAGACTAAATGAATCAAATTTGCTTTCAAAGCAACAAAAATTATGGTTTCAAACCCCAAAAAGATCAGAGGAATTTTATGATTTAGAAAATGATCCGTTTGAGCTAAATAACCTTATTGATATAGAAATATATTCAGATGATATTCAAAATTTAAAAACTCAATTAGAAAATTGGATGTATGAAATTAAAGATTTAGGTCATCTTTCAGAAATAGAGTTAGTTGAGTACGTAACTAAATAATTCTTTTATGAGAAGCAATTTTTTTATTCCATAGAATGATTATATTTAAAAAAAATATTTATAAACCTTTAAACATATACATTGTTTAAAGATTTATGTTAAGCTTTGTGTTTTGAATAGACTGTTTTTATTAATTTTTATATTATCCCTTTTTAAGGTTAATAGCCAGGAGGGTTTACCGATATATACTGATTATTTAACGGAGAATTATTATTTGGTTCATCCATCAATGGCTGGAGTTAATTTGGTTGGGGGAAAAGTAAGAATGACTGCTAGAAAACAATGGTTTGACCAACAAGATGCACCTAACTTACAAACACTTTCTGTAGACTTTAGATTGACCGATAGATCTGGGATTGGAACAATTATTTATAAAGATCAGAATGGTTATCATTCTCAAATAGGTGGATATTTGACTTATGCTCACCATATTAATTTTAATAAATCTATGTTGCCTTCTAAAAGACCTTATCCTTCAAAAGATGATGATATTAATCAACTTTCGTTTGGCATAAGTGTTGGAGGAATTCAAAATTCTTTAGATCAAACTTCATTTGACCTTTATGATTATGATCCATTAATAGCAGGGATAAAGCAAAGTACAGGATATTTTAATGTAGATGCAGGAATGTCTTATGTAACTAATAAATATTATGGTCATATTACTGTGAAAAATTTGCTATGGAGTCCTCACAATATGTATGGTGTAGACACATATAGTAAAAGGCCTGATAGAACTAGTTTTAAGAGACTTGTTGCTTCTTTAGGTTATATATTTTATACAGAGTTACCTTGGTCCTTTGAGCCTTCTGTTCTTTTTCAAGCCGCAGAACTTACTAATGAAAAAGCGATTGATGTTAATTTAAAGACTTATTATAAATTAAGGCAAGGAAGGTTATGGGCAGGATTTTCTTATAGAAATAGTTATGAAGGGGCTCAATATTTAGATGGGCAACTTTTAAAAAGACAAAGACTGCAATTAATTACTCCTCTATTAGGAGTTGATTATAAAGATTTTATTTTTTCATATAATTACTCATATCAACAAGGGGATATTAGATTTGGATCTGGAGGCTTTCATCAAATTACACTTGGATTTAATTTCTTAAGAGGCTCCATTGATTGCGATTGCTTCTAATCTTTTTTTACCATGCTCTTATTAGGCTAAAGTGGGATTTAAATTCTCTTCCATCTTCTAGGTTTATTTTGAACCAGTAGTCTGTTTGAGGCATTGGTTTTCCGTTGTATGTTCCATCCCATCCGTCTGTTAATGGGTCCAGCTCTTTAAGCAGTTTTCCATGTCTATCAAAGATATAGACTTTGGTTTTTGGTTGGAAGTCTGCTCTTATTCCCAGTATTTTCCATTTATCGTGATACCCATCTCCATTTGGAGTAAAGAATTTTTTATATCCAATAACGGATACGTCTATTTTGGCGATTCCACAGTCGTTTTTATCTCTTATGTAAATAGTATGTATTCCTGGTCTTACTTTTTCAAACACGGGTTGATCTTGGTAAGGGCCTGTCTCATCATCAATAGCATATTCATAATCTCCTATTCCTAATGTTGCTGTTAAAATAGTAATGGTATTGTTATTGTCTTTGGTTAAGTCTTTTACTACTATGTCTTTTTTAGTTACAGTAGCTATTATAGATTCTTTTATTTTTATTGATAAACTTCTAGTACAATCTGTTCCGTCTGTTGTTTTAGCAGTCACTACATATTCTCCTCCTAGACCAATTAATATGCTGGAGTCTACACCAGATATATTTGGGGCAAAAGCTTGTCCGTTACGTGTCCAAGTATAGCTATAGGTTCTACTATCTGAAGATTTTACTCCAATAGGGATAGGATCTAGATTTAGACATACAATACTAGTGTCGTCGATTCTTTCAAAAAGCGGTAGAGGATTTACTACAAACTCAATCTTTTTAGTAATAACACACTGGGTGTTAAGAGGATTGGTTACTGTTACCGTTACAGTTTGTGTATTGGTATTAAAAGGATTGGGTAGAGTAGCAGCTGTTTGACTGACTCCTTTATCATCTTTATAACTAAAACTCACAGTATACTTATTTAAACTTTGTGTTACCCCAGTAATAGGATTGGTTAAAAGAGTATTTAAGACATTACTGGTATCAAATTCAGAGAATCCATCAGAATCATCTGCTCCATCATCACATTGTGGAGCGATGGTAACTGGATAAGCTTCAGGAGAATCGTTTACAACAAACTCTAGTGTAGTAGTATCGTAACATAGTCCATCAGGATTGTTTACACCACTTAATGCTGAGGCCAATTCAATTTTAATATCGATAGTTTGTGAAGTAGACAAAAATGGATTAGGTAGTTGATTACCAATAAGCGTTCCATCAGGAAGATAGTAGTAAGTAGTTACATTAGTTTGTGTTCCTACAAGTGTAGCTTGAATACTAGAGGTATCAAATGGAAATTTACCATCTTGAGAGTCTAAATCCAATGCACTATCTCCGTCACATTGTTTAGCTATAGTTACAGCATTAGCAACAGGTCTAGGCTCCACATAAAGAGTGGCTACTTGTTTAAGCCCTAAACACTCTACTTTACTAAGTTCAGTATTTTCAATACTAGCCCATATAGGTTGGGTGGTGGCAGTAGTATTAGTGAAGTCTGCATCTGGATCAATAGGGTTTTTACTAGTCAAAGCATCTTCTTTATTCTTATACAAACCAACTTTAATAGTTTGTGCAGAAAATTTGGCATCGGATGCTATAAGTTTTTGTATAATCTCTTTTAATATATCACTTTTAAAAGTAGCGATACCATCTTGACTTAATGCAGGGGAATCATCGCAAACGGCATAGTATAGCATAAAACTATCAGCAATTAAACTAGCACCAACTTTTATATCTATTTGGGATGTTCTATAGCAATTCTCAGAAGTTATAATTTTAACATAAATACTTTGATTAAATGCTTCATTAGTGAATTTAGTAGGATCTGCAATTAATGAATCTGTACTAAAATCAGATGCGGTGTAATACTCAAAGGTTTCGTTTTGATAATCGGAAGAAATTAAAGATTCATTATCAGTTAAATTAAATATCGATTTTCCATCATTAGTATCATCATCATCACATTGCTCTACAGTAATTAGTGATTCCACAACTGGAAGAGGTGCAACTTTTACCTCAAATGATGTAGTTGCCCTATAGCATCCAGAATTTTTATCAAGTACTCTAATATATATTTTTTCTCCTCCTTTTGTAGTGTTGGAATAAGGTGATGTCAATCCAGTGCTGGTTGTGTCGTCTGCATCAGCTTGACTGATATGGTAGGTAACAGTAAAATCATCACTACTTTGGTCGCCAAGAATGGTAGCTGTTTTAGAACTAAGATCAAAACCAGAAACAAACCCATCCTTATCATCACCAACGGAATTATCATCACATTTTATGATACTGCTAACTGCATTAGCAACAGGAAGCTTCTCAAAAACAGTTAAAATAGCTTCATCACTTATTGTTGGACATAAATATTGATCGGAACTTACTAGAACCCTAAATTTATTTCCATTCATTGTTGTAGTTACATTATTAACTGTTAAGCTGGATGTTTGGCTTCCTGAATAAACATCTGAATCAGTTAAGTCGTCCCAAGGCTCAAAGTTGGAAGAATTAACATTATAAATTTGCCAAGAAAATGACGGGTTGTCTAATGTTTCTGCACCTACACTAAAAGTTGCACTAACTCCCTCTTGGCAAGCAGTTGATGAAACAGGAATTGAATTAATTGTTACAGGAGAGCTTACTTTTTGAAAGAAATAAATTCCATTACTATCTTTTAATGGCTCTACAGTATAATCATGTCCTGTAATTCCTCCTTTATTATCAACTCCATTATTTTCAGTTGTTGGAATACCTATTCCTACCATTCCATTTCCATCCCCATCTTTAAATCCTGCTTCAATTACATCACTGCAACCATCTCCATCACTGTCTAAATCTAAATAATCCATTATAGTATCATCATCTGTATCAATAGAATAGTTCTCAATAGAAATAATTCCACTAAACACTCCATTAGTTGTATTATTTGTTCTTTTTTGAGTTATTGAAATTCCTGTTATTTCACTTGCAATAAAACTATAGTCAATTGTACTATTAGCATTAGTGTTTTGTTTAAAAATAATTTCATTGGCTGTATAATTAGATATTCCTGTTTCAAAGTTTTCATCAAAATTAGTATCCACCAAAATATTATCATTCGGATCTAAAACTGTAATGTTTTTCGTAACAGGAAAAACTTTTATAGAAAAGACATCTTCATTATTATTTTCAGTTTCATCAGGATTATCTATTAATTTAATATTTAATTTTTCTTTAAAGGAAAGAGTATAATTTATTTGAACATCAGTTCCAGATAAAACAGTAGATTTAAACACTCCATTTTCTCCTCCTTCAAATTTATTAACAGCTTCAGGGATACTGGTAATTACCCCCCCATTTTCTAAAATGGAAGTATTGATAGATTCATCTTTGTCAAATTTAATAGATGGACTGACTTCATTTGTTAGATCAATCTTAGCATTTCCAAAAGATTCTATAGAATTACTAATTCCATCATTATCGCTATCTATATCAATATTATCTATAATACCATCTTGATCAGAATCAGTAGGACACACACTTACTACTATTTTATTTGAAAGAAAATTAAGATTGGAACATTCTAAAACTCCTTCTAATTTATAAGATCCTGGAATTGTTGGTTTAAATATTGTTTCTGTATTTCCTGTTGGAACAAATTTCCCTGATGCATCTTCAATTAGCCATCTTATGCTATCAAAACTTTCAATTTTAGATGCTGTTAAAATAATGTTAGACTCACCATTTTGTTTAATACACGAACCAAGTAATTCAAGTTCGACATCGTAAATTATTTCAGGAGCAGCAGCAAATCCAGAATAAAATCCACCTGTTGTTGCAGCTCCACTATAATTAAAGTAGGCTACATATAGCTCATCATTTCCCGTAACGGAAATATCACCAGTTAATTTTTTAACTATATAAGTTACGTAGTTATCATTTCCAGTAACATTAGAAGGACCAGTAACTTCACTAAAGTTTTCAATTGCAGTATTATTTACAAAAATATCAGCATTTTTTTTGGTGATGAAAGTTACAGCTCCCTCAAAAGTTTTGTTTCCTACTTTATCAATACTTGCTATATTGTTTACATCTCCCTTTGTAGAGCAATTTAAAGGAGGAACAAAAAACATTCCTTGATTTGCAGCTGGTGCATTAGCAGACTCGTAAACACTTCCAGTTCCTTGAAATGCAAATAATTTATGATCTAAATCTTTAGCACTAACGTACATATTAGCTCCAACAGCATTTGAACTATATTTGTCACCTTCAATTAAAAGGTAGTCTCCAGCTTTCGCAATTGTTCCATACGATTCTCCATTAACTAAGATTTCTGTATTATCTTGATCAGCAATGATTAATACATTTTCCCATCCATCATTTCCATTCCCTCTAATAAATATATATTCTGACCCTACTAAATCAGCCCCAACTATTTGATCTATTCCGTAATCTTGACCTCCTGATTGAGATGCAAAACTTCCACTAGCAGAACCAGTATTTACTGCAATTGGTTTGTTTGAAGTTAATAATGTTCCTATTAACTCATTTCCTGACCCCCCCTGGCTTGCTAAAATATAACTCTCTCCTTTATTTAAAGAAACAACTAAAGGAGATGCAATAATCTTAGGGCCTCCAATTGTTTCCATACTTTTTGTAAAACTAAAAGTTAATTCAGTAAGATCTTCACTTGCCATTGCTGAAATAAAACCAATATGTGAAGAATTTTGATTTTGTAACATTCCAGCACGAAACCTTGTTCCTAAACCAGATGTTCCTTTGCTTACAAGAGCCCCAGCTTGATATTGTTGACCATCCGAATTTGCACGAACGGAAATATACACTTCAGACTCAGCTTCAATTATAAACCCTTTATTTAAAACTTGTTCAGTTTCCGACGATTCTACAAAAAGGTTACTCCACCAACCATTATTATCACCAGGATCTTGGGCTAATTCAATTGCTACAGGATTTGAATTTGAAACTTCACCTTCAGCAAATATGGTTCCTGACTCATTTGTTACTCCTAGAATTCCGCCAATTTTAACTATGTATTTTACTCCGCTTTCACTAGGTGTAGAGATGTACATCCACTGATCTCCAGGATCATCTTCAGCAGCCATAGGAGGGATATAGTGGACCTTACTAAGTTGAGCTTGAACTCCAGTAACAATCAATAGTAAAAACAGAAATAGAAATGTTTTTTTCAAATCTCTAATATAATTTTGTGTAAACTTAAGAGTTATATTTAAAAATAAAGAATAGCATTTCTGTTTTTATTAAAGAAAAAAAGAAAAATCAAGGTTTTATATAATCTGATAATAGTTTGGTTTTTCTATGTAATTGAATATCCTTTTTATAAATTTATAAATTAGATATTAATAGGCTCAAGCTTTTTTATAAATGAAAAACGATAGAAATAGAAGGGAAGCATTAGTGTATCATGCTAAACCAAAACCTGGTAAAATAGAGATAACCCCTACAACTAAACATAATACCCAAAGGGATTTATCTTTAGCATATTCTCCTGGAGTTGCTCACCCATGTAAAGAAATAGAGAAAGACATTAGTAATGTATACAAATATACTTCTAA
>Ga0163108_10002535_pt1 | contig 13214 bp, 11 predicted proteins | sample Fk1155metaG_FD_109644 | JGI IMG/M metagenome (GOLD analysis project Ga0163108, IMG submission 109644) | Marine microbial communities from the Central Pacific Ocean - Fk160115 155m metaG | ecosystem: Environmental > Aquatic > Marine > Oceanic > Photic zone | place: The Central Pacific Ocean...
CAGAGGAGGATATTTGCGTCAACCTCCAAATCACTTAGTTTTGAATTGGCGCGATTTCCCCAACATGTCCGGCGATATTGAAAAAAATGTGGTTGATTCAATGGTCGTTGCCTGGGCGGTAGCTTGGCATTCAAATCATGGGGGAAACGAGGTGAGCTTGGTCAAAGACTATGACCTTCTTGCGGTTGGAGGGGGGCCTTCTACAGTCGATGCAATTGCCACTGCTCTCCAGCGGGCCAACGCGTGTGGGCACGATTTAGCTGGTTCGGTGTTTGCGGCAGACGCTTTCTTCCCCTTTACCGATGCTCCAGAAATGTTAGCCCAAGCGGGATGTGCTCATGGAGTTGTTCCAAAGGGAGGAAAGAATTTTGAAATGGTAAGCGAGTTTTTTGCTCGAGAACAAATTAAAGTTCATTTTTTACCCGAAAAGTATCGCGGGTTCTGCCGGCATTGAGTGATTTAGATTCAGAGAGTAGTCCCAGAAAATAGCGAACTACCTTTTACGAATAATAATCAGGGGGGCCTGATAGCAATCCATTATTGATCTTAAAGTCGCTATGTGCTAGCTTGTGGAGGCCAAAAAATATGGATGTGGTGGCCGGTATACGACTAAGTTTTGCAGAAATTTTTAAAAAAAAGAGGAATAGCTCGGTGAAATTTCTTTTCATATCCGTTCAGAAGACAATGGACGTGATTGGGTTAAAGTGCCTTCACTACCAATTACTCGCCAATTCTTTTGAATCCTCCATTCTTTTCGCACCAGCCCTGAATCTGGGTGAAGATTCGCTGGGTGAAGATTCGCTGGATGAAATCGGAAAATTTGTGGAGGATATGGCTCCAGATATCATTGGATTCTCTGTCATGACAATTGATTTCAACCCGGCCGCTTTGGTGACGAGTTATTTAAAGCAACATTCACCGGATATCCCAGTTATCTGGGGAGGGCATCACCCCACAGTAGCTCCGGAAAGTTGTGTGGAATTTTGCGATTATGTCTTAATGGGTGAGGCTGACGAGGCTATTTTGAATATTGCCAACGCTATAAAGAAAAACCAAGGTCTAGAAAATGTCCCTGGTATTTATTTTATAAAAGATGGCGAAATCATAAAGAATGAGCTCCCTCCGGTAGATAATATCGACTCGTTATTGACCCACCAGCACGTACCTCAAAATAGTTATGTTTTTATGAATAACGAAATCAAGCCGCTAAATGATTCGTTGTCTAATGAGTTCGATAGATTTGCTGGAAGGATATATAACATACTGACTTCTAGAGGCTGCCCTTTATCATGCACATTTTGTTGTAACAGCTATTTAAAAGACATAAATGGGACCGACAAGCTTCGACGTCGTAGTGTTACAAACTTTATTGATGAGATTGAGGACGCCATCAAGGAACGTCCAGAAATTGCCTATATCAATTTTCTTGATGATTTCTTCATGATTGGAGCAACTAAAGAATATTGGGAGGACTTTCACAATCAATATACGCAAAGAATAAACAAGCCGTTTTTTACTAAGCCAATCCCAAGTTTTGTAACAAAAGAAAACATCATAGGCTTGAAAAAAGCAGGTTTGACTTGGGTAGGGCTGGGACTCCAAGCAAGCGATCGGATAAATAAAGAGGTTTTTGATCGTCCATCATTCGCGAGTCATTTTCTTGATTCGGCAAGAATGTGTGATAATGAAAATATCGCTGTCTATTATGACTTGATCACTGATAATCCTTTTGAAACCAAGCAAGATAAAATTGATACCCTTAGAGTACTAAGGGACGCCCCAAAACCTTGCCTTCTGTCAGTTTATTCGTTGACGTATTTCCCCGGGACAAAACTTTACGACAAGGTTCATGAAGAAAAGTTGCAAGGTGCATCTGAAGATGCCAGATATAGCGATCTAATTCTCCACGATGAGTCAATGTATAATTACCTCGTGAGACTGGCTGCCCATCTGAACCCAAAAATGTCAGAAAAAATTATTTCCATGTATGAAAAGGACCAAGAGCATACTCTTGAATTTAAGATCCGATTTTATGCTTTGCGTCTGTTTACGCTTGGTTTCAGAGAACCTTTGAATTACTTCCTGACAATCAAGCGGTCTCAGCGAGGGAGTTGGCCGAAAACCTTAAAAGCTCTTCCAATTTTCTTCTGGGAAGGGTTCAGACGGTATTTCTCGCAATTCCAATTCAATTTTATTCGCAAAAAACTGTCTTATGTTACGCCAATCAAGGTTAAGAAACCTCAACCAGTTTTCGTTAACCGTCCAAAGGTGACGTCTTCTGAAGATCCGAACAAAATGGCGGTTTTGAACAAATTCCGCGAGTAGAATGGTGACAGAAGAATCCAACCAAGCTTGTACTCTTTCGTGAGAATAAGTTAAGCTAAATGTAACGGTTTTCTAATCTTTTTGTCCAACTAAGTGCTATTTGGTTCTCCTCTACAATGAGGGGTTTGTGCTGCCCGTTGAAAATAACCAATTAGAAATTTGAGTTGAGCACACAGGGACAAACGCCCACACTTTTAATGGCATTGGGGGTCTATCTAAAAATTTCCTCCTTGTCACAAGGCCACTTAAGTTTCCTCATATTTGATTACTTCGGCGGGGCAGCTCTTGGCAGCATACTTGATTTTTTCTTCCAATCCTGAATAGCCAATCCCTTCTATTACCTGCGAGCTTTCCCCTGGTTCAACCTTAAAAACTTCTGGACAATTAAGCTGTGAAAAACCACAGAAAATACAGCCTTCCTCAATCCAGACACGCGTAATAGCCATTACCATCAAGCTCCATGATTACTATTCGTAAGAAGATAGAGTACATTATGAAAGGAAAACACCCTATTTTTTTTAATCTCCTTGATTAGACGTTGTTACCCGACCTTAACAGAGTCATGATACAGGATCCGATTCATCCTCAGAACCATTTTCTTTGAGAAGTGTTAGTTCCCAATGAGTGCATCTGTAGATTAGTTCTTAGACTTGTGGAATGAGAAAATCGTGTTAGGCCGAGTTGTTTGAACGATTTGGCGCTACAGAAATTCATTATAAATTTACAAACATACTGCAAAAAACTACTTCTAAATTATCCAAATTAACAGGATCTCAAGTAACGAGACTGAATGAGAGGTGGTTCCTAAAAGTTTACCGGCTGTTTTCCACCACAAGAGTTTTGCCCTTAAGGTGAGAATCATGCTCAATAAAACCTGATGGGGGGGCGCCGCCGGTGTGTCCATTATCAACTTTTCCACTTCGGAATAATCGTAAGTGTTTTTTAATGGAAAGAATACGAAAAGCTCCGTCAATATATTTGCCAAAATGAGGGGCCCCCTCCATATCTCCTCCCTTTAAGGTATTCAACAGCCTTGCAAGAATTACATAATGAAACGGTATTTTCTTCACAAGATAAAAAAGGAATTTGCTTCGATTAATGATACGAATAAGGCTGTGTGGCAGAAAAGGCATCATTTGAAGCAATACGATATAAGGAGCAAATCGCCTCTTCTGTTCAATTATGTTCCCAAAATTATAAGAAATTGATGATTCGCCCCTATTAACCCCGTCATAAAACTCCTGGGTAATTCGGCCTTCTTTTAAAGCTCTTTCAGTCTCTTCGCACGCAGGAAAATAATCCAATTCAAAGCAATGTGTCCAGTTAGGGTTTACCTTTAAATAATAATCCACTGTTTCTTTAAGAAAGTTATCGTCATCAAAATCACGCCTATCCAAACCAAAAATATGATTAACTTGAAAATAAACCCCGTGCTTCCTTAAATACCTAGTGCTATCAAATATATGTGAATCTTTGTCTGGACGAAGAACTTTTTTCATTCGATATTCTTCATCTATCGCTTGAATTCCAATTTCACAATAAGATAGCCCCGACTCTTTGAGTTGATAAATCAGATCTTCATCTTGCATCAAACAGGGATTGGTGCACATGAAATAAGGAAGTTTTACATATTTTTTATATTCTCGGGCGAAATCCCTGATCCATTGTTTCCCAGAAGTAAAGGTATCGTCAAAAAACCCCACGTGCTGCATTTTAGGGTTAGCTCTCTTCGCATCATAAAGTTCTTTAACAAGATTATCTACGCTTCTACGGCGGAAAATTCTTTCATTAATTTCATAATAAGCATCTCTGTATTTTGGACTTCCACAATAAGTACAACTAAACTGGCAACTTCTTTGACTATTAACGGTATAAAGGTGTTGGAAAAAAGGATACTCTCTCCATACGTCGGACTTATCTTGGAAAGGCAACTCGTCTAACACAGGTAATTCACCCATCCCGCTTCCTTGTATTATTCCACTATTCAAATAATAAACCCCTGGAATTTCCGGGCTATAGTTTTTAGCTTCAAAAGCTTCTATCAACTTGGGTAAGGAAATCTCCCCATCTCCTTTAACAATATAGTCAAAACCATAATCACCAAACATATCCTCGATCGGTGCAACTGTCGTATGAGGCCCACCTGCAATGGTAAGTACATGAGGAGCCTTTCTTTTGATTATTTGAGCAAGGTGAGATGCTCTTTTCCAGTACATAGTAACAACAGAGAAACCAATTACATCTGGTTTAAATGATAAAATGTAATCTATGTATTCCTCGTCTGAAATATGAAAGGCGAATTTGGCAATATTAAGAAATTTTAAATCGATTGTTGTGTTATAAATCAGATCGGGGACTAAAAAAACCCTAGCCTCGTGGCCTTCATTCTTTAAAATTGAAGAGAGAAGGTTAATGCCCACAGAATCATATTTATTGATCTCATTAACAAGAAAAACTTTCATTTCAATTCTTTCAATTAAAAGTGATGGCTATCAAGATACCATTGGTGGGTATGGCGAATACTCTCCTCAATCGATACTACCGGCTTAAACCCTAGTTCTCGAAAAGCTTTATAACTATTATAATACATAAACTTATAGCTCATTTCAACAGCCGGCAAAGAAGGATACATATCTTTTCCTATTAACCGGGAAAGCGCATCGTTTCCCATTCCTACCACATATAGCAGCCATTTGTGCAGTCGATGCTTAGGTGGCTTTCTCTTGATAATATTAAAAATGATCTCAGTTATTGCCTTGTAAGATAGGCGCTCATTGCCAAGTATGTATCTATGTCCCCGTCTTCCTTTACTCATTGCAGCAATCATTCCCTCAACGACATCATTGACGTCAATGACTGTATTACCCCCAGGAGGATATGCAAACAGTTTTCCTTTTTTAGCGTTAAGTAATACTTGCCCAGAATTACAATGGTTATCGCCAGCTCCAAAGATGGTTGTCGGATTAACAACAACGATGTTTAATCCTTTTTCACAATAATCCCAAGCTACCTGCTCCATTTTCCATTTTGAAAAAGCGTAGGGATGATGCTCCAAATTAAAAGAGAAGTCCTCATCTATTACCTCGGGGTGAGACGTTGCACCAATCGTGGTGGCCGAACTCATTGCCACAACTTTTCGCACACCACTTTTAAAGGAAGCGCAAAATAAATTTTCAGATCCTAGAACATTAACATCGTTTAATTTTTTTTTGAATTTAATCCCTTGTTTAACCAGAGCTGCCGTATGATAAACAACCTCGCAACCTTCCATTGACTTCAAAAGACTTGAAATATTACTCAAATCACCAATATGATGTTCAATATTTAAATGTTCTATTCTCTGGCAATCAGATTTCTCCCTCCTCAAAATAGAAACTCTGTGCCCATCATCACAAAGCCTTCTAACCAAAGTACCTCCTGTAAAGCCCGTGGCCCCTGTTACCAAAATTTTCATGCTTTTTCTAGAAACTTCTATAACGAATTTACTTACAAAAAACCTTACTCAAAAGAAAATCTGTTAGTGAAAAACTCACCTTATTTAGAAATACTAATATTTTCCCTTTGCTACCCACAATGATTTCCCCAGTACCTTTTTGGGCATTGTAAAGAATTTCACGGGCAACGCGGTCGGCAGACATCAAATTTTTCGAGGGCAACTTAAAATCATTTTCCGTGGATTGTAAGCCATCAGTATAAAAATTGGTGTCTGTACCGCCAGGACAAACTAGCAATACTTTAATATCGGTATTTTTCAATTCAACCCGCAAAGATTCGGTTAAACCATTGAGAGCCGCTTTTGAGGCACAATAAGAACCGTAAAAAGGGACTCCTCTTTTCCCAGCAATCGAAGAAACATTAATTATGTGGCCACTTCCTTGATTTCGCATCAGGGGTATTGCCTGTTGAATGCAGTGAAGCGGGGCTAAAAAGTTTAAACGAAACAAAAATTCAATCTTTTCCAGGTCAATTTCTTCCACAGAACCACTCATACCACGACCGGCATTATTGACCAGAACATCAAGCCCGCCAAACTCCTCGTCAATTTTTTGAAATAGCTGTTTGACTTGAGAGGATTCGGTGACGTCAGTAGGAATAACCAAAACCTTCTGCCCTTCCTTAGCGATTGAGGTCGCTGTGTCCTCAAGGTCTGTCTTAGATCGAGATGCAAGAATTAGATTTGCTCCCTGCTCAGCAAAAAGAACTGCACAAGCTTTACCAATACCTCGGGACGCCCCGGTGATTAATACCGTTTTTCCTGCCCAATCAGATGGCATGCAATGAATCAACTATATATTTATTATTCGTTAAACTATCCAACCTTTTCTTGTTCAATTTCTTTTCTCGAATAACGGCTATTGGAGGCATAATCAATAACTTTCGCATCGGCATGTTCCTCCAACGATTTCTTGTAGTAACTTTCCTCGTCTAGTTCCAATTCTGGAGGCAAGCTAGATTCAACCATTTTCCCATCAACAAGTTTTGCTGGAGAAGTAGGGTGTTCAAAAATGTTAATTGGAAGGCTTTCAGCATCATAGGCCGCATCCATGTATTTTCTTCTATATTCGGTATCAAAACTGATCAGACATTTGGGATTCTTATCTTGGAAGTGAGTGAATTCGTTGGTTCGCCGCAAAATTGTCGAAAGAGACTCTTTGCGAAGATTCCCAAACCCAAGATGATTCGCAACACAGGACATGATTTCCCCATATAGGCTAACACTCACTTTTTCCCTTCCGGCTGGGCACTCATATGCTCCTGTTAGATTAGTATTCCAATCAAACCTAAGTACATCAGCATATTCTTTGAGTAAGTCATCAAATATCCAATTACGATCTTCTTCAGTAAGTCGTTCATTCCAGGTTTCTTCGTACCGTCCCTGCGTAACAACTAACGCACCACTAACTCCAATGTCCAAACTCCTAGCTAACTCCAGTATCTTAATAAATTCCTTCCTATTCGAGTGGCTTAACATGGATGAAAAATAAACATCAATTCCTGCTTCTTTACCCCACTGCACAACTTTCATAACCTGATTAAAATGTCCTGGTGCACCGCGGTTCTTATCATTAAGTTCAGGGTCAGCACCGTCTAAGCTAAGATGGAAGACCGCAACACCCAGTTTTTTTAATTCAAAAACCCGCTCTCTAGTTAACGAAAGACTATTGGTCACCAAAACGATAATATTTCGTTCGGGATGCATTGCCTTGATAACCTCGTCTAAGTCAGGTCGAATTGTGGGTTCTCCTCCAAGAATTATCGATAGGAAAGCCCCTTCTTTTTCTGCCTCGAGCCAAATTTTTTCAATTTCAGCTGGAGATAAAGGTTTCTTCCCATCTTCATTATATTTAGTCGCGTAACAAAAAACACAGTGGGAGTCACATTCGTAATTTATAACCCATTCAATTACACGAAGCCTCGTCTCCTTTAAAACCATTGTGCGGAAAAGTCCAACCATTGCCCTGACCAAAGCCCTTGGGTGTTTGAATAAAAATCGAGAGTGGTGTAGTGTGTGCCTTAGACCTCTTAATTCCATTTAATTTGACCTCACTTTTTGGAGCTTGGAGTTTTCTCTGGAAAACCCGTTTTTACTTATTTCTAGAACCTTACCAAGAGTATTTTTTAAGACCGCTGGCCGTAGAGACAGCGTTTTTGAAAATTCAATATCACCTAGTGAAACACAGGTAAAGCAATCTTCCTTCTTCCGTACTTGTTGAACATTTTCCCAAGCTTGAGCGATACCATGTTCTTTAATACTTGAACCCTTCTTCCAAAGAGGAACACAACTATACAAACTTCCATCAGAATCCAGAAAACAATAAAGTTCTCCTGCGCGGCACCGTGAATAATAAGTCGGCAATTTATCTTTTTGATCGCTATAAATAACATCTTTCCCAGGAGCAGCCCAATTACTAATCTGCTTCATAGCGTCATAAGAATTAAAAAAAAGGTAGCCATTCTTCTTATAATTTATCAGTTGGTCGTGGTACTTGCCCGTTTCTTCTAAAGAAATGTATGAAGGATGATTAGACCCGCAATCTTTCTCATCTTCTCCAAGAACATACTGACAAAAATTGAAAGGGATATCATACTTCTTAGAAAGTTTAGCCAAAGATTCCACGGGTGTTTCTTTACTTGCATTGATAGAAATTTTGTTGAAAACCCCGTGTATCCGAACAGGCAAACCTACATTTATCGCTGCCTCTAAACCCTCGATAGTTTTTTTATAACTGCCTTCCCCGCGAACAGCATCGTGAGAAGCCTCATTCCCATCAATGCTAATTTGAAGAATATCCAGATATTTTAAACTATCTAAATGCCGAGGAATAAACTGTCCGTGAGTTGCCATCTCTATAAACATATCCTTATCTCTAAGATATCGAATAATCTCACCAATATCTTTGCGGGCTAGAGGCTCGCCTCCTAAAAGTCTCACAACCCTGGTTCCCATAGAATGAAACTCATCAATAATATCTTTGATATCCTGTAAAGAGTAATCCTTATCATACAGGTTTTCTAGATCAGCATAGCAATAGTCGCAGGATAAATTGCATGCTCTTGTAACCTGCAATTCCAACATAAACGGAATATTTTTCTTATTAACATTAGCCTTAAGAAGTCCTGCAAAGACCTTCGAAAAACATTTTATTTTTTTATATGGCGTGTAATTCATAATAATTCATTGGAGGTTAACTCAAACCGACTGCTGCCGCCACCCTTACCACAGGTTATTGTAACATCCTCGTGACCTGCTTTGATATAAGGGAACAATACGTTATAAAAATGTCTGCATAAGTGACCAAAATCGTCTTGTTTGATCTGCCAGGTCATTCCGGGTTCATAATAACCACAAGATCCTTTTACTTCTATAATTTTGTACTCAAAACTATGGGGTTTTTCCGATGTCAATTTCTTTAACTCCACACAAACATTGGCATCAATCGCGGGACAGCAGACGATCACTTTATCTCTAGTACGTTCCCACTTAAACCAGCCTTCATTTTCAAAAGTAAGAAGGTAGGGCATCAGTGAATGTAAGAGCTCATAGCAATGGCCTTCTGGAATAAGGTCCATTAATCGGTAGCTTTTTCCTTCATCATATAGGTTGCAGTCACTGCAAGCTTTTAGTGCTTTAAATTGTATGTCTCGGTTTCCGCAAATCATTTCGCCCTTGTAGCATAAAATTTAACCGCGTTAATTATATTTTCTAACTTGAAGTTGAGCATCATAGTAATATCAGCATCGGGAAGACTTCCGCAGGCATAACAATCATGCTTAGGCATATGATCCCACGCCTCATCGAATCCGTCCTTGAACACATTTTTAGAATCTTTCCCCCATTGAAAAGCACACGGATACATCTCCCCATCAGCGTCAATAAAAAGAGAATTGTCCTTTCTTTTACAGCACAGCAAATCATAATCTTCAGTATGATTAGATTTGTCATTCTTAACAATGAAATCTTCATCATAGGGCCACCGCTTCATATAGTCTAAGGCAGCCGTTGAATAGCCAATCGGAACCCCCTCCTTCTTCCTATTCAACATGTCATTGAAAAATTGTTTTTTGGAATATTCTTCAAGCCATTTATCTTGTTGATGGTAATTTCTCTCATCATAGGTTGCAGCCACAGAAACCGTTAACAGAACTCCTTTTTCTTTAGCGAAAGAAGTCAAAAAATCGAGAGAATTTTTATTGTTGTGGGTTAGAACAGCCTTCACACGAACTGGGATATTATGTTTTAAAAGCAACAAAATAGCATCAACTGCTTTCCGGAAGCTTCCCTCGCCTCTGTTAAGGTCATTCCCTTCTTTTTCTCCATCTAGGCTGACACATACGGAATCACACAAAACTAACTCGTCTAGATGCCTTTCAGCTAAATAACCATTCGTAATGATTTCACAGACCATTTTCTTACTTTTAATATGCCGGATTATCGCTCCAATTTCTTTAAACATCAACGGCTCCCCACCCAACAATACTATCAGCCGACAACCTCGGTCATAAAGGGTATCTACAAGCTCAATGAGATTGTCTCTGTTGATGACCCGCTTTTCTTGAAGGTTTAAATGTTGGCGTTCAGGATTAAAAACATCCACATAGCAATAAAAACATTCAAGGTTACAGCGATTAGTGATTATAAGATTTGCCATTAATGGTGCACGGCTATTGGTGAGCTTTAATTTTATCAAATTAAGCCCAAGAATAAATTTACAATAAAAATTAAACAGCTCTCGCTTTTTCATTTGAAAAATTTTAAAGCTAAATAAAATCTTTAATTCGCAGAACTTTCAAATACAATCTGATTTATATTACTCGGGCATGTGCAACTCTGGCATCCATCTGCATGCAAAAAGGCTGGGAATACTGAGTATAGGGCTTGGGGACACATGGTTCCGGTAAGATCCACTCGGAAAATATCCCCTACCTCACAACCAACATGACATTGGCCTTTAACCGAAACAACTTCGACACACACAGTGGAGGTCACCACATCCATCGGCCTCAACGGCCGCAACATTTCCTTGACACTATTAATCCAAAAATCAATTCCCTTAACAGGCTCAAGAAACAAACGAACGGTAACAGTATTTTCACTATTCGGGCATGTCAGCACTAACTCATCCTCCGAAAAGTTTGCATCATACATAAGTGCTAGAACCATTGGATATAGGGAGTGAAACAATTCTAAACACTTAAATTCCTTTAAGAAACTGTCGTCATCAAATTTCTCATCTTCTTTTTTGTGATACCTGCACTTAAGTGAAAGTTTATCAACTGTCACGCTATTTTGTTTTTGTTCTAATTTTTTCATTAAGTCACACATTAGCAGCCCCCTTTTTTTCTATAATCACATACATAAAACTAGCTAACCACTTATCAAAGGGGGATAAAACTTTCTCAACCAATTTCACCAAAGGATATAAAAATGTAGGGATGAACTGAGGGAAATTATAACCCCCTGCGATCCAATACAAAAATTTGGAATGTAGTTGCACTGCGACTAAATTCAACTGTCCACACCTACCTGACATGGAAAAACTTTGATCACAGAACATGTTCGTTGCAGTCGCTGAGTTTGCATCAATTAAAGGATTAATATCCCCAGCTTTATTAAACCCTATATTTTTAGCATCACAATTTTCAGGATGAAGATAATGCCAAATAGGGTAAGAGAGAAGAGATATATAAGGATCGCTGATCAATACCCTTCCTCCGGGTTTTAGAACCCTTTCAGCTTCCTCAAAAAATGCAACGGGGTCTTGTAGGTGATGAAGAACATTGATCAAAATAATATTCCCTACCGAAGAATCCTTAAAAGGCATGTCAAATGCGGAAAAAACAAGATCATTTTCCTTAATAAATAATATATTACTGCGAATCAACCCTGGAATATGCTCCCACAGAAGGCTGCTACCAGAGCCCATTTCTAAAGTCACGGTATTTTCTGATAGATTATTTTTTATGTAACGATAGACCTCCCTAGACCAAAAAAGAAGAAGTTTTTTTTTAGAGAGAATTTCAGTTTGGACACCGGTCATCTCTTCAGGGTTGCCCCAAACCTCACTCATCATATCATTCGTGGCGAGAACTCTTTTTTTATGGTTTTTTTTTATAGTGGCAGGCACAGCTCTATCGATTCCCTGGTATCTCAGGCGACTCGCTCGAGAAAAATTGACCTACTTAGAGAAATATATCAAAAAATACCGCAGTACCTCACGATAAACATAAAAACTAGCTTATGAAGCTTCTATCCTTGAATTGAGTTTTTGCTGTACGTTAATGTGAGTAAACTGTACGTTCAAATACCCAAAAAATGCTTTTACCAATTTCACACCGTCTTCAACCGAATCTAATCCTTTTAAATGTCTTAGGACCATAGCCGGATTAAAGTAAGCCCGCTTAAAGGCTTCCTTTTGCTTTTTTAATAAAAGCTCACCGGTAAGGCCATGGGGTATGAAAACCGGGTCTTCAGTTGCCATCGTCAGTCTCTCAAAACTTGAACGATCAAAAGTTCCATACTTCTCCGCTGACTCCCATAATGGGGCACCGGGAAAAGGAGTCATGAGACTAAACACTGGATAATGACCCTTAAGGCCAATGGCGAAGTTTATGGTTTCCTCAATAGTATCCAATGTATCGCCTGGATTTCCCAAAACAAAAAAAGTTTTAAGCTTAAGATTTGCGTCTAAAATACCCCGACTGGTAGCCAGCATACTTTCTTTAGTGGTTCCTTTTTGCATTAGATCGATTATTTTTTGATTCCCAGACTCAACTCCCAAGGCCACGATCCAGCACCCAGCTGATTTCATGGCTTTAAATATGTCCATATCTCGAACATTAGCATGCGCGGTTCCATACCAGGTCATGTCGAGATTTCTTTTGTTAATCAATTCGCAAATTTTAAAAACACGCTTTTCATTGAGGGTAAACGTGTCGTCAAGAAAGGTAACCTCCTTAACACCATATTGCTTTTCTAAAAAACTCATGTAATCGACAACATACTCGGGACTATGAGCACGAACTATTTTGCCTGATGGGGTTTCACAAAATACACACTTGTAAGGGCAACCCCTCGAGGTAGCTACTGTCATAAGGGGAACCCTTTTATGATGAAGGAGATAGGGTTTGTAAGTTGCCAAAGGCGGTAAAAGGTGTACTGCCGGGAAAGGCAAATCATCTAAATCTTTAACTCTAACTCGCTCAGAGTTTTTGATTACTTCACCTTCTGGCGTTTTGTAAGCTAATCCTTCGATATCTGAAAAATCTTTCGATCCATTTTCTAAATGCTGTACTAGTTCATGAAGGCTTTCCTCAGCCTCACCAAGACAGCAAAAATCAATAGGAGTTTCCCTCAGGGTTTCTGCTGACATGAATGTTACATGAGGTCC
>Ga0163108_10002539_pt1 | contig 13209 bp, 11 predicted proteins | sample Fk1155metaG_FD_109644 | JGI IMG/M metagenome (GOLD analysis project Ga0163108, IMG submission 109644) | Marine microbial communities from the Central Pacific Ocean - Fk160115 155m metaG | ecosystem: Environmental > Aquatic > Marine > Oceanic > Photic zone | place: The Central Pacific Ocean...
GTGTTGTCTTTTTTGTTAATTTGCAGATCAAAAAAACTAAATGCTTTTCTTCGAGTTTCTTCCGGTAATCCTGAATCGGGGATTGGTAACTGCCTTGCAGCAACAATTTCTAATAGTATAGCGGGGTTACCTGTTTGTTCGCTCAGGTAGGCAAATTCTTTTGGGTAATTCCGGTTTAATCGAGAAACTTCATCTAATAAGGGAGTCATTTTATCAATCACTTGCTCTAGTTGTTTTATTTGATCTTCGTTAAAAGGAGCTAAAAACCATTGGGTTTCCCGCGGGACGGAAAGTTGTTCATTAATAGGTCGTGCATAAAAATCATTAAGAATTTCAGAAAAGTTTTCAATGAAAAAGGTTTTGATTGTGTCTTCGAAGTAGGGAAAATTTAAAATTAAAAAACGAGGATCGGAAATAATATTAAGGCTGTAGGCTTCCAACTCGTTTGTCGCACCAACAAATTTTTGGGTTAAATGGAGAGATTCGTGAAGGTGTGTGGCTTCCCGGTATGCTTTGCTATCAATTAAAATAGCAGCGGGCGAAATCCTAATAGTGTCAAAGGTCGTATGAGCTAATTGCTGAGGGGCGAGGAGCGCGTCAGGCCAGGATTGAATAATGTACTGGCGAAGAGGGATTTCACGTAGTTCCGGTTTTATTTTTTTAAGTTTTTCCAAAACTCGTCGCATTCTATCCGCGGCTTTAAAGTGGAGTGATTCTCCTTCGTGGCATTTGGCGCATCCAAGTGAATGAAACCCTGGAATGGAAAAGATAACAGGACTTTCACTTTGATTAAGTTGTATCGATACATCTAATGTGTCGGAAGGCGGGTTATTGGGTTGAGTTGTATGGGTAAGGTGGGTTTTTATCAGTCTGTGTAATTCTCCAGCATCGGTACCCGTAGCCAGACTTTTCTGAGCGAACAGGATGGATACATTGCTCCATGACCAAATAAAGATACAACAAAAAATAAACAGTCTTCTAGTTATGTGGTATGCCTCCCGCCTGTAAACCCTGTGACTATTTGTCCAGAACATTCAAGCGTTGCCAGACGCTTATTACTTTTCGTCCGTTGCGATCTTCTTTAATACCGTCCCAGGTTGCAAAGGCAACTAGAGCCGGATCTTTGCGTGTTAAATCCGCGTCCCATTTTCCTATCTTTGGCATATCCCTTAGAAACACAACGGTCCATACACCATCTTTCCATTCCCCGTAGCCTTCTACATTTTGGTTTTCAGCGGGTTGAGGGGTGATCGTACCGAACCCTTCAGCATTAAGCTCTTCAACAGCATTTTGCGAGGTAAGGTTAAGCTTAGTGACCGGATTGGACATAACACCACCAAAAATTAATGCGTCCATATCCACATCACCGGAATACTCTTGATCTGCCTCTGCTTCCAATGTTTCCTCAAGGCCAGACTTCCAATGCCAGATATTGACCGGCTTTCCGCGATTGCCCATCCCAAAAAAAGGCTCATTGTGTCCATGCGTATGCAGTGTAGCGTCGCCAAGCGCAAACTGTACCGCGACACCGTCACGAAAATGGTCTTGGTTCAGTTCAGAAAACGCATTCTTGGATGGGTCTTCCCACCTTAGGCGTATAGCAATTTGTTCTCCATTATTTACAGAAGCGAAATTAATAATTTCTATTGCATCCCGCCTAGCAGAAAGAGGCCGCATTACTAAGTTAGTTGTCTTAACTCCATCCCAGATAGGGCTATTAACATCTGTAGTTATTTCGAAGTCCTTCCTGAAAGAAAAAATATCTGTTTCAAATTCTGCTTTTTTTAATTTTTGAGTAAAATGAGAACGGATGTAGTGAACTAATGCCCAGAGATCATTTTCCGGCAGATGTGCATAAGAACTCATCGGGGTCCCATCAAGTCCCGAGCTCAAGGTTCGATAGATATCTTCTGGTTCATGGCCAGCTTTATAATAGCTAGGGGAAGTAATATCGTGCACGAAGACTGCATGCTTCCAAGCGTCTTGCAAAGACTCTGCGAGTCTGCCATCACCACGTAGTGATTTCCCGTGACACTCATTGCACCTGTTTTTACTAAAGAGCTCTTTGCCTTTAGCAAGCAGCTCCGGAGTTGCTCGTGGTGAGGTGCCTATTTTAATTTTTTCACCTTGAGGTTCCTTGCTAAATCTAGGGGAGAAGTTTTTAATAAGATTAATAAGAGCCCAGGTATCCTGCGGTGATAAAGCATCTTCCCAGGCAGGCATAGAAGTTCCAGGTATTCCTTTAATAATAGTTCTATATAAGTCCTCGTCTCGAGGGAGTGTGTCCGTCGGAGTAGATCGAAATTTAAAAATCCCTTTTCGAAAATCTCGTGGCCAAGGATAAAGGTAGTTGGTTGCGGTACCTCCGCCATTACCATCCTTCCCATGACAGAAGACACACATGTGGAGGTAGATATTGCGCCCTCGAGCTAGCAAACCTTCTTCCTGCATTGCTTCAGGTTTCTTTAGCCCTAAATCGCTGTGCGAACCCCTTGTACGGAATGGATCTCCGCCCCCATCATCGTGGTGGTGGTGGCCCATCGATTTTTCATCAACGCGATATTCGCTGCCTGGCTGAGGGGGTTTAGTATGATGTTCGTGTTCACCTTGTGATAAGGCATAACTGGGAAGGAACAATAAAATTAGAAATACGGCTAACGGGCGAGAAAAAAATCCTATAGACCGGTTCAGATTGATTAGTAGTTTGCTAATGGGCTCCTCCATTACTTGTACCTCTGAGTCGGGCGGTCCGTTTAAAGCCTATCAATTACTAGTAAAATCTACTAGCAGAGTTATGGATCACCACGCAGGTTAAATCACAAAATATCGTGTTAAAACTAGCTTTGTTATTTAAGATGTAAGATGTTTTTTTAAGGATTTTTTTAAATTATTAATTTTTTTTAAGTTTCCCTCGAACCATTTTAACGCCTTGGTCTAAATCTCCTAAGTCTTTAAGATTGAAATATTCTTCTTTAAATCCAAGTCCAAAATACCAGACGTTTTCGAGTCCTCTTTCCGTATTAGTCCACAAATAATAGCTACCATCGCTTCTAAATGATTTTGGTAATCCGATTCTTTCGCCATCCTTGCTTTTTGCTGGGCGCGAAGGGTCGTATATATTTTTTAGCTCCTTTAGTGTCGGGAGTCTCCAGTCATCAAAGCCAGCAAACCCCTTAGCATTTTTTAAATCCACATACTCTAGTGCCTGATACCAATTCATTCCTTTTTTAAGCTCGTGATATGAATCTGCTTTTTGCCACAATAGACCAGAGTTTTGGTCTACGACAGTTCCATTTCCCAGGTCTATGTATCGAGCTGCCCACGCTATATTTATATATGTTGTGCTAGCTATGATGACTGTAGCGAGCAGAGCTCCCAAAAATCTTAGCCGAAATAACATTTTTGTCTGCGAGGGGTGAAAATTATTTTTTTTCCGTATAAGACCAAGCATAAATAACTAGCGATTAATGGTGTATTGGATAACTAATTATACAAATATATTTAACCAAATGTCACGAATAGTCTTCTTAAAATTATTGTAAACATATTTGCAATGAGTTTTCTTAGCCTTTAGAATCCTGACTGTCTTGAAACTATTAGTTTTGGCTCTACGGAGATCGTCCTTTGAACACCACTCTAATGCAAATAATTACTGATTTTGTGAATACTTTGCCGCCTTTACTTCAGCTTTTATTGGGAGTATTTCTAACATTGGGGTTTATCAAATGTTTTATGGCTATTGTCGACTTTATCGAAGATAGGAGAGAGGGGAAAAAATAGTTAAAATTTACTCCAAGAATTAACCGGCTTTTTTTACATTAATTAATACAATTAAAAAACCCCGCCTTTTAAAGCGGGGTTTTTCATTACTACAGGGAGTTTCCGTTAATTCCTATTGATAGGAATTTTCGGAAGCTCCCTTTATCAAATTACTAGACAAAGGATCACCTCCTTTCATCCAAGGGAACCATATCCACGCTTGAGACTCCCCTGGCGTCCACATGCGTGCTAGTTTGCTTTAAATCAGATAAACCGTTCCAAATAAGTTTAAAGTTTAAACCTATTTTTTGGATTTTACCAAGCACTCCTTCTCAAGTTCTTTACTTACTATCAAATCACACTTTTTTGGATTCTTTTTCACTACAGCGTAACAATAGGCCTGAATGTCTCTATTGAGAATTAGGGTGCAATAGTATGTACTGTGGTCCTTATGCTTAAAACGATTCTCAGGGTTCTTGATTGGATTTAAGGCGAGACAGAGATGGCGCTTATCTGGCCCGGGAATTTTTCCGCTTGCTTTTGCAGCTGATGACCAAGCCTCTTGCGCACGTGTCATGTCTTCCATTGGGCCTATCCCATCTACTGTTTTAACTTCTGCTCCACCAGGTCTTCCTTGGCGGACTTCTGTTGACTCAGCGTCGCATAATTTAGGATCCGGAATTTCTACAGCGGCCCATAATGACTGTGTGAAAACAAAAGATGTGAGCAGTATAATAAGTAGCCAAGCACCTGTTACAATTTTCATTGTCTCCTCCCTCAACATAGGCTCGGAATTATTTGACTTAACTAGGGCAGGCCAAAAAATTCTTTAATTTTTAGAGGATAAACCATTTTTCTTTATTCTTGCAAGCCTTAAAAACCCTTTATACTCTAGCTGTTAGAAGGAGAATTTTGATTTTAATCAAGTTTTCTTAAGTTGTTTTCTTAAACCATTGATATAAAAATACTTTTTTAAATAAAAGTATTTTTATTTTTGAAATAGGGCCTTGGTCCTGTAATAAATTGTAAACTATCGATGTAAACTAATAATGCAGTGTTTGAAGAATATTTATCAAGGTTATAAGGATTATTAGTGTTTGGAAAACCTTGTTCGAAACTGATAAATACTTATCTATTACCGGATTAAGTCGAAATTTTTAGTTCTAACTCTAAACTATTAAGCACTTATTATTGTAAGAACTACTTCAAAATTTTAATGTGAAAAATTTACTTCAAAAAATTACGGTCATATCTATTGAAAAGAATTTTATCGAATAAAGAGTTTAAGGTTCTTTTAGGTCTCATCATTTTTGCAGCAGTCTTTAGGATACCAACCCTTGGAAGTCCTCTAATTGAGGATGAGGCTATATCCTTTAATCGCTACATTGAGGTGCCTTGGCAAACGTTGGTTCTTAAGTATCACGATACGAATCAGCATACTCTGTTTCTCTTAACGGCCAAAATTTTTACCTGGATTTTTGGTGAAACTGAAGTTGCTTATCGTCTTCCCTCATTTGTTTTTGGCGTTTTGTCGATTCCTCTAATGTACCGACTTGGGTTGGCAATGAAGTTTCCATGGTCTTCCGCCATACTTTCCTCAGTTTTAATGGCACTATCTTGGCCACACTTGAAGTATTCGATGGAAGGTAGAGGTTACGGAATCACAATATTCTTAGCCCTTCTAATAACATTTTCAGCGATTAAGTTTTTAAATAATTCTAGGTGGGTTTGGGGCGGAATTTTTATAGGTTCAGGGTTTGCTATGACAATGGCTCTCCCAAGTAGTTTATTTTTTTTATTTGGGTTGCCTGTATGCATGATTATTGTGAGATATTTTGAATTGTGGAAAAATAATTTTTCAATAAAAAAATTGGTTTTGTTTTGTTTCCCATTCTTAATAATGTTTATTTTTATTGGTATTTATTTCTTGGTTATTTATGAGGGGCTTAAGTATGGAAAGGAAATTCAGCCTTTAGTTCTCGATGGAAAGAGAGTTATGGAGCTGACCGAATTACTTGTTGCTCCGTGGGGGCTTTATGTATATTTGTTCTTTGCTGTAGGTGCTTCGAAGTTAAAAGGGACAAGAGAAAGGGTAATTTTTATATCTATTTTTTTCGTTCCTATGATTCTTACACTTGTATCAGGAGTTGTTGGGTATGCTCGGGTTTATATTTATTGGCTCCCCTTCATTCTTTTTATTTCAGCTTATGGGATGGTTGAAGTAATTTCTTTTCTTAAAAAAAATACAGGAAATTTAGTTTATGGGTTTGGAGCGGGTATAATTTTTCTTTTGGCATTTTCTCCGACGAAGCAAATCACTAAGTATTACGAGGCTAGAGATAATGGTTCTTTGGTTGTGGCAGGACCAAATCCGACCTTATTGGAGGCAACTACAATAGCTGGATGGGTGAACAAAAATATTTCACAAAATACTCTTATTGTCGTCAGTGCTGGTGGCCCAGAATCAAGTGCTTTGATTCGCCATATGAATGAAAAAGTTCTGGAGCAAATGACCTATTTTTCTCGTGGTGGGGAATTGAAGAAAGTTATTTTTATTGCTCATCAGGATATGCCTCCATGGGATTATCCTTTTATGCCTATGGTTCCAGAGCACATTCTTAAGCTTCCTTCTAGTATATTTAATAAAATATACTCGTTTGGCAATCTTGGTGTATATGAGCTTAATTTGAAGATCGAAAGATTAATTCCTTCTACCTTTGACCCTGATTACGAAGGTAAGGTGGGAAATGCAAATATACCGAAAGTCAAGATTCGACAAACTGAAAGACCTAGAGTGGTAGGAGAAAAGGCTCTTCTAATCGAGAATAACTCTGGTAAAGCGATGGATATAATTTCTCCTGTAGTCAAGCGAGTTGATATTACAGAGGATCATGCTTATCTTTTATATACTTTTATTACTGATTTCCGACCACTTAAAAACGCATTTGTTCATCTTGCTGAAAAGAAAAATTGGCCACCGGCTTTAGGATATTTAAATCCATTGCTAGGGACTTTTCTAGTAACAGGACAGAATGATCCTTGGAATATTTATTATAGTTTGTCTGCTCTAAATAAGGGGCGGCATTTTTTCCAAGAAAGAATAGCCGTTCAAAGAGGAAAAAATTATTATGACGGATTGCAGGCCTACCTATTGACCGATTGATATCAGATTTTCTTTATAGAAGTGATAAAAAGGCATTAATTAGAAAATCTTTTTAGGGAAGATAAGAAATTTCCAAAAACAAGAAATATGGTGATAGAAAAATAAGATAAAGTTGTTTCAACCATTGCCGCCGTATTACTAAGGTATTTGTCTCTAAAAAAACTTTAGGAGGAGACGCCGATATAAAAAGTCAGTTATCCTATATTTCTAAGATTACTGGAGTGGTAGAAAGTTCGATTATGAAAATTTAAAGGGGCGATCGTTTTGTTAAAAGGCAAGCATAGAAAACGATTGCTGAAAAAAATTATCAGTAAAACGTTTAAACCATTTAGGTGAAAAATTGATAGAGTTGATAATTTGTTAAACGAATTTGATGTGGATATTGCGAACCTAACAGTGGGTTTAGAGAGGATTAAAAAAAACCAGGGGTCGTTTTAAGGGGTTATGCAATAGCGGTCGTTTATACAGAAGCAAAAAATAAAGGATCTGTGGCTTAATGATAGAATCGATTGCTGTAGGTAAAAAAAAAATTAAACCCTGTCGAATTTTCTGCATAGGAAAAAATTATACAGAGCACATTCTTGAATTAGATAATGATAAAACGTTGCTCCCAAAAAACGAATGCCCTGTTGTTTTTATGAAGCCTGTGACGAGTATTGTTTCACTGGGAGAACCAGTTAATGCTCCAATGCATGGAAATATTTTGCATTATGAAGCAGAAGTAGTGATTTTGATAGGTGCTGGCGGAAAAAATATCTTAATGGACAAAGCTTTGTCTCATATTGCCGGCGTGACACTGGGATTAGATTTTACCTTAAGAGACGTCCAGGCCGAAATGAAGAAAAAAGGGCAACCTTGGGAACTTTCAAAATCTTTTGATCAAAGTGCGCCGCTAGGGGGAATGATTTCTTATGATAGCTCACTTGATTTACTTAATATTTCGTTTTCATGCTTTGTGAATGAGGAAAAACGTCAGGAGGGGAACACGAAAGAAATGCTTTTTTCTATACCTCAAATCATTTCTTTTTTAAGTACCGTATGGGAATTGATGCCTGGCGACCTAATATATACAGGGACTCCTTCTGGTGTTGGTGTTATTAAATCGCAGGATAGAATTGTATTAAAAAGTCCAATTCTTGGGCAATTTGAATGGACGGTGGTTTGATAAATTGATTCTCACTATTCATTTTTAAATAAATGATAATTTGCTCAACAATTTTTTGGGTTGGCTCTACTATTGCTAACCCAATGCTTGGAGAAATTGACTTCGATCAATTCCGTCAATTAAAAATTCGCGAAATAGAAGATCAGCTAAGGATTATCCAAGAAGATCCTCTGGATGCAATTGAATACTTTAATCTTGGTTTAGTTTATATGGGAATGGGACGGCACAGGCAAGAAATTGATTCATACCTTGAGACGATACGCCTTGATTCCAATTACGCAAAAGCACATTTTAATTTAGCTAGGGCCTACGACATGTTAAAAAATGGCAAGGTTGCTATAAGTCATGCTAGAAAAGCAGAGGTTTTGTATGGCAAAAAGCGAAAACACCGTCAGGTTCGTAAAGTACGTAGATACTTGAATATTTTAATTGAGAAGTATGGGTTTATACAATAAGTAACCACCTTAGATAAGGTTGTGATAATTCTATGAAGCGAATACTTTGAAAATTTTCATTTTATGAGTAAATGAATAAGGCCTGAGGTTTATCATGGTATGATGCTTTTCATGGAAAAAGATTTTGAGCCCTTAAAAACACGACTAAGAGAGATTAATAAGTTGCTGGATTTAGATGAGCAGGCCTATTTTGCGCCACTAATTGAAAAGTTTTCTGGAGATACTTCAGAGTTTCAACGGATTATGCGTGATTTAGGGAAATTTGGACCAAAGATTTCCACCGGATCAAAATTTGAAGTTTATCGTGAAGTCCAACACCTTTTTCACGATGCAGCTCCAAAAAAATAACCATATTTAGCTTATGGTTGATTCAGCAGTGAATATTATAGTGCATGGTAAGGTTCATGGAGTGTATTTTCGAGCTTCTACAAAGGCTAAGGCTTTGGAACTTAGCTTGACAGGTTGGGTTCGTAATTTACCGAACGGAACAGTTGAAGTTCATGTGGAAGGAAGTCGTGATTCAATTGATCAGCTTATTAAGTGGTGCCAAAAAGGCCCTCCCTTGGCAAAGGTTTCTCGCTACGATCTAGACTGGATAATCCCTAAAGGGATAAATGAGTTTAGGGTGCTTTGATTTATCTGAACCAAGCAAGATATAAGAACAGTTGATATAATTCGACCAAAACAACTTTCTAAAAAACGATTGTTTTTGAGATTATTGTTTTGATTCCCTGAATTGAACTTCGATATCCATTTTTTCTGACCCTCGTTTTACAATGAGTCGGGCCCTATCACCTACATCTAGACTTTTTAGTTTATCTGTTAAGTCTTCAATATCGATTAGTTCAGTCCCGTCAATTGCCAATAATAGGTCGCCGTTTTTTAGGCCCGCCTTTTCTGCGTTCGAGTTTGCTGAGACCGATTTGATCCGTACAGTATTTTCATTATTTTCCAAAATCACTCCAAGCTTAACTTTGCTGGTTGGGAGGACTTTGTACTGAACTTTCCAGGCATAGTCTCCCGAGTAGAGAGGAATAGAAACGTGTTTTACATCCATTTCGCGATCTTCTAATTCAGGTGGAAGTTCTGTTACGGTTGGAAGAACTATTGAGTAAGAGTGAGGAACTCGACGAAAGGCTCGTTTGGGTATTCCGAACCCATATTGCACATGAAATCCTCCCGCCAAAACTACAAGCTTTGAATTTACGTTGCTGGGATCCATCAAAAAGTCTGCTACAGTTTGGGCCATTGTTTCTTCCCACAGCAAAAGCATGCGGTAGGGTTTTTCCATTGCTTGATGCCCACCAAAGATAGACATAGAAAAAGGACGGTGATAACGGTCATCAAAATCTATTTTAGGAAGGCTATTATGGGCTGATGTTTCATTATTTCTAAATTGGTCCTCAGTTTTTTTAGAAGACTTAAGGCCGATTAGTGGAACATGATTTTTGATTATAAAATCAAAAATAGGTTTATATAATGCATAACCGTTTCCCCAGTTTTTTCTGAACAACTTTTTAAACTGACCTAACGCAAGGTCTCCCTTGTTCCATCGGTCAAGATCTTGTTGTGCGGAGCGGCGAAACATTTCCATTCCAACCGAGATATTTTTTGGGAATCTTCTCGTTAAATCCTCAATAATCTCAAGTTGTGCCCGGTGAGCTTCAATATTGTCATGAGTTTCACCAATGTAGATTACCCGGGAAGAGGAAATGGCATTTTGCATCTGGTCAAAGCTAACCTTTAGGCCTGTAGGTAGGTGAAGAATTTCATTAATTTTTAAACCATCAAGTGAAAGATAGGGAGAACCAGAGTTGGGCACAGCATATTCTTCCGCAAATGCTATATTCTCAATAAATATATACAACGATAGAAATAAGACTGCAAAAAGTCGGCTGCTCAGAATCATATTTAGGAAGTCGGTCCTTATATCGTTTTAGTATTAAACGTTATTATCTCAACTTAACACACAAAAACAAAATGTAGTCATAGCGATAGACTTTGAGGGCGTTTCTTTCAGCAAACTTGACTTATTTATCATTATCATTCAGAATTCAGGAACCGCATTATATTCAGTGGTTTTTCTGGTGCTGATTTTTATTTGTCATTATTTTTAAAGGTTAAACTTACGAGGGGAGGGGATGTTTTTTGGAGGTAACAGTGTATCAGAATCAAGTAGAGAGAGCGTTGAAAGTTTTAAAACGCCAATTGACTAAAGATGGGATGCTTAAAGAGCTTAAGCGTAGAAGATTTTATGAAAAACCGTCGATTAAGAAAAAACGAAAGCAAAAAGAAGCAAAGAAGAAGCGAAAGGCGGCAATGAGACGATCAAGTTCTTTTTTCCATGTTTAGATCTAGTTGATTATAGATTTTTCTCTCCGGATGGGCTTTTTGCTCATCCGGTTTTTTTTTTTAGTTTTTGTCGTAGTGCTTCATAAAAGACTACCGCACCCGCAGCGGAGGCATTTAAAGAATTCATTGAAGTTGCCATTGGGATCGATAGTATAAAGTCGCAGTTTTTTTTAAGAAGGGGACGTATTCCTTTCCCTTCATTCCCAATCAAGAGAGCCACAGGCATTTCGAATTTAAAATCGTAACAGGATGTTGGACCTTCAGGATCGATTCCAACGACCCAGAATCCATATTCTTTCAATTTCCCCATCGCATTGGAAAGGTTGGACACAAAAGAGATTGCCATTTTTTCTATAGCTCCTGAAGAACACTTAGCTACCGTTGCATTAATGGGGGCCCCTCGATGCTTGGGAAGTATCATGCCTTGGACACCCATTGCAGTGGCAGACCTTATTATGGCTCCAAGATTATGTGGATCTTGAATTCCATCGGAAATAACTAGAATAGGCTCTTTTGACTTTTCAAGAGCATTCGTAACGAGTTCATGTAACTCTATAGTTTCTTTTTTAGAAAAATATCCAACTACTCCTTGATGAACATAAGAGTGATATTGTTTTTTAAATTCGCCCTTAGGAATAGACTTTGCTGAAATATCTTTTGACCGTAATAGTATCATTAGAGTTTTTAGGTGAGGGTTAACCTTCCCACCTTCAATGACGATTCTAAAACATTTTCTTTTAGATGCTTTAAGGGCTTCGATTATGGGGTTAATACCGTATAGAATGTCAGTTTGATCGTCACGCATATCTTATTTAAACCAATGCCTAGCTTTTAAATATTCCGATTGAGACTCGTTGAAAGATCTACAGCTTTATGTTATTTTTACTCCTGTAGAGACTGCTTCTGTGTGTATCAGTTATCCCAGAGATTACTAAACTTATCACATTCCCCCTACATTATCTTTAAATTCGAAGTCCGCTTAAATTTTTAGGACGAAAGTGAATTTAATTTATTCAAGATAAGTTTATCCAAACGGTTGGTTTATGACGATTTCATTTTATAAGAAATTAATAACTTATACCTTTAGTGGATTGGTGGTCCTAATTTTTGCCGGGCTAGTTTTTTTCTATAGTCAATTACAGGACTTGGATAATATTAAAAATTTGGTAGTAAAAAAAATTGAAGAACTAACAGGAAGGAAAGTTTTTCTTGGTGAGGCTGAACTTAAATTTGAAAAAGGAATCAGCATCCGTTTGAAGAAGTTATCCGTATACTCATCGAACGGTCAGAGCCAAGAGGTTTTAGTAAAAAATGCCTGGTGCATAATTAAGTTATGGCCCTTATTGCAAAAGAAAATAGAAGTTAAAAAATTTATTTTAGAAGGTGCTGATATTGAGTTGACCCGAGATGAACAAGGAAATTTTAATTTTGGAGATCCATTTTTATTATTGGCCGAACAAAGTTCCAGCCGTTTGTTTAAATTGCTGGGGGCTAGCTTTATGCATCAGATGTCAGTTTCAGATAGTAAAATAAGGTTTCTTGATCATTATAGAATTTCAGGTTCAGAACCACGTTCAACTTTAATAAATAGTATCAATTTAAATATCAATAAAAGATTTTTTCAAAATACATTTTCATTTAATTTAAGTGGCAGAATTCCGAATGGGCATCAGGATACAGAATTTTACTATTCAGGGGGGACTGATAGTTTTCAAAAAATAAAGAGGAATCAACCAATCGGTTTTCAAGGAAAATTAAAGGTAGATAAACTTCACTTTGCCCAATTAAGACCTTATTTGAAAAATATATTGTTGCCTATTGATGATGATACAAAACTATTTTTGGAATCAAATATTTCAGGAGATCTAAGGGGAATCATACGAGCAGAGGGTAAATTAAAATTTTTAGGATTCAGGACGGGACAGAAAGCAGTTCTGAAGAGCTTGAACTCTCCCAATAAAGGAGAAGTGGATTATAGCCTGGAGTTAGATAAAGAATCTATAGAAATCCGGAACCTGAAAATATATTCAGGCCAAAATGCTACTTCAGGCAATGGGAGGTTATTTAGGTATAGGACTAAAAACCCAGCTCTTTCTTTCACTATTCAAACAAATGAATTTAAGGTAGCGCAAACTCGTAATAACTTTTCATTAATGCTTTTTCCAGAAATTTTTCATAAAAAAATTAATCAATTTTTTGATAACGGTGCTGTAGAAATCAGGTCTCTCCATTATGACGGTTCCCTTAAAAAATTAAAAAAATTAGATTTAAAGAAAAGTAATAATCGTATAACTGCAGAAATTGGATTTAAGAGA
>Ga0163108_10002541_pt1 | contig 13201 bp, 14 predicted proteins | sample Fk1155metaG_FD_109644 | JGI IMG/M metagenome (GOLD analysis project Ga0163108, IMG submission 109644) | Marine microbial communities from the Central Pacific Ocean - Fk160115 155m metaG | ecosystem: Environmental > Aquatic > Marine > Oceanic > Photic zone | place: The Central Pacific Ocean...
GCAAATGGCCCATGTTTCAACTCTCCACCAGGATAGGCTTCGCAATGAATATAAGACAATTCTTTACATTTTAGTGCACCTTCTAACGCTACAGGAAAATTAATTCCCCTTCCCAAAAAAAACATATGTTCGTAAGAACTATATTTTTTTGCCATGTCATTAATACACTCTTTTTGCGCTAAAATAGTATTCATTTTTTCAGGAATCTCCAGCAATGCGGTGAGTAGACGCTTTCCGGTTGCCGGAGTAATACGCTTAAGCCTTCCAAACTGCAACGCGTACAATGTAAGAATCGCAACCATATTGGTGAACACTTTTGTCGAAGCCACAGATATTTCTGGTCCGGCATGAATATACGTTCCACCATCTGTTTCTCTTGCTATTGTTGACCCAATTACGTTTACGACTCCACGAACAAAAGCACCTTTTCTTTTTGCCTCACGAAGTGCTGCAAGCGTGTCGGCTGTTTCTCCTGATTGAGAAATTGCGAATACTAACGTATGCTTATCTAAGACTGGGTCACGATATCTAAATTCACTTGCAACATCAACCTCTGCTGGAATTCCCGCAAGACGTTCAAAAGCATATTTTCCTATCATTCCCGCATAACTTGCAGTACCACATGCAATCAAAATAACGCGATTTATAGACTGCATCTCCTTAATCGTCATATTAAGTCCACCCAAATGCGCTGTACCATCTTCTACATTATATCTGCCACGAATTGCATCTTTAAATACCGTTGGTTGGTCATGAATTTCTTTTATAAGAAAATGATCAAAACCTTGTTTTTGTGCCTGCTCATCATTCCACGCAATTTCTTCTACACATTTTTCTACCTCATCATCTTGCAGTGTAAAGGTGTGAATGTCATCTTTTGTAATTTGTGCAATTTCACCATCTTCCAAATAAATTACTTTTTTTGTGTGAACGAGTAGTGGTGTTGCATCACTTGCAATATAGTGTTCATTTTCACCAATCCCAATTACAAGTGGACTTCCCATTCTTGCGACAATAACACAATTGGGAATATCTTTGTGCATTACAGCAATACCGTATGTGCCACGCACATGAGTTAACGCTTGTTCAACAGCACGTCGCAATGCATTGGCTGAATCTTTCGCATCCATGTTATGGAAATGTTCTTCAATAAGATGTGCCAAAATTTCTGAATCAGTTTCTGATTCATATGTGTGGGTATCACCAAGATGTTCTTTTATTTCTCTGTAATTTTCAATGATACCATTATGGACAATAACCAATTTTTCATGACATCCGGTGTGCGGGTGTGCATTCTCTTTTGTGACGCCGCCATGCGTGGCCCAACGTGTATGCGCAATTCCCACAGTTCCTGGTATTGTTTCTGTTTTTAAACACGTGGCCAAATTCTCTATTTTTCCAAGCGCTCGAATTCTTGCTATTGTGGCACCATGTTGAATTGCCATGCCGGCACTATCGTATCCTCTGTATTCTAAACGCCGCAATCCCTGAAGTAAAATTGGTGCCGCAGGTTTATTTCCTATGTATCCAATTATTCCACACATATACTAATTATTAGTAAATAGTAATTTTTCTGTAGCAAATACCAAAGAACCTAGTGTTATGTCTGCATCAGAAAAGTCTCCATGACCCAACCGTTTGTCTGGAACAGCTATTGCTAGTGCACCACTTGCTTTTGCTGCTTGCGTTCCAACAAGTGAATCTTCAAATATTGCAACACATTCTTTTGGAAACCCTAAAACGTTCATACATTCATTGTATACTGCCGGATCTGGTTTTCCTGGCAAATTCATACTTTGTGTTGAAAATAAATGAGTAAAATATTTTTGCAAAGAAAATCTTTTAACTACTAAATCAATCCACCTGCTTGGTGAAGAAGAGGCTATTGCCATTGTCACACCTTTTTCGTATAGCAAATCAAGAAGTGTTTGCACACCAGGCATAAGGTTTGACTGTTTTGTGTAAATATTATCTGCTGCCTTGTCATAAAATGCATACACCTCTTCAAATGTAATTGTTGGATTGTATTTTTGAAACACTTTCGTTATATCATTAAGGTTTTTCCCTACAAGTTCTTTTGCCGAAACTTGATCTGGTTTTAATTTCAACTGTTCACATAAACGACGCTTGGTACCGTGCCAATGAATTTCACTATCTATTAGTAGCCCATCCATGTCAAATATTACAGCTTTTATGTTCATATACCTATGATTACGCAACAGTGTTAACGGCAATTGCCAAGTCTTCTTTTGTGTTTACACCACGAGCCTCTTGTGGCTCAATGGAAATAGAAGAAATAGGTTCGCCAGAATCAATCGCCATATGAAGCAAGTCTGTAAGGTAGTATTCTTCTTGAGCATTATTATTATCTAGTTTATCAATATGATTCCATAGCCACTGTGCATTAAAGCAAAAATAGCATGGATTTACTTCGTGGATCTCCAACTCTTCTCTTGTACAATCCTTTGCCTGCACGTCTCGCACAATATGCCCAGTTTTTTCATCACGAATAATTCTACTAAAACTAGAAAAGGATGAAAATTCATTATTAAAATGTGGTACAGTAATTGTCATAAGTGTAATACTGTTGCCGCGCTCTTCATGTCTTTCAACTAAGCTCGCAATAGATTGAGGTTGTACAAATGGCATATCTCCGTATAATACTACAATATGTTCCGCATTGTGCTCTAACAATGTTCTTGCTTGTGCCACGGCGTGGCCCGTACCTAATTGCTGTTCTTGAACGACATAATCTACTTTTGAACCCAAATACTCACGAACAAGTAATCCGTCAGCACTTACCACCACTACTGGCTTGGCACAACACTTTGACGACACTACTGCATCCACCACATGCCCTACAAGTGGCTTACCTGCCAGACTGTGCATCATTTTTGGTATATCACTTTTCATTCTTGTACCGTGTCCAGCAGCAAGAACCACCGCACCTACTTTTGAATCTAGCTCCATATATTCATTATAATTATTATATTGTTTCACTATATTGTTTAAGTAACACATACTCATCTTCAAAACCCAACGTATGCACACCCTGAAACTGCAACAATGCCAATGCCTCTGGAACAGTATAAAAACACACACGCCCACGAAACCCTTCTTTTACGCACAATTCCCCTCCAGTATATTCTGCGACAAAGTAATGGGTCTTTTTTCTGATTTTTGCATTTTCATGAACCACAGATGATGTTATAAAGGATACATAACTATGAACCAGTATAGTTGCACCAGTAGACTGCTGCACCTCTTGCACCAACATATCTTGCATTATGTCTCCATGATTAACATGGCATTTTGGAAAATAATAGGTGCACGTTGAATCATCATATAACAACAATAGATGTGGTCTCTCTTGTTCGGAATTCTCTTGTTTCTGCAATACAATAGCAGAGGAAAGTGTGTACATATAAAAGGCATTATACCATAACTAAAGAAAAAATTTCAGAAAGGTGTTGCACTTTTGGTATACAACTCTGTTCGTATTCTACAAATGCAATGCTTTTGGAGACTTTTAAAACCGGGGTCAATTGAGGAAATTCCTCCACCAACTCTTGTGTTTCTTTCACCTTATCATTGATAAAATATATAGACTCTTCAGGGCACTCTGTAACAATCTGTTTAACTATCTCATTTTTTGTCGTATTTACCGTAAACACCTTGTCAACATACGGCAATATACCGCTTGCTTTTATTTTCTTTCTTTGAAACTCTTCTTCACCAAGGCTCAAAACCACCACCGTCTCTTTTTTTTCTTTCAGTGTTTGTAAAAAATCAATAGTATCATCAAACAAAAAGGTTTTGGCATTTTTTGTAATACGCAACAACAGAGCAAGTACAGTACCATAATCAAACCCATACTGGCTAAGACACTTTGCGTGTCGCTTATCTGAGTATGTGGTTCGCCCGAATGTGTCCGATCGTGTCTTGTAGTATGTTTGCATACAAAGCTCCTGACTTATGCCAATATTTTTTAACGCCATATAATACTGCTGTTTAAATGCATGGGTGTCAAATAGTGTGTCATCAAAATCAAGAATAAACATACAAAAGAAATATTATAATGTTTTCCACAACGAATCAAAAATAGCTTTTTGTATTTCGTATACCCCATCATTTTCTATTACCACACCAATTGGTTTTTCTTTTGCATTGAGTGAAACATATGCCGTCTTTCCAGGATACATTAAAATATATGTTGGTGTTTGTGTGTTGGCTTGTAACCACTTCCTCTCATCGAGCCCACGCAGTTCTCCGCCTTTTCCAACAGCAACTACCTTTACCGAAACACCTTTTGTAATTCGTACATCGGAAAATGTAGGAAAATTGTCGTATAAATACTCTCTTACCCCTTCGGCTGAATATATTCTATATAACGATTCTTCATCTTGTTCACACACTTCCAGCACATCTTCTAAAATAAGATGGATATTTTTACTATCATAATACCGTGCAACTGGTCTACCACCACCCGCATTATAGAGTGCCAAAAGCTCTGGAATGTGTTTTTCTACACTTTGCTCAACGCGAGACAATTCTGACTGTCTTTTTTTGATTATCGCATGAAGCATTTCTGGGTTTTCGGCCACAAAATGCTGTTTTGAATCTTTTTTAAAAAAACTTACCACCCCTTCTTCTTGCAACCATTTTAATGCATCGTATGTTGTGCCCCTATTGTACTCAACATGCTCTGCGAGCGTTCGAACCGAGCTTGGTCCAAGCAAAAGAAGACCAAGGTATACTTTGGCTACTTTGTCAGAAAAACCCAATTTCTTAAGATAGTTAATATTCATATATTTTGCTATATTTAGAGTATATCATGTGTCTAAATCGTGTCAATTTTTTTTCGACAACTATTGTGGACAAACATCGTATACAAAAAAACATGGTGAGATACCATGTTTTTTACTTATACAATGTGCACTAAGCAATAGTAACCTCATCACATAAATAGACATCTTGTACTGCATTAATAATCTCCACTCCCTCTGCGAGCGGTTTACTAAAGGCTTTTCTCCCTAAAATAAGCCCAGACCCTCCGGCTCTTTTGTTGATAACCGCTGTTTTAACCGCATCTACCATATCGTTTTCTCCACTTCCACCTCCGGAGTTAATCAGTCCAATTCTTCCCATATAGCCATTTGCTACTTGGTACCGGCACAAGTCTATTGGATGGTCACTGCAAAGTTCGGTATACATTCTTTCGTCATACTTACCAAACTTTTCCATTTTATTTACCGCCTCATATCCACGATTATTTGTTGGGAGTTTTTGTTTTACAATATCAGCACCAATGGTTGCGCCAAGGTGATTCGCCTGACCAGTTAAGTCTGCGGCACTATGAAAATCCCCCTCTTCTGTTTTAAAATGCACATTTCTGATATAACACCATAAAATAGTAAACATACCAAGTTCATGTGCACGTGCAAATGCAACACTCGCTTCTTCAATTTGTCTTTTTGATTCTTCAGAGCCAAAATACACTGTAAGTCCAATACCTTTTGCACCCAAATTATGCGCCTGATCAACTGACGCATACATTCTCTGGTCATGGCTGTTTGGACAACGCAGAAGATCATTATGGTTTAATTTTGCAATAAACGGAATTTTATCTGCATACTTTTTACTCATCATTGCCAAAACTCCGTAGGTTGTTGCCACACCATTACATCCTGCCTCAACAGCTAGGTTAATAATATTCTCTGGATCAAAATAATCTGGATTTTTTGCAAAACTTGCGCCAGCCGAATGCTCTATTCCCTGGTCAACCGGAAGAATGGAATAATATCCTGTGCCTCTAAGCCGCCCTGCGTCACGAAGAGACTTAAGTGAAGCAATTACTTTTTCTGACCTATCTGAAATAGAAAAAACACTATCAATAAGGTCGGGAGATGGAACATGCAAACGATCTTTTGCAATTTTTGGGGCAGAAAACCCTAACAGCTCTTCTGATTCACTACCGAGCACTGTCTGTATGTTTGAAAACGACATATACGTATTATTAATTACCAATAAGTTAATACAATCAATTAATTTACCATTAATCACCTTTACTTATATTATTATATACTATCATAAATAAGAATCCAACATATTATCCACTATGTTATCTTTTTTATATGCTCCACCACAGTTGCGTTCCCCACAAGAAACCCACAGCGCTGGTGCAAACTGTCTGGTGTCATATCTAGTATATTATCCCCTTTTCCATTTGTTGCCACACCTCCTGCCTGTTCAATCAAAAAAGCCATTGGCTTAAGCTCATAGTTCAGTCGGAGTTTTCCCGCATATGTACCAGTGTTTTTTCCATCAATCTCTGGATACATAAACACCCCACCTTTTATAAGGTTTCTATGAAAATCAGCAACAAGTGAGCCAATATACCGCCCACGCAGACCACTCTCATCACGAAGCCATAGCATGCGTTTTTGGTCATTCTCACGCACATACTTCATATTACACTCATTCACACTATAATACTTAGCATTTGATGGAATAGATATGTGTTCTTGTGACAAAAGAAATTCTCCAAGCCCTTGGTCCAAGGTAAATTCATGTACACCATCACCAAAACTACACACAAGCACCGTGCTTGAACCGTATAATATATACCCAGCAAGCACCTGTTCGTTTCCTTTTTGCAAAAACTGTCGCTCATTGGTTCTTTCAATTCCAGGTAAACGCTTGTGCACAGAAAAAATAGTACCAATACTCACATTCACATCAATATTTGATGATCCATCAAGCGGATCAAAAGCAATTACATACGCAGCATCTTTTCCTGCGTTACCCATGTCTACCGGCATATCCTCCTCCTCTGATGCAAGCGCCGCCACACGGCCTGTTTGTGTTAAATACTCCTTACAAAGCTCATTTGAGAGCATATCAAGTTTTTGGACCTCTTCGTCTTGTACATTTGTTTTTCCTGCGCTCCCCAAAATTTTTGCAATCCCCGCTTTGTTTGTTTTTTGTGAAATTGCTTTACCAATAGTGGCTAGGTCAGACAAAAGTAACGATAGCGTCATCTGGTCGGGGTGTTTTGCCAAGTGGTGTAAAAGAAATTGTGTGAGCGTTTGTGATGACAACATAATATTGACTTGAAAATATAATACACCAAGCATACCATAAAAAAAACACTCGTGTAAACGAATGTTTTTTCTTTTTTCATTTAGAAGTCAGAGAAGTCCCCGTCTTCTAAATTAGAAAGAGCTTCTTCCCAGAGATCATAAGAGGATTGATCTAATTCTAAATCCTCCACATGCTCTGCAAACCACTTCTCAAATGCAACCCGTAGTTCACCGACATCTGTGGCATTTTCACATGCATCTTCAAGAAGTGCAAACTTCTCCTGATGCTTGATTGCCATCATTTCTTCGATATCGCCAAACACAGACTCAACATGCCCAAGGATTGCCCCTTTCATCTGATGCAATGGTAATTCCGGCATAAATTTTAATAAAAATATAACTCAATACAAGAAAATATAACATACTATAAATAGTGTGACAAGTGCACTTGTGGAAAACGTAGAAAGTAACGTATACTATAAGACATACATACAGTTAATTTAATCACTATATGAGCAAAAAAAGATGTTATTCACTTGTGTCATGGAATGTTAATGGAATTCGCGCGGCAGAAAGGAAGGGGTTTGTTCCATGGCTCGAAACTGGCACCTATGACATGGTATGCCTGCAAGAAACAAAAGTACACGACCACAATATACTCAGCGAACAGTTAAAGAATCCAAAAGGATACGTACCATTTTGGCACGGTGCACAAGAAAAAAAGGGATACAGTGGTACTGTGATATACACAAAAGAGGCACCACAAAACGTTAAAACTGATTTTGGTAATTCACTCCTATCCCAAGAAGGGCGTGTCTTGCAGCTGGAATTTGATAGGTTTATTTTGTTTAATATTTACTTCCCAAACGGCGGTGCGAGTGATGAAAGACTTCAGTACAAACTCCAATTTTACAAGGAATTTCTTGCATGTATTACTGAGTTAAAACAACACACCAGCAAGCCTATTATTTTTTGTGGTGACGTCAATACTGCGCACCATGAGATTGACTTAGCCAGACCAAAGCAAAATATCACCACCTCTGGGTTTATGCCAATTGAGAGAGTATGGCTCGATCAATTTGAGCAAGCTGGATTTATTGACACATTCCGCACACTTAATACAAAAAAAACCGAAGTATATAGTTGGTGGGATATGAAAACACGAGCACGATCACGAAACGTTGGTTGGCGAATTGATTACTTTTTTGCAGATAAAAAAATACAAAAAGATATAAAAAAAGCAGCGGTACTCATGGAAAAAGAAGGATCCGACCACTGCCCCGTGCAACTCGATATACTGCTGTAACACACAGCAGTTTTTTTGTATAAAAAAAAAGAGCCAAAATCTTGGCGGCGACCTACTTTTGCCTTGCGACTATCATCGGCGCTAGCGGGCTTAACTGCTGTGTTCGGGATGGGAACAGGTGTACCTCCGCCGCAAGAACCACCAAGATTCTGACTCTTTTTTATTTGTTTCAACAATGTTCATTGTAAGAACCACTCTGTGTTTCTGTAGTAATGCTCGACATATTAGTACACCTCCGCTCAAGCCATTACTGGCCTTACACGTAGTGCCTATCAACGTCCTCGTCTCGAACGAGTCTCAAATGAATGTTAATCTTAGGAACGGCTTCGCGCTTAGATGCTTTCAGCGCTTATCCGTACCGAACTTAGCTACCCAGCGATGCCCTTGGCAGGTACAACTGGTACACCAGAGGTTCGTCCACTCCGGTCCTCTCGTACTAGGAGCGAATTCCTTCAACATTCAACGGCCACAGCAGATAGGAGACCGAACTGTCTCACGACGTTCTGAACCCAGCTCGCGTACCGCTTTAATAGGCGAACAGCCTAACCCTTTGGAGCTTCTCCACCCCCAGGATGCGATGAGCCGACATCGAGGTGCCAAACAGCGCCGTCGCTATGGACGCTTGGGCGCTATCAGCCTGTTATCCCCGGAGTAACTTTTATCCGTTGAGCTTCCGCCGTCCTATATCGTACGGTCGGATCACTAACTTCTACTTTCGTAACTGCTCGGGCTGTAACCCTTGCAGTAAAGCTGGCTTTTGCGTTTGCACGTCCAGTCCGATTTCCATCCGGACCAAGCCAACCTTTGTAAACGCCTCCGTTACATTTTGGGAGGCAACCGCCCCAGTTAAACTACCCATCAGACACTGTCTCCATTACCAGATTCATGGTAATAGATTAGGTACATCACAGCATAAGGGTGGTATCTCACTGGTGCCCGAAGGCTCCCACCTATGCTGAACATATGAAGCAATGTACCAATATCAAACTGTAGTAAAGCTTCACGGGGTCTTTTCGTCTTGCTGCGGCAATGTCGCATCTTCACGACAATTGCATTTTCGCCGAGTACATGGTCAAGACAGTCTACACATCGTTGTGCCATTCATGCGGGTCGGAACTCACCCGACAAGGAATTTCGCTACCTTAGGACGATTATAGTTATCGCCGGCGTTCATCAGCGCTTCAGTTCAAAGCTTCTCCCGAAGGATAACCCATCCCTTTAACGTTCTGACACTGGCCAGGCATCGCCCCCTATACATCATCTTACGATTTAGCAGAGAGCTGTGTTTTTGGTAAACAGTCGCGTGTAGTCTTTCGCTGCGGCCCTGATTGCTCAGGGCAGGCCTTATCCCGAAGTTACGGCCGCTGTTTTGCCGAGTTCCTTAACCATGTTTCTCTCGTACACCTTGGTCTTCTCGACCTACCCACCTGTGTCGGTTTGCGGTACGGATTGATATAGCCTAGCGTTGTACTGTTTTTCTAGGCATCTCTCTAACACGAATTGACTCACTCCGGAGAGGTTGTCTTTACCTTGCGGAACGTCTATAGCCAAAAAACGCTCGTGCCGTTGAGATGCGGCAATACAACAAACTATACCAAGTGCAGGAATATTAACCTGCTCTTCCATCGACTACGCCTTTCGGCCTCGCCTTAGGATCGACTAACCCAGGGACGATTCACGTTGCCCTGGAAACCTTGGGTTTTCGGTGTGCCAGACTTTCACTGGCATTTTTGCTACTTGTGCCTGCATTCTCTCTTCCCATCGCTCCACAGGCCCTCGCGGATCCTGCTTCGACGCAGATAGGAATGCTCCTCTACCACTCATGATACTCCGAAGAGATCATGAATTCGTAATTTCGGTACACTGCTTAGCCCCGGTACATTTTCGGCGCGAAAACTCTTGACCAGTGAGCTGTTACGCTATCTTTAAAAGATGGCTGCTTCTAAGCCAACTTCCTGGTTGTATAAGAATTAACACCACCTTTAACACTTAGCAGTGATTTAGGGACCTTAATTGACGATCTGGGCTGTTTCCCTTTCGACTATGAAGCTTAGCCCCCATAGTCTAACTTGCATGTTTTTGACTTCTGGTATTCGGAGTTTGATTGGAAAGGGTATCCCGAAGGACCCACTTTCCATCCAGTGCTCTACCCCCAGAAGGAACACATACAGCTAGCCCTAAAGCTATTTCGAGGAGAACCAGCTATTACTGAGTTCGATTGGAATTTCTCCGCTATCCACAACTCATCCCCGCGTGTTGCACGGCGCGTGGGTTCGGGCCTCCTCTTGATTTATCATCAAGACTCACCCTGGTCATGGATTGCTCACTCAGTTTCGGGTCTACTTTATCCGACTTAACGCCCTATTAAGACTCGGTTTCCCTATGGCTCCGCTCCAAAAGAGCTTAACCTTGCCAGATTAAGTAACTCGCAGGCTCATTCTTCAATAGGAATACAGTCACCCCGTCACATAAGTGACTTAGGGCTCCTGCTCTTTGTAAGCACACGGTTTCAGATACTATTTCATCGCCCTCTCCGGGCTACTTTTCACCTTTCCCTCACGGTACTTGTTCACTATCGATCACAAAACGTATTTAGCCTTACCGCATAGTCGCGGCAGATTCAGACGGGGTTTCACGTGTCCCGCCCTACTCAGGAATATAACAGATACATATAATGTATATTTCGTTTACAGGTCTATCACCTTCTTTGGAGTCTCTTTCCAGAGATCTTCAACTATACACACTATACACACCCAGGTCTTACAGGTAACCTACGTTATATCCTACAACACCTATATAGAAACGGCCTGTCCTTTAAGTATTACCGCAAAAAACATCCGAGGACATTAAAATTAATAATACAACACTATATAGGTTTGGGCTCTTCCGCTTTCGTTCGCCACTACTCACGGAATCGAAATCAAATTTTCCAATACGAGCAGCTAACCCTTTTACAAGAGATTGCTACTCGTAAAGAAAAAAGATGATATAATTTTCTTTCTTTTCCTCTGGCTACTGAGATGTTTCACTTCGCCAGGTCTTCCTCACATACCTATGTATTCAGTATATGATATTTCGACATTACTCGAAATGGGTTCCCCCATTCGGACATTCCCGGGTCAAAGGTTGCTTGGGACCTCACCGAGACTTTTCGCACCCTGCAACGTCCTTCGTCGTCGTTTTGTGTCAAGGCATTCACCGTGTGCTCTTATTGCACACTACAGAAACACACAATGGTGCTTCTGTTAATTTTACTTACTTACTTACTTTTTTATATTGTTGAACTCTTAAATTGTAATGTTCGTTCGTTCTGAACCTATTTCAATCCTTCCACACAAATGGATACAAGATATATTCATTTGTGTGAAAACATTTTTTCCGAAAAAAAAATCGCTACCGAGCGAATACTATATATTGCCTGGTGGTACTAAGAGATATAGATATTATGCTGACGTATTGTGTGTACAATATTGTAGTACATGGTATAGTATATCCCAGAGGTCCGGGCAAAGCGAGGACGTGGTCACCAATTTGGTGATTTGCGATTAATATGTTTTAAATGATTGCTTGATTATTATACATAATCACTTTTCCCCTGTCAAGCATCAAACCTCTGTGCCTGGGGATAAATAGTACTCACCTCTTAATGGAATAAACACATATGATGAAAATCACCCTTATTACCCTTGGAAAACTCAAAGAATCCTACTGGAAAGCGGCCGAAAAGGAATACCTCAAGCGTCTCTCAATATATGCAAAACTAGAAATAATAGAACTAAAAGAAATCCCTTTTTCCCATATTTCACAAACTGATGCTGTGCGAAAAAAAGAAGCGGAACAGTTGCAAAAACATATACCAAAAAACGCAACCGTAATTGCGCTTCATGAACAGGGAAAAACCCATACCTCAAAAGCCTTTGCAGACTTTTTAGAAGGGCAAACAACGCATGGTGAACATATTGTATTTGTTCTTGGTGGACCACTTGGGCTTGATAGAAATTTTCTTAACACAACAACACATCAACTTTCACTCTCTTCACTCACATTCCCGCATCAAATGGTTCGTACCATTTTACTCGAACAACTCTACAGAGCACACACCATTATTTCTCGGAAACAGTATCATTATTAAGTTTACAAAAAAACAATACTCGCACCACCGTGACTTTCTACAAAACTTTTTGATACCATTGGATTTTGTGCAAGAGATTCTGTAATAGTTTTGGCAAGCACACCGGTTCCTGCACCATAAATAACACGAACAACTTTTTGATTATTTTCGCCAAAACGATATAGTTCGCTGTGTAATAATTGTTCTGCTTCATCGGGATACATACCATGCAAATCTATTTCTGGTATGCCAGCAACGCCATCAAAATATTCTTCCATAAATGTATGATTATTATCAGAAAAGTATAGCATTTTTTTTGTCATCAAAAAACTAACTAATTTTTTGTATTATAAAACCAGCCATATTATGGCTGGAGTTTTGGGGGAAAGAAGAGGTCTAGAGTCTTTTACTCTTAACTTGCCACTTCTTCAGAGTCGTGAGAAAAGAGTTCTTCGTCGTACACTTCTTCAATATCATCATTGATAATCTCTCCATCAACAACAATGTGCACTTCTGGCCCACCAAAGCGGATTACGTCCTCGTGTGTGTTAATCAAAATCTGCACCTGTTCTGAAACTGCATAGTCAAAGAATGGACTTGATACACCAGCGCAGAGTGTCACGTCAACATATGCGTTAACCGCATGCCAATCAATACCAAGGGTTGTCCATTTTTTTGGATGACATTCCGAGGGAACCTGTA
>Ga0163108_10002542_pt1 | contig 13199 bp, 6 predicted proteins | sample Fk1155metaG_FD_109644 | JGI IMG/M metagenome (GOLD analysis project Ga0163108, IMG submission 109644) | Marine microbial communities from the Central Pacific Ocean - Fk160115 155m metaG | ecosystem: Environmental > Aquatic > Marine > Oceanic > Photic zone | place: The Central Pacific Ocean...
CATCACTCCACTTCGTCAGGCTAACGGTGAAGTCCAACTCGCTGGAAGTCGTGATCCCCAGGCTGCCCAGCGCGGTGGTCAGTTCGTCGGTCGAGCTGAAGGTGGATGCGTTGGGATCGATGACCTGCAGGTCGGGCATCCAGGCACCGGCTCCCACGCCGAACGCCCGCAGGTCAATTCCCATGGCATTCAGGTTGGCCACCTCGTCGGTGAACGCGCCCGAATCCCATGGCGTGCCATCCGAGAGGAAAACCAGGACCCCGGCCCCGGCGGACGTCGCCATTGTCGTGTAGAACGTCTCGGCCAGTTGCAGCGGCGGTTCGAAATTCGTCCCACCCAGGTCGAGCAGGGTCCTCAGTTGATCCTCGACATCCGGGACACCGTTTCCATTCGTGTCGGCCGTCGGTGTCGTCGTCAGTTGGACACCCGCCACGACCGTGTCCATGTCGAGCTGAGTGGCACCGGTTTCGAACGGAATGATACCGACCCGGGCGTTCACCCCGTCGCTGATCAACTGGTCATTGAGGGCAATGAAACCGGCAATCTCGGCGTCCAGGATCGTATTGCTCGAACCATCGCCGTTGAGATCTCCTACCGGTGATCCCTGGAAGGGAGAAGATGTACTGCCCGAGATGTCGATAATCATCAGGACATCGACCGTACTCTGCGTGAATCCGATCGAATCGTTGATGAACAACTCGGGTCCGGCGGGTCGCAGGTCCGGTGGACAGACGCTCTCGAGCAGATCATCGCCCGCGTCACCGGTCATCCAGTCGGCTCCACCGCCACCGCACAGTTCGTCGTCGCCGGCCTGGCCCTTCAACCGGTCGTCCTCGGGACCACCAAACAACCGGTCGGCGCCACCCCCACCGGTGATCGTGTCGCGACCGTAATTGCCGTGGATTTCGTCGTTGCCCGCATCACCCAACAGCACGTCGCCAACCGGATCGTGGCCCTGGACTGCCAGCGTCAGCGTTGCGGCATTGCTGACGGCCCCGGCGTAATCCTCCACCGTGTAGGTCAGCGAATCAGTGCCGACGAAGCCCGGTGCCGGTGTGAAGATGATCAGCCCGTTGGTCTGGACAAACGCGGTGCTGTTCGACGGTGCCGAGACGATGGTCAGGCTGTAGACATCGATCGGACCGTCGGGATCGGAATCGTTGGCCAGCACGTTCACCAGGGCACGACCGTCCCTGATGGTGTAGGCCATATCGTCGACGGCCACGGGAGGCAGGTTGTTGGTCGACGCGGGTCCACCGGTTGGCAGCGTGGCTTCGGGGGGTGGATCCTCGGTTAACACCAGGGGAAAATTCGACCAGATCGTGTCGTGGCTGGAACCACCGAGCACCGAATCCGCACCACCTCCACCGGAAATCAGGTCCTTGCCTCCCTGCCCCTTGATCGTGTCGTCCCCGACCACGGCCCCCGGTAACGAATCGTCTCCGAACATCTCGTCGTGGCCGGAACCGCCCAACAGGCTGTCATTTCCCGAGGCACCAATCAGGACATCGTTGCCCGAGCCCGCGTTGAGCCAGTCATCGTCGGAACCCCCGTCGAGCCGGTCCGCTCCGCTGCCTCCCAGCAATGTGTCGGCACCGGTTTCCCCGTCGAGGCTGTCCTGCCCATCGCCACCGCGGAGTACGTCATCGGCCGCTCCGCCGGCGATCAGGTCGTTTCCGTCGCCGCCGTCGAGCGTCTCGGCACCGCCGCCGCCGTTGATCACGTCGTTGCCGTTGCCACCCTCGACGAGGTGGTCGGCCTGCGACCCGACCAGGTTGAAGGTATCGTCGCCGTCGCCGCCTCGCAGCGTGGCGGCAAGATCGATGCTGCCGATGATCGTATCGTGGTCATTGCCGGCATCGACGGAAATCACGATCGGGTTGCCGTCGATGTCCTGGAAGCTGAAATCCGCAGCCGTGATCCCGGTCAGATCGATCGTGTTGGCCAGGTCGCCACCGACAACGCTGATCGATTCGACCGTGGCGGCCGCCAGCGGAGGCGACATCGTCTGCGGCTGGCCGTTGACGTCGATCACGACGTTGCCGAGAACATCGGCGGAGACGGCGATATCGTCGTCGGCGTCAGAAACGACACTCAGGCCACTGTCGATCAGCAGCGTGGTCACCGAGAGCAGTGTCCGGTCTTCGAGGGGTTCGACCACCGCGGGCAACCGCTGGGTCGGAACACGCCGGGCCGCCCGGGTGGCCGGCCGGCCATGGCGAAGAAAGTCGAGCCAGGATTTCAGGCGCACGGCAATCGCTCCCGGCCGGAACGCGAAGTTGCGGTCCGGCGTCGCACGGATGTTTCGTCACGGTGTAGACCTTCCCCCCCCCGGTTCAGTTCGTCTGATCAGCGGGTGCGGCTGGAGCGGTCTGCCGGTATTCGGCCGGCCGGTGGCATTTCGCCCGGCCGAACCGACACAGGCCGAGACGCTCCTACGGTTCACCCGATCCGGACGGTCGCTACAACCGGACTCGCCGGTCAGCTCCGCAGCGAGGCCCGGGCCGTCAGCCCGATCGACACCAGCAACAGCGCCGCCCCCAGCGGCACCAGCACGATGCCCAGCCCGGGATCGCCTCCCAGGACTCCCAGTCGCTGGCCGCCGGCCAGCACAAAAGCCGGCCACCCCCCCAGGAAAAACCCGGCCGGAAGCAGGATGCCCGAGGCCAACAGGCAGCGCGAGGCGACGAACCGTGGTCTGCCGACGAGGCCGGGCAACTGAGTCACGCTCCAGGCAAACCCCAGGTGGACCAGCGATAGCATCGTTCCGTGAGCATGAGCCAATCGCCACATCAACCGGGTCGTCTCCGGCTCGCCGCTGTTGACGTACCAGGCCACCTTGAAACCGTGCAACGATTCCAGCACCAACCCCAGCGCAACAAACACCAGCAGGCCCCACCAACCGACGATCAGATGATATCGGCTAGTCCCGGTCGTGCCGTCATCGGGCCGTGTCACATCGTTTTCGCTGGCCATGTCATCGCTCATTCGGGGATCTCCACGGGACGCTGATCTCGACGTTTCCACAGATTTTCGAGCCACTCGATATCGAGCGTTCCGGCAGGAGTGCCGGGAAGGGGTTCGAGGCTTCCGGAACGGCCGGCCTGCCAGTCACCCAGGACCCTGGCAAAGGCCCGTGACCGTTCGGATCGGGTCCCGACAAAGTTGTACTCCAGTGAACCGAATCCTGGCAATGTCTTCAGGCTTTGCCAGGCGACCCAGCGGATGGCCGAATAGGAGTCCTCCAGCAACCGGGCCAACAACGGAGCCTGCCAGCCATCACCGGAGGCCTCGCGGGCCGGCCCCCAGCCGACGTGCCAGGCGGCGATCACCCTTTGTGCCGCGTCTCCCCGCATCATCCACAACAACCCGGCCGCCACCGTCTGTTCTTCGCTGTCAAGTTCCACCGGCGGGCGACCGTACCACGTCTCCATCCACCGCGACGTCCACCCGAGTGACTTGTCGAGATGGCAGAGGTTGCATCCATTCGGCTGCGCCGCATGACGCACCGGTGTCACCACCGGCGACTTGATCCTGTGGTTGCGAATCGCCGTGAACAGGGCATACGACGTGTGTGGCATGTGGCAGTTGTAGCAGCGGCTGCCGGAGGATCCGGCCTTGTGATGGGTGTGAGCCTCCAGGCCCTTGCCGGCGTAGCGCGAGTGACATTGCAGGCAGGCCCGGTCACCCTCCATGCCCTCGGCCAACTGGTCGTTGGGATCACTCTCGTGCATCGCGTGACACGACAGGCACGACATCTTTCCCTTCGTGTAACACGTCGAGGCCAGGTGGCCGAGATACTCGCGACCACCCAGGCGACACGACCCGTCGTTCCAGTACAGGTGCGAACCGGTCCGGATCATCTCCTGGTGATAGGGATCATCGAAATCGACCATCCGGTAGTGCTGCTCGAGATCCTCCCCCGGCCGGTACGGGTCAAGATTGGCGAGATACCCGTCCTTGTCGTGGGCCACCTTCAGCGCGTGGCAACGACCGCACACCTGGGAACTGCGGACGTGGTCGAGCCGTCCGGGGTTGATGATCGTCGGATCGGGTCCGTCCCGGAGCCGCCCGCCCAGCCTTCCGAGAGGATTGCGATGCGCGGCAACGTGCCGGGCCGCCGGGCCATGACAGGCCTCGCAACTGATTCCCAATTCGGCCACTTCGCTGAACAACTCCGGGTTGTCCCCGGACACCTTCCGCGACTTGTTCAGGCCCGGGTTCGGGGCCACCGAGTGGCAATGCATGCAACTGGAATTCCAGTGACCCGAGTACCGCTCCGTCGACTCCTCCCGCAACTCGGCGTCCTCGGTGGGAAACCACATCTTCTCGGCGATATGAAATTCCCAGGGAAACTGGAGCAGTTCGTATCCCCAGCGGCTGGGAATCCAGTAGGTCTGCTGGTGGTGCGAGCCGGTCGTCATCACCAGCTGACGCGCGACCATCGGCGGCTCGACTCCCGTGTCGTCCAGGCCCTTTGCGCGGCGATCGCGATCCCAGTCGGGATCAACCATCCTGACCCAGAATTCCTCTCCCCGTCGTTGAAGTTCGTACCGCCGCCCGCGGGAACGCAGCACGACACCATCGAACTGACCGCTGTGCGAAGGAATGACCGACTGGGGGTTGGCCAACTGGCTCATTGTCCGGTGAAACGTACGATGCCAGGTCGAAAACGGGCCGGGATGACAACTGCGACAGGTCTGGGAGGAGACGTACTCGTCGCCGATCTGCTGACGCGGCAGCAGCCGCTCCTTGAAGATCCTGCGACGACCCGACGATTGACTCCCGTCGAGTTCGGCCGCTTCCAGCACGGCGCGACCGCGGGTCGGCTCCCAACGGGACCAGCCGGCAACGACGACGATCAGCATGGCTCCGGCGACCAGCGAATAGTCTCGCAACCGGTCTCCCTGGCACGCCAACGGCCAGACCGCAACGGCCACGATGACCGCCAGGATCGCAAGCTGTCCGTATGGTTCCATCGGCGACGGCCTTTTTCGTGCTCGGCTGGCCCGATTCTACTTTATCACCACCGCGGTTCGGCGACGACCGGGGTTTTCCGCCGATCGACCAGAGATCGAGACGGTTGCGGCCACGGCGGCCGACTACTCCGGGACCTTCTCCTCACGATAGTCTCGCTTGAGTACCAGTTTCTCGGTGCGGTCGCGATCCAGCCCCTGGCCGGGGACCAGCACGGTGCGACGGGCCAGGTCGGGATCCAGCGAGGCCGAACCGCGAGCCCACTCGCGCCGCAACCGCAACCAGACAGGCTCGCGCTGTGAACGCGGCGCAACGAAATCAAACGCCAGGTCAGCGTAGGCGGGATCGCTCTTGAGCGCCTGCCAGGCCACCCAACGATTGGCGGAATAGGAGTCGTCAAGCTGTTCGGCAAGGTGAGGCACCAGCCAGTCGGTTCCCGAGGCCTTCCGCGCGGGTCCCCAGCCGGCATGCCAGGACGTCACGGCACGCTGGACCGGGGTCCCCTGCAACATCAGCAGAACTCCCGCCGCCACCTCCTGCTCGTCCTCATCCAGTTCGGCCGCCGGATGGCCGTACCAGGTCTCGACGTGTCCGGATGACCAGCGGGCCGAACGGTCAAGATGACAGAGATTGCAGGCGTTGGGACGACCACCCAGCCGCATCGAAACGACACGTGGGCTGTCGATCCGGTGGCTGCGGATTCCCTTCAACAGTGCGTAGGACGTAAACGGCATGTGGCAGTTGTAGCAGCGGCTTCCCGACGATGTGGCCGCATGATGCGTGTGCGCGGTCAATGCGTCGCCACGGAATTCCTTGTGACACTGCAGGCACGCCTTGTCACTGGTCGGGCCGGCGATCAACTGGTCGTCGGCAGGAGCTGCGTGCATCGAGTGGCACGAGAGACAACTGAGCGTCCCCCGGGTGAAACACTTCGAGCCCACCATTCCCAGGTACTCCCGGCCACCCACGCGGCACGCACCGTCGTCCCAGTACAGCGACTTGCCCTCCACCTGCATCACCCGGTGCAGTGGTTCGCCGAATCGAACCACCTCGAAAGTCGTCGAAAGTTCATCGCCGGGTTGGTAGCCGTAACCGTTGGCCAGGTAGCTCTGGTTGTCAGGTGGCAGAAACGTGCTGTGGCACTGGCCGCACACGTGGGAAGCCCGGCGATGATCCAGGCGGGCCGGGTTGACGATTGTTGGATCCGGACCGGCAATGGCCCGATCCGCCTGGGCGCTGACTTTTTTTTTCGCGGCCGCGGATCGCCGGTGGGCCACGTGTCGGCGACCGGCCCCGTGGCACGCCTCGCAGCTGATTCCCAGCTCGGCCACCTCGGTCCTGACCTCGAGTGTCTGCGTGTTCATCCCGGGACTCCCACCCGTGGAATGACAGGCCAGGCAGTTGGAGTTCCAGATCATGAAATGACGTCGGGATCCCGGGGGTTCGAGAAAGGCGTCTTCGCGAGGAATCCAGCGTTGTTCAGCGATGTGGAAGTACCACGGAATCTGTCGCAACAGGTTGCCCCGGAAACCCGGGATCCAGTAGCCCTGCATGTGGTGCGAACCGGTCGTCATCACGATCGGTCGGGTCACCCGATGCTGTTCGGACTGGGCATCGATGGTGGCCCTGTCGGTTTCGACGAACAGCACTCCCGATTCCCAGTCGGGATCGACGAGGTTGATCTCGAAGCGATCACCCTGTCGCGAAAGTTCATAGCGTCGGCCCCGCGAGGCCAGCACCTGGCCGGCAAACGGCGCCAGCACGGTCTCGGGAGTGGCCCGCTGGGTCATCTTGCGGTGAAACGTGCCGTGCCAGCTCGCATGCTGCTCGGCATGACACTCGCGACACGCCGCCGACCCCACAAAGCCCTTGCGAGGCCCTACCTTGGGCAGCGGATCCCTTGCCGGTGGCGGAGCGGCAACGTGTTGCTGTTCCAGGAACCAGGCACGCCACGACAGCCCGCCAACAACCAGAACGGCCACGGCCACGACCACTCCCAGCAACCGTCTCTGACCTCGCCACACCAGGCCGTCTCCTGGAAACTCGAACCCGCCCCCCCCTGCGGTTCATCGGATGTCGGCAACCGCGTCTTGAATCTCTCCGGCTCTCACGTCAGAACACCCGACAATCAATGATCGACAACGCTTGTGCAACTCGACAGGCATTCTTGCCGCACCGTCGCAGCTGGCGGTAGAATCGAGGTATCAGTTCGCCCTGTCCCCGGAATCAGCGTCTTGCCCCGCCCGCCTGGTCTCATCTGGATCCTCCCGCTCTTCGCGGTCCTCTGGCTCCCCGTGGGGGATCCTCTACCGGCAGCGGCCGGGAATCGGCCCGGCCTGCCGCCGCCGCTGAAGCGCAAGGTCGATTTCGACCGCGACATCCAGCCACTGCTGGTGCGGCACTGCCTTTCCTGTCACGGACCCAAGCGGCAGGAAAGCGACTACCGACTCGACCGGTCGCGGATCGCGATCTCCGGCGGTGACCGCCAACAGCGGCCGATTCGGCCGGGCCGTAGTGCCCAGAGTCCGTTGATCCACTACGTCGCCGGAACCGATCCCGATACAAGAATGCCTCCCAAGGGTCCCGGGTTGACGCGTGCCCAGGTCGCATTGCTGCGAGCCTGGATCGACCAGGGCGCCCGCTTCTCGAAATCCGCCTCGACCGACCCACCGCTGCGGAGCTCTCACTGGTCGTTCCAGCCACTGGCCACAGCGGTGCCCCCGCCGTCGACGGCGGGCCGGAACCCCATCGATGCGTTCCTGCAACGGCGATTGGCCGCTGCCGGGCTCACGTTTTCACCGCGTGCCGATCGGCGGACCCTGGTCCGCCGACTGTATCTTGACCTGCTCGGCCTGCCCCCGTCACCGGAGACCATCGATTCCTTTCTGCGAGACAAGCGGCCCGAGGCCTGGTCGCAGCTGGTCGATCGCGTGCTGGCCCACCCACACTACGGTGAACGCTGGGCGAGGCACTGGCTGGACGTGGTTCGTTTTGCCGAGTCGCACGGATTCGAGACGAACCGGGAAAGGCCAACGGCCTGGTATTACCGGGACTGGTGCATCGAGGCACTCAACACCGACCTGCCCTACGACCGGTTTATCGTTTCGCAACTGGCCGGAGACGCCACCGGCGATCCGGCGGCAACGGGATTCCTGGTCGCCGGACCCAGTGACCTGGTCAAGAGTCCCGACATCACGCTGACGCTGGCCCAGCGGCAGGACGAACTCGCCGACATGATCAACACCACCGGCACTGCCATCCTGGGTCTGACTCTGGGATGTGCACGGTGTCATAACCACAAGTTTGACCCGGTCACGCAAACCGACTACTACGCGATGGCCGCGGTCTTTTCCGGCGTCAGTCATGGCGAACGCCCGTTGCCCCTGCCGGTTTCGGCTTTGCAGCGCGCGACGGTCGCCAGGCAACTCGGCGAGGACCGCTCCCGGCTCGCCTCGTTGATCTCAAAGTTGCGGCAACCGGTCAACGCCCGGCACAACGTCGAACGGTTCGCAGCGGTGACGGCGAAATTTGTCCGGTTCACGATCCGTAACACCAACGGCAGCGAGCCGTGCCTGGATGAGCTGGAGATCTACACGGTCGCCACGCCCGATCGCCCCGCCCGCAACGTGGCACTGGCCTCGAGAGGCACCCGAACGAGCTCGTCGGGCAACTTCCCGGCCCACCCCTTCCACAAGCTGGCGCACATCAACGACGGCCGGCACGGCAACCGCTTCAGCTGGATCGCCAACCAGGTCGGACGCGGTTGGGTCCAGCTCGAGTTTCCCACGGCGGTCAGGATCGACCGGATCGAGTGGGGACGCGATCGCACCGGGAAATACACCGACCGGCTGCCGACGAGGTACTGGATCGAGGTCGCCGAACGGCCGGGACAATGGCGAGAGATTGCCGGAATCCACGATCGCGCCCCCTTCGGAGCCAGGAGTACCGCCCCGGCGAACCGGCTGGTCCGGGATGATCTTCGCCGCGAGGCCGCCCTGGCCCGCGGGCTGCAGGGGCAGGTCGAGAAGGCCACCCGCCAACTCGCGCAAGTCACCTCCGGCCCGGTAGCCTACGTCGGCCGCTTCGAACAACCCGGTCCCACGCACCGCCTGTACCGGGGCGATCCACTGGCACCACGGGAGCTGGTCGGGCCGGGAGCCGTCGCCGCCCTCGCCCCGCCCCCGATGGCCACCAACGAGCCCGAACAGCAACGACGGTTGAAACTTGGCCGCTGGCTGGTCCGTCCCGACAATCCCCTGGCCCCCCGCGTGATCGCCAACCGACTGTGGCACTACCACTTCGGCACCGGGCTGGTTTCGACCCCCAGTGATCTGGGCGGCAACGGCACGCGTCCATCCCACCCGCTGCTGCTCGACTGGATGGCCGGTCACCTCGTCGAAACAGGCTGGTCGCTGAAATCACTGCACCGCCTGATCCTGACCTCACGGGCCTGGTGCCAGTCCAGCCGACCCCGTGCCGACGGGTTGGCAGTCGATTCCGAGGCGCGGCTGTTGTGGAGATTTCCACCGCGAAGGCTGGCCGCCGAGGCGATCCGCGACGGCATGCTCGTTGCCAGTGGATCGTTGAACCGGCAAATGGGCGGTCCGGGATTCAAGGTCTTCGAGGTCGTGATGGAGAACGTGAGACACTACTTCCCGAAGAAGTCGTTCGCGGCCAACGAATGGCGACGGATGGTCTACATGACCAAGATCCGCCAGGAACAGGACGAGGTCTTCGGCCCATTCGACTGCCCCGACGGCAACCAGGTGGTCGCCCGGCGCAGCCGCTCGACCACTCCCCTGCAGGCACTGGGACTGCTCAACGGCCACTTCGTGCTGCAGCAATCCAGCCTGTTGGCCCGGCGGATCCAGTCCGAGACACCCACCGCCTCGACCCAATGGCAGATCTCACGAGCGTTCCGGCTCGTACTGGGCCGCCACCCATCAGCCGACGAACTGGCTGCCGCGCTGCCGTTGACGACCCGCCACGGCCTGCCCGCCCTCGCCCGGGCGTTGCTCAACTCCAACGAATTTCTCTGGCTGCCCTGACTGGATCCCGCCGATTTTCCCGCCATGATCACACCCCTCGGACTCGACCTGCTCGACCGTCGCCGTTTCCTCGGCGATTCGGCCACGATGCTCGGCTCGGCCGCATTGGCGGCCCTGCTCGCCGACGACGGGCTGCTGGCACAAACCGACCAGCCCGGGGCCGGCGGCAACCGGTCGCCGATCCGACCGATCATCCACCCCGGCCAACCCCACGCGGCGCGACCCTCGCACTTTCCGCCACGGGTGCAACAGGTGGTAATGATCTTCTGCAGCGGCGCAATCAGCCCGCTGGACACGTTCGAATACAAACCCGAACTCGTCCGACGGCACGGCCAGCCCCTGCCCGGAAAGAAATTGATCACCTTCCAGGGTGAACAGGGCAACCTGACCCGACCGCTGTTCCGTTTTCGCCCTCGTGGAGAAAGCGGGAAAATGGTCTCCACGCTCGTCGACCATCTCGGAGAACTCGCCGACGAGATGTGTTTTGTCCACTCCTTGACCACCAGGACCAACACGCACGGTCCCGGCGAGAACGCGATGTCCACCGGCTTCACGCTCGACGGCTTCCCCAGCATCGGGGCCTGGGCCACCTACGCCCTGGGCAGCGGCGCCAGCGACCTGCCCGCCTTTGTCGCGATCCCGGATCCGCGAGGCAAGCCGCAGTCGAGCGTCAACAACTGGGGACCGGGTTTTCTGCCGGCCGCCTTCCAGGGGACCGACTTCAACGCGGCCAACCCGATCCGCAACCTCGCCCGCCCCGCCGCCGTTTCCCGGGAGGCCGACAAGGCAACCCGCGGTTTCCTCGCACGGTTGAATCGCCGACACCTCGAACGGTTTCCCGGCGACACCCAACTGGCGGCTCGTATCGCCAGCTACGAACTCGCCGCGAGGATGCAACTCTCGGTGCCCGATGTCACAGACCTCTCGACTGAATCCCGTGCGATGATCCGCCTCTACGGGGCCGATTCCCCCAACCGACTCAAGGCCGGCTTCGCCCGCAATTGCCTGCTCGCCCGGCGACTGATCGAACGAGGCGTGAGGTTCGTGCAGTTGTTCAACGGGAGCTACCAGACCGGGGGCGAGGGAACCAGCAACTGGGACGGACACAAGAAATTGAAGGTCCAATACGACATCCACGGTCCGATCCTCGACCAGCCCGCCGCCGGACTGATCCGGGATCTCAAGCAACGCGGGCTGCTGGATCACACGCTGGTGGTCTTCTGCAGCGAGTTCGGCCGAATGCCGACGTTCCAGAAGGGAGCCAGTGGCCGTGACCACAACCCCGACGGATTCACCGGCTGGTTCGCCGGTGCCGGCGTGAAATCGCCACTGACCTACGGGGCGACCGACCCCTTCGGACACAGGGCGGTCGAGGGCGTGGCAACCGTCCACGACTTCCACGCCACGATCCTCCATCTGCTGGGACTCGATCATCGCCGACTGAGCTTCTACCACAACGGCATCGAACGTCGCCTGACCAACGTCCACGGTCACGTCATCGAGGACATCCTGTCCTGAGGCGGCGGCAACCGACACCGGAAACAGAAGCTACCAGGAGACCACCACGCCCACGATCGACGGTTCGCCGGCAGCCAGACGACCGTAAATCGTCGGCAGCTCGTTGCAGTCGATCCGGTCGGTGATCAGTGGTTCGAGTGAAATCCGCCCTGCCGCGAGCAACTCCAGCGTCAGCCGCCGCGAGCTGCTGCAGTCCCAGCGCCCGCCGTCGGCGGGGTACCCATAACTGGTCACCAGGTTCAGTCGTTTGCCCAGGTACGGATGCCCGACCGGGTTGAACCGCGGCACATCGGTGTGGCGGGCCACGACGACGATCGTCGCATCGGTTCGCGCGATATCCATGCCGGTCCGGATCGCGTCCCAGCCCGATGCCGCCTCCAGGACGACATCGGCTCCGCCACCGTCGCCCCAGGCAGCGATCCGCTCGGAAAAATCCTCGGCGGTGGGATCCAGCACCGCCGTCGCTCCCATCGCCAGGCCGATCTCACGCCGGGCAGAAGCCGGATCGATCCCGATCGTCTCCAGACCGAACGCACGCCCGTAGGCCACGCCAGCCAACCCGATCACACCTTGTCCCAGGACCGCCAGCTGACATCCCGGCGTCGGATCGCCACGTCTCAACGCGATATGACTGACTTCCAGGATATTGAGGAACACCGCCGCCTCGTCGGAAACCGACTCGGGCAACCGCACGGCCAGGTCGGCCGGCATCGCGGCAACCTCGGCATGAGCGGCCGGAAGGAACACACGATCGCCGACCGAAAACCCTTCGACCGAATCGCCCACCGCCTCCACCGTCCCGACCATCGAGTAGCCGTTCGGGGCGGGCAGCTCGAAAGGAACCGTCTCGTGGAGAAACTCGCCCCGCTCATCAACGGCGATTCCACGAAAGACCCGGATCTCGGTCCCGGTGCTGACGGCCGTCAGCCGAGCCCGCACAACCAGCCCATCGACGGCACACTCCGGTTCGGGCACATCGACCCACTCCGTCACGCACGGACCGGTCACCAGCAACTGTTTCACGCACACCCATCCACGTTTTGAATCGTCGACATTCTCTTGCCGAATCAAGGAATCAGAGCTGCCATCGTAGCAAACCCGGTTTGACTGGGATACAATCCGCACCTAGTTAGATGTTGAGGTGCTGCGGGGTTCGTTCCTCCTTTCTCCCTTGCCCTGCGGTTTCGGAACGGCGAGTCGTTGTTCGCGAAACGTACCCGTTCGAATCGCTGAACCGACCAATCGACACTTCTGTTTTGCTAAAATTTCAAACGGGTACCGAAGGAGTTTTCCGATGGCACAGGGCTTAGTCAAGACGCTCACCGATCGTGGTTTCGGGTTCATCTCGAGTGACAGCGGTGACATTTTCTTCCACATGTCTACTGTGGAAGGCACGCATTTCGAGGCACTGCAGGAGGGACAGGCGGTCGAGTATGAGACCGAGTCCGGCCCGAAGGGTCCTCGAGCTACCGTCGTTCGTATTGCTAGTGGTGGTGGTGAAAGTGCAGCCGACGACGGTGGGCAAGACTACGCTGGCGACGTCGATGACGGTGGAAGTGATGCCGTCGATGATGGTGGAAGTGATGCCGTCGATGATGGTGGAAGTGATGCCGTCGATGATGGTGGAAGTGATGCCGTCGATGATGGTGGAAGTGA
>Ga0163108_10002546_pt1 | contig 13192 bp, 9 predicted proteins | sample Fk1155metaG_FD_109644 | JGI IMG/M metagenome (GOLD analysis project Ga0163108, IMG submission 109644) | Marine microbial communities from the Central Pacific Ocean - Fk160115 155m metaG | ecosystem: Environmental > Aquatic > Marine > Oceanic > Photic zone | place: The Central Pacific Ocean...
ACTGCGCTCTTCAGCGTGCTTTGCCTGCTCGGGCTCCCTGACGAGCCGAATGGGACCGATACACGGACCTACTGGGCCTTCCGTCAGCTTGAGCAGATGGCGCCTCCGGTTGTTCAAAACGATGAGTGGGCTCGCACCGGAATCGACCGCTTCGTGCTGGCGAAGGCGAAGGCCGGGGGCGTTTCCCCGAACGGACAGGTCGATCGACAGAGATGGATTCGCCGGGCCTATTTCGATCTCATCGGGCTCGCGCCGACTCGCGGGGAGGTAGAGACCTTCATCGCCGACAAGTCCCCCGATGCGTACGACAAGATCCTGACCCGGCTGCTCGCCAGCCCCCACTACGGGGAACGCTGGGGACGCCACTGGCTGGATGTGGCGCGCTTTGGAGAAAGCCATGGCTATGAGTCCGACAACGAGAGACCCAGCGCGTGGACCTACCGCGACGCGGTCATTCGCGCATTCAACGCTGACCTGCCCTTCGACACCTTCATCCGCCACCAGGTGGCCGGCGATGTGCTGAAAGGCGACGACCCCCTGGCCGTAGCGCTCACCGGTTTCATCGCCTCGGGCTCGACGGTAACCAACGTGGATGGCGTTGACCGCGAGAAAGCGAAATACGACAAGATGGATGACATCGTCTCAGCGACCGGCTCGGCTTTTCTCGCGCTGACGATTGGTTGTGCCCGCTGCCATGACCACAAATACGACCCGATCGCTCAACGCGATTACTATCGACTTGTAGGCTTCTTCCTGCCCGGCAGCGCCCGCGACCGGCAGATCGCCATCGGAAGCACAGGGTCAAACGTCAAGGGGCTTGCCTGGAACGGCGGCAACAAGAGCAAAAACCCTCTGCTGGAGCGTGGAGACACCGAAAAGAAATCCGGCGATGTAGGCCTGGGCGTCCTCGCGGCCCTGAGCCCCGATGATGGCGATGTCTCCCGCTGGGTGGAGGCGAGCGAAAAGAAGAGCGGCGATGGCCGCCCCGGACTCGCCCATTGGTTGACCAATGTAGAGGACGGCGCTGGCGCGCTCGCGGCACGAGTTATTGTAAATCGCCTCTGGCAGCACCACTTCGGCGTCGGCCTGGTGAGAACCAGCAACAACTTCGGCCGGGTCGGCGACCGGCCGACCCACCCCGAGCTGCTCGACTGGCTCGCGCAGGAGCTGATCCGGGCAGGCTGGAGGCTGAAGCCAATACACCGCCTGATCATGACCAGCGCGGTGTACAGCCAGGACACCAAATGGGACCGCGAGCGCCACGACCTCGACCCCGACAACAAGCTGCTCTGGCGGCGCCAGCCGGTGCGCCTGCCGGCGGAGATTCTGCGGGACTCGATCATGAACACCGCCGGCACGCTCAACCGCCAGCTCTTCGGGCCAAGCATCAAGCCGTGGGTGTCCAACGATGCGATCAAGACCGGCTCGACGAACAAATGGCCCACCAATGTAAAGGACGGACCCAGAACCTGGCGGCGCAGCATCTACGTTTTCATGCGCCGCTCGATGCGGGTACCCTTCTTCGAGATCTTCGATGTCCCCGATGCCATGACGAGCCGCGGCGTCCGCGAAGAAACCACCGTCGCGACCCAGGCCCTGCTGCTGTTGAACAACGACTTCGTCCGCAAGCAGGCCGAGCACTTCGCCGCCCGGCTGGCGAAACTGGAAGACAAGGCCCCGCGGGCAGCCGTCGAGGAGGCCTATTGGTTGACACTGTCCCGCGAGCCGACCGAGGCCGAACTTGAGCTCAGCCTCGAGTTGCTCCATCGTGAGGGACAGAGCATCGCCAACTTCTGCCACATTCTCTTTACGCTCAACGAGTTTATCTATGTCGATTAACGCCAGCCATCACCCCTGGCGTCCAAGTCGCCGCGAGCTGCTTTCGCGAGCCGGCGGCGGCTTTGGCTCCCTCGCCCTGGCGGGGCTGCTCTCGAACCAGGGCCTGCTGGCGAATGCCGGGGGCTCCGCGTTGTCGCCACTGGCCGCTCGCCCGGCACACTTCGCCCCCAAGGCCAAGAGCGTCATCTTCCTCTTCATGTACGGCGGGCCAAGCCATATCGACCTCTTCGATCACAAGCCGGCCCTGAAGAAATTCGCCGGCAAGAAGGTTTCCGAGTCCGTCGACACCAAGGGCGCGCGCTCGAGCGGAGGCCTCTTCCCCTCACCCTACAAATTCGAACGCCATGGAGAGAGCGGACACTGGGTCTCGGATCGCTATCCGAACCTGGCCCGCGTTATCGACAAGACAGCGATGCTCCGCGGGGTCTATGGTCACTCGATCAGCCACGCGCCGGCCCTCTTCGAGCTCAACACCGGCCAGATCCGCACGGGCTTCCCGAGCCTCGGATCCTGGGTTACCTACGGGCTGGGAAGCCACAACCAGGATCTTCCCGGCTTCGTGGTAATGTACGACTACCGCGGCGGGCCCATCGGCGGAGCGCCCAACTGGGGCTCCGGCTTCCTTCCGGGCGCCTTCCAGGGCACCCCGGTACGTTCCAAGGGAACACCGATCCTGAACCTCAGCCGGCCCGGAAAACTTGACCAGGGGCGCCAACGCCAGCTGCTCGACTACGCCGCGCGCCTCAATCGCGGCCACCGTGAGCGGCATCCCGCCGAGGCCGCCCTCGAGGCGCGCATCGAATCCTTTGAGCTCGCCTACCGGATGCAGGCGGCGGCTCCCGAGGCTCTTGATCTCAAGGGCGAAAGCGAGGCCACCCGCAAGCTCTACGGCATCGAGCGCGGCAAGCCGGGACAGTACTTTGGCACCCAATGCCTGATGGCGAGACGGCTCGTCGAGCGTGGCGTCCGCTTCGTTCAGCTCTACTCAGGAGGCGGACACGGCGACAACAACTGGGACGCCCACGGCTCCATCACGGGTAACCACAACAAACACTGCGCCGCCACCGATCAGCCGATGGCCGGGCTCCTCGAGGACCTCGAACAACGCGGGCTGCTGGATGAAACCCTGGTTGTCTGGGGCGGCGAGTTTGGCCGAACGCCTCAGAAGCAGGGCGGCGGCGGCCGCGACCATCACCCCTTCGGCTTCACGATGTGGATGGCCGGCGGCGGCATCAAGGGCGGAACGAGCTATGGCGAAACGGATGAGGTGGGCTATCACGCCGCGGTTGACCGCACATCGGTTCATGATGTCCATGCGACGATCCTGCACCTGATGGGCATGGACCATGAGCGGCTCACCTACCACTTCAGCGGGCGGGATTTCCGCCTGACCGACGTGGCCGGGAAGGTCATCGACCAGGTCATCGCCTGAGACTCAGCCTTCTTCGTTCGCCGTGGGGTCTTCTTCAAGACCGGCTATGGGCGTGATCTCATCGAGCGCATCGAGCCGAACCAGGATCTCGGCGACGATTTCGGCAACCGTTGCCGCGAGACTCGTACAGAACTTCTGCCGCGGCTCCCCCATGAAGTCTTCGAAAACCGAGGTCAGGTCGTTACAGACGATGCTGCCGCAGGCGCCCCCCGGACCGCAGTCAACCCGCTCATCCCAGAGCCTGCGGTAATGCGCGGCGGCCCGGCGCAGCTCATCGGTAACCGGGCCGGTGGGATTCGGATCGCCGAGAAGCTCTCCCAGCACCAGCTCGCCGGCCTTGATCGCGCCGCAGCCCCCCTCCCCCGTGATCCCGCCCTTGCGAAGAGCCTGGTAGGGCGACGGGGGCAACCCGAAGGTTTCGGCAAGGGCGATTCCACAGCTCCGATGGGCGACCTTCCGTCCCTCGTAGAGCGTATGGGCCTTGCGTCCAGCCGCAGCCACAAGGGCCCTCTCGGCCGCCTCGAGCCTGCGCTCGAACCTGGAATCGTTTTCTCCATTCCTGCTCATGTCTAAGTGTTTACTTTGGCTGTGGGCCGATTGCCAGATGAAAGGCGACGCGGCACGTCAGCCGGGAACGCAGATCTCGAAGCGGGCCGGATCGAGAACGAACTCAAACTCGGCGCTCTCCAGCCAGATGTCTCCATCTGAATTGAACGGCTGGCTGAAGGAAAGCGACACCTGGAGCGGACCGGCGGTCTGCTGATAATACACGACATCCTCATCTTCAAGATGGCGGCCCTTGCCAAGCTTTCTCAACATCCCCAGGTAGGAGTGGCTCTGAGAGCTTCTGAAGATGCAGAGGTCCATCAGGCCGTCATCCATGAGCGCCTTTGGACAAGGCACCAAGTCGCCGCCAATGGTGGCCTCGTTGTGGAGAAAGAAGGCCAGCACATCGCCCTCAAAATCCGGCTTGTTCTCCTCGGGCGGAAAAACCACCTTCACCCTCAAAACCGGCTCTTTGCGGCGCTCCCGTTTTCTCTGGGAAAAGATCTCGAGCATGGCGAGCAGGTTGTAGCTGCTGTTGCCCAGCACTCGAAACAACATCCGGAATAACCATTTCTGCCGGAGACGCTCGTAGCTCTCCCCGACATTGGATGGAAGCCCAAGACTGCTTGACTGTAGAATCACCCGTTTCCGGTCTTCCTCCGGCACCTGGTAGGTCAGAATGTCCATCGCTTTTCTGCCTGTCCCGCGGAAAGCTATCTCGCAAGCCTCTGCGGCGCTTGCAGGCAGCCCCATCCCGGTGGCCAGGCAGTTCGCCGTTCCAGCCGGCAGAAGACCCACCGGGCAGGTTCCCTCTCTTGAGTAAAGCCACTCGAGGGCCGAGTTGATCGTTCCATCCCCGCCGGCTACCACCAGGCGTTCTTCGGGCAGGTCGGCTCTCTCAAGCTCCGTGACCTCGGCAAATTCAACACCATCCTCCCAGCCACCGGCCTGGAGCCAGCTCTGCATGAGAGCGTAATATTTAGCTCCCTGGCGGGAACGTGGGTTGTGCACGACCAGAATGCGACTCATCGGCTACATTGTACGTTTGTTCAGGCGGGAACCTCACCTTATAATCCCGAGGCAATGAGCAGCAAAACCTCCTATGAACTGGAAAAAATGAGCCGTGCCGACCTCGTCGGCCTCACGGTCGCTCTCAGCGATGGGCGCGAAGGCGAGATCGTTCACGTCGAGTACGACTCCCCCGAACGAGTCGCCCTGGTCAAGACCTGCAAGGAGACCCCCAGCCCCCTGACCCGGGCAGCGGTCGACCGCATGAGCCCATCACACCTGCCGTTCATCCGAGAGCTGCTGGGTGAAGGGCCTGATCTGAAAACTGCCGACGAAGAAGAGGCCTGCGAAGAAGAGACGGAAGCATGAGTCGTCGGAAGAAAAAGAAGGGGACTGACGGAGAACGGCCGAACCCCGCAGCGAAACCCGAAACACCCGCGAAAAACGAAGGCGGTGAAGGCTCCGCCGGGAAGAGGCCCCTTCGTTCCCGGCTGACCAGGCTCGGCGCCATTCTCGCGGTCCAGCTCGGGCTGCTGGGTTCTTTCTACGCTATGGCGGCCGCCTACCCCGCCGAGGACAGGATTCACGCGCCCGACAGCCGCTGCCTGCCGAACAAAACCGTGCTGGTCACCGCCCGGGTTCTCTACGGCCTGCCTGCTATGTTGCGCTCAGACCCTGAAAAGATCGTCGTTCGGCTCGGGCTGCCCGGCAAAACGCCTGTCGAGGGAATTACCAATCCGTCAGGTGAAGTCACCATCGCCCTGACGGCCCCTGAGAAGCCCGGCCGATACCAGCTCGAGCTGGAGGCCGACCCGGATGGCGCCGCCGGGATCGGACCGCTGCGGTCGTCCTCGGCCCTTGAGGTTATCTCGGTGACCCGGGCCCCGGCCAGGCGCCCCTAGGCTCGCCCCTGGCCTGATGAAAGTCCTTTCCTGTCGGCACTCAGCCATTGCGCCAACAGGCAAGAGCGGGGACAATCGCTTTTTCCCGAGGCGGGCAGCTTCGGGGTCAACCCACAACCTTTCCTTTAGCTATCGAGGCAGCTCCGTGACACGAACCCTGATCTCTTCAAAAAAATGGCTGCGCCTGGCGAGCCTGTTCGCCGTGGCCACCTTGGTTTTCACTCTCTCCGGCCCGGTTCCGCCGCGGGCTATCGCCGAGGACCTGGCCCCTAACGTCAAGATCATCCGCGACCACGTCACCTATCTTTCGAGCGATGACCTCGGAGGCCGCGACAGCGGCGAGCCCGGACTTGAGATCGCGGCGGAGTACATCGCGCGTTTCTACGCTGAATACGGCCTCGAACCAGCCGGAGACAACGGCTCCTACTTTCAGCATTTCACCATTCCCCAGGGCGCCTGCTTCGTTCAGGACGCCGGGGCGGTCATCGAATTCAAAGATGGAGAGACGATCTCCCTGACCCCCGGCAGCGAGGTTGCGGCCTTTGGCTTCACAGATGGAAAGCCGATTGAAGCCCCCGTGGCATTTGTCGGCTACGGCATCACGACCAACGACAGGGAGAAAGGCCGCGGCCTGGACTACGACGACTTCAACGGAATCGACGTCAAAGGCAAGGTGGTCATCATCCTGCGGTACACGCCACGCTACTCATCCTCCGAGAACCCCTTCGGCGGCCGCAGGAGCCGGCACGCCCCCTTCAATGCCAAGATCGCCAATGCACGCGAGCACGGCGCCGTGGGCGTGATCTTCGTCACCCCCACCGGCCAGCCAGACCAGGACTGCTACGGAGTGGTCCACCGCGCCGCGCCGCGCCAGCCCACCATGCCGGCGCTCTACGCCCGGCGGGCCAGCATCGACCATCTCCTCCGAGGCTCGGGCGAAACCGTCGGACGGCTGGTGAAAAAGATCGACGAGGAGCTGAAGCCCGCGAGCTTTGAGCTGAAGGGCGCTAAGATTCGCTTCGCGACCGCGAGGCGGCACCTGCTCCTTCGCAACGTCGCCGGTAAGCTGCCCGGTTCGGACCCCAAGCTGGCCGCCGAAACGATTGTCATCGGCGGACACTACGACCACATCGGCCGCTTCGGCAACCAGGTCGCTGAAAAGAACCTCGGGCAGATTCACAACGGAGCCGACGACAATGCCAGCGGCACCGCCGGGATCATTGAGCTCGCTCGACTGCTCTCCAGCGGCAAGAGACCTAAGCGATCGTTTGTCTTCGTCGCCTTCTCCGGAGAAGAAATTGGCCTCTTCGGCAGCCGGCATTGGGTGAACGCGACCCGTTATTTCACCACGACAAAAGCGACCACCGCGCTCGAGGGCGCGCCCAACCCCCACGGCGGCAACAAGGGAGCCTCTCTGCTCTGGGAGACGGGCACCCTGCTCAAAGCCACCGGCAGCTTCCAGTGGGGCCACTTCCAGGTAAAAACCCTCGGCGGCGAGAGCGGCTGGGTGAAAACAACCGACCTGAAGCAGATCGAAGGCCCCACTCCTCTGCATTCAGTGATCGCCATGATCAACCTCGACATGATTGGCCGCGGCAAGGATGATGGGCCGGTGACCGTCCTTGGCGCTCACTCATCCGCGGCCTTCCCCCCCATGCTGGAAACGCTTTCGAAGGATGTCGGACTGCCGATCAAGCTGAACAAGGGACTCGGCGGCGGCGGCTCAGACCATGCCAACTTTGTCCGGCGAAAGGTGCCGGTGATTTTCTTCTTCACCGGCATGCACGGACAGTACAACACCCCCGAGGATGACATCGGCACGGTCAACATCCCCTTCGAGGCCCGCATTCTTGACATGGCCTGGAAAACATCGCTTGAACTCGCGGAGGCCAAGGGTCGCCCGGCCTTCGCGCAGGGCTCCGCCGGCAGTTCAGGCACCAGCTCTGACCGCCCCATGCTGGGGATCATCATCGATCCCAACCATGAAGGCGCCGGCGTCAAGATCAACGAGGTGGTCGAGGATTCGGTCGCTGAAAAAGGCAAGCTCAAGGTCGGCGATGTCATTGTCGCCTTTGGAGACACGCGGGTGAAAGCGCTTGCCGACCTGCAGAAGGCCCTCGAAGACCGGCCGCAGGGAAAGATCAAGCTCAAGGTGATCCGAGGGGGCTCCGAAAAAAATGCCGAGGTCGAGTTTCCCACCCGCCAGGGAGGCTTTCGCGTCAGCTTTGGCTCGGTACCCGATTACGCCTATGATGAAAAGGGCGTCCGCTTTGAAGATATACGGCCAGCCACCCCCGCCGCGGCCGCCGGCGTCAAGCCGGGAGATGTCCTCGTGCGCTGGGCCGGCAAGGAGGTTCGGGATGTACAGCACTGGACGGAGCTGCTGGGTGGGCACAAGCCCGGCGACAAGGTTGAGATCGAGGTGATGCGGGACAAGAAAGCCGTCAAGATGACGGTCCTGCTCAAGGCGCGCTGAGACCCCCCTACCGACCGAGCTGAACCCCGTAACGCTCCAGCAGGCCGCCGGTTGCCCTGATGTAATCCGAACGGGCGGCCTCCAGGTTGGTCTTGGCCTGGAGAGCCTGGGTCTGAAGCTCGAGGAGGTCATTCTCAATCGTGTTGACCGTAAAGGGAATCGAGGCTCCCGCGGCCAGTTTGCGTCGTTCGGCCGCGAGCTCGGTCTCCTTCAGCCTGACAAGATCATCGAGATATACCAGCTTGCGCGCCGTCGATCTCAGACGACGAATGCTCTGGTCCACCTCCATGATGATGCGGTTTTCCGTCTGCAGCCGTTGCCATTTCAATTGCTGGTAGCGGTCCCTGGCACGATCGTAGTTGCTCTTGAGCCCCCTGTTCGAAAGCGGCATCGCCAATTGAAGGCCGACAGTCCAGCCATAAAAATCTCCCGACCCGAGAGAAGAAAAAGAGTCGCCAAAGGAGTCAGCCAACCCGAATTGCGCCCAGGCCCCGGTAAGGTCAAGCTGGGGCAGGCGTTCGTTGGCCCTCATATCGACCAGGGTTTTCTGATTGTCCAGAAGCGCCGCGAATTGCCTGTAGTCGGCCCTGCGCTCAAACGCCTCCGCCAGGGAAGGATTCCGCTCGGGAAGCGTCGCCTGTTCAGTCGGTTCACTGAGAGGGATGACCCGGATTCCATCAAAGCTGCCGGTCTTCTGCCCCGCCTCCCAGAGCTGCCGAAGCGATTCGCCCTTGTACTGCAAAAGGTCGAGCAGATTGTCCCGCGAGTTCTCGAGCTGCAGCAGGGCATCGTTCATCTCCACCTTACGCCGAGCCAATTGTCCTTCGATTGTCGTTACGTAAATCTTGGGCTGGGTCCCTGCCGCCTCTTCTTTGCGCGCCTTCTCAACATTCTCGGTCGCGACCTTCAGGGAATTCTCATTGGCCGCGTAGTTCCGTGAAGAAAAAACCAATTGCCAATAGGCGGCCTCGATACGAAAGATCAGGTCGCTGATGGTCGTCTCCAGGCTGTCCATCGCCAGTTTGCGGTTGTTTTCCGCCACCTGGATCGCCGAGTAATTGTATGGATACCAGGCTCCCTTCAACAGCGGCTGCGTCGCTGTAAACCGAACGGACGCTTCCTGCACCGGGTTGAAGCTGAACAGGCTGCTGGCCAGTGGCCGATCGAAGCCGGACTCGCCAACCGTGAGCGAGTAAGTAGAGCCCAGCAAGGTACGAAGACGAATCCCGCTCGAATAATTCGAGGACTCAAACGGGTTAACCCGGACCTCGGATAGTACAGCGTCTCCGATATCAAGGAAGCTGACCGAAGGCCTCCGGTTCTTGCTGTAATTGGCGCTAAGGGTAAAAAACGGATCGAAGACGGCATCCTGGATAACCATCTCCCGCTCGCGAATGGTTCCCTCGGTCCTCGCGATCCGGACATCAAAACTGCGCGCGAGCCCCATCTCCACAGCCTGCTCGATGCTCAGCTCAATTTCATGAAGAGGCTTGTCGGCCAGCGGCAGGCTTTCCGTTTGAGCCGGAGCCTCGTCGGCGGGCTCCTGGGCAAAAAGACTCTCGCCGCCTGCTACGAAGGCGGACTGAATCAGCAAGATCGCGCTTAAAACGGCGCCTGAGCGATGGGCCGGCTCGCGCAACAGCAAATGAAGCTCTCTCTTCATCTCCGTCTTTTCTCTAAAAACGTCTCTTCTTCTCTTCACCCTGCCCGGAATGAGGGGTCCGCGGCAGAAAATGCTCGCTGAGGGTTAGCCAGCGCCGACAGTTTGCATCGCATCTGGCCAAGAAGCCAGCGAGAACCCTGAGGGAGGAACTAATTCACGCCGCTTATCTGCCGCTGGCGAAGAATACACAGGATCCGGCCCTTCCGCTTTTGCGGTAAAAACGCGCTGCGTGCGATTCTGTTGTTTTGCCTGGCCCCTGGCCTTGTCATGCCTCAATCAGCCCCAGAAGACGTTCCCGCAGGCGATCAAATTCCGCGCGAGAATTAAAGCTGACTGAAAGAACACCTTTCTGTTTACGGCGGCCGCTGACTCGAATTGAGACCTTCGCGCCGAGAGCCTCCATCATCTCCTCCTCCAGCTTCAGTACGTTGGGATCCTTATCCGCCTTCGCTCGGCCTTTTCGATCGGCCTTGCCGGCCGGTTCGTCATCAAAATCGCCCCCGCCGTTCTTTAAAAAGGCCTCCGTTTCACGAACGGACATGTTCTCCTCAGCAATTCTTTCAAAAAGCAGCCGTTGATCCGCCTTGTTGGTGGCGGAAAGAAGCACCTTCGCATGCCCGGCGCTAATCTGGCCCCGGACAAGCGCCTTTTTAATATCTTCAGGTAAATCGAGCAGACGAATGGTATTGCTAACGGCCGAGCGACTCAGGCCCAGCTGCTCAGCCAGCTGTTCCTGGGTACAGGACTTGATGGCCAGCAAGCTCCGGTAGGCCTCCCCGAGCTCAATGGGGTTGAGATCATCTCGGTGAAGGTTTTCAACAAGGGCCAACTCAAGGAGTTTTTCGTCGGCCACGTCAGCCAGGATTATCGGAACTTTGTCCAGCCCAAGCTCTCGCGATGCCCGCAGTCGTCTTTCCCCTGCCACAAGCTGATAGCCCTTGCCATCGATGCGGGCCAACAGCGGCTGCAACAACCCATCCCGAGCCACCGAGGTTTTCAGCGCCTCCAACTCCGTCAGCGGAAAATCTTTTCGAGGCTGTTGAGGATTTTCACTGATTTCATTGGGGCTGACCATCAGGACCACCGGGCCCTGCTCAACCGAGTCGCCGGGCACCCGGGCCTGGAGCTCAAGCTCCGGCTGCTCCACAGCCTCCCTGGTGACAACTTTCTTCCGAGGGGCCTTTTTCCTGGCGGACTTTTTCTTCGCAGGCTTCTTTTTGTCTCGACCCGTCCGGGTTGGAACATCCCCCCCACCCTTTCCGATCAACAGCTCCAGCCCCCGGCCTAATTTCCGTTTAGCCATTCTCCATCACTTCCCGGGCCAGCTCGACATAAGCCCAGGCCCCTTTCGATTCACAATCATATTGAAAGGCTGGGCATCCATGACTGGTCGCCTCAGCCAAAAGGACGTCCCTTGGAATAACAGACGAGAAGGTTCCGCCTTCAAAGAACTCAGTGATCTGATCAACAACATCATGAGAGAGATCCAGGTCCGGAGAAAACATCGTCAGAAGCAGCCCCTCTATCTCCAATTCTGGATTTGTATTATTCTTTATTTTTTTAACTAATGGCAATATCTGGCTCAGCCCCTCCATCGCGTAGTATTCGCACTGCACGGGCACAATAAGGCCATCGCTAAGCTCCAGCGCCAGCGTTGGAAGCCCAGCCAGCGATGGCGGACAGTCCAGGATCACATAGTCAAAAGGCTCCGCGGCCGCGCGCATTCTCTGGCGCAACTCATCGGCATCGGCGTCCTCCAGGTCTCGCACCACCCGAAGGTCTGAAGCCTCCGGACTCGAGGGCAGCACCCAGAGATTCTCATGTTCCGTCTCACAAATGAAAGGCTCGAGCGGATCACCGTTCAAGAGGGCGCTCAGGTATGGAAACTCATCGGAGTCAGCCGCGGGCACCTCCACCCCCACCCCGCTGGTCGCGTTGGCCTGGGGGTCGAGATCCATCAGCAAAACCTTGCGGCCAGCGAGACAGAGGCTCGCGGCGAGGTTAATCACCGTGGTTGTCTTACCGACACCACCTTTTTGACTGGCAACCGTAATTGCTCGGGTCACTTCTCTCCACCAAGCCTGCAGGCCAAATACGTCAAACAGACAACAACAGAACTTTAGTGCCCCAAGAAACCCCTTTCAAGAGCTAAACGAAAAAGGCCTCAGGGCCATCAGGGCCTGCGAGTCGACCCTGGTACACCACAAACCACAGGATCAAAGCCCAGACGTTCCACGTAGAACAAACCGCGAAGAAGCCCTGGCGAAGGACAGCAAGCCCTATAGACGGCGACAAAGAGCCCTCCGGTAGATACGAATGAGACGCCAACCGGATGCGCTGGACGCAAGCCCAGCGACGAAAAAACCCTCTCAGGAACTTCGCTACAGCCCATCGCCAGACCGCAGAAAAGCCCGCAGGAAATACGAGCGGCTCTCTCCAGCCTCAAGCCCGGGTCGCGAAAAAGTTTCACGTAGAACGCTTCGCCTCTCGAAACTCACCGACATTAGCCGCCGACATGGACAGGCCGCAGATCATGAACTCAAAGGAAGCCCCTGGCTGGACAACGCGAGAATCAACATGGCCGGCCCCGAGGTCGAACACTTCAACGACAACGTCTGGCCGACGACGAACCCAGGGCCGACGACGCTCTGAACCTCAGGCCGAACGATGCCACCGGCACCCATCACCAGGCCGAGTTGGCCCGCGATCAACCCGAGACCATCGCGGACCTCGGCTTTGACCCAAACGGCCCGAGGGCCTCCTGAAGATCCGCCCAGATCTCACCGGCGACAGCCACGAGGTCCTCTCCTGGAGCTGGACTGATCAGCCGCCGGCAGGCCCGGCAAGCGATCATGACAAAGCCGGAGAGGCAGGCCGCGGCACAGCAATAGCCACCAGACTCGCAGCCCCGCAAAGGAGCGCGCTCGAGGTCGCAGATGCTGACGAAAGTCCCTGGCCAGGCAACGCAGGAAAACGCTTCCGGAAGATCCGCCAGATCTCACCGACGACAGACAAGAGATCCTATCCTGGAACTGGACCGGCCAACCGCCGACAAAGCCGGAGAGACCGCGGCGCAGCAATAGCCACCAGGCTCGCAGCCCCGCAAAGGAGCGGGCCGAGGTCGCAGATGCTGACGGAGGCCCTGACCAGGCAACGCAGGAAGACGCTTCCGGAAGATTCGCCCAAATCTCACCGACGACAGACAGGAGATCCTATCCTGGAACTGGACCGGCCAACCGCCGACAAAGCCGGAGAGACCGCGGCGCAGCAATAGCCACCAGGCTCGCAGCCCCGCAAAGGAGCGGGCCGAGGTCGCAGATGCTGAC
>Ga0163108_10002548_pt1 | contig 13191 bp, 8 predicted proteins | sample Fk1155metaG_FD_109644 | JGI IMG/M metagenome (GOLD analysis project Ga0163108, IMG submission 109644) | Marine microbial communities from the Central Pacific Ocean - Fk160115 155m metaG | ecosystem: Environmental > Aquatic > Marine > Oceanic > Photic zone | place: The Central Pacific Ocean...
CAGCGGCCGACGCTTCCGGTTCCCACGAGCACCCTGCCTCGCGGTCAGCCACTCACCGGTCACAATCCCGGGATGCGAGTCTGGGGACGTCGCAGGCCACCGATGCGGCCGAAAGCCCAGCCCGGTTCGCGAGTTGAGTGGGAGGGTCGCTTGCGAAGCGAATCGCCGCTCAAGATAATGGTGACGGCCCACGGTCGTGCCTCTGGGACTTACACCAAGATCAAAGCGAGCATGATGGAAAACGCCAAGCTGAGTCTGGATGGACAGGAGTATGATCTGCCGGTCGTCACCGGAACGGAAGGCGAACGCGGCATCGACATCACCTCGCTCCGGGGTGAGTCGGGAGCCATCACGCTGGATTCCGGCTATGGCAACACCGGCTCATGCCAGAGTTCGATCTGCTTCATCAACGGCGAACAGGGCATCCTGCGATACCGGGGATTTCCGATCGAGCAGCTGGCCGAGAACGCGTCGTTTGCGGAAGTCTGCTACCTGTTGATTTACGGCGAGTTGCCGACGGCCGATCAGTTGAAGGCGTTCAGTGGCGGGCTGACCAACCACAGCATGATCCACGAGGACATGAAGAAGTTCTTCGAGGGTTATCCGGCGTCGGCTCACCCGATGGCCGTGCTCTCGTCGATGATCGCCTCGCTGGCGACGTACTACCCCAAGCTCGAAGGCGACGAGGACGAGGACCTGAATTTCATTCGCGTTCTGGCCAAGGCAAAGACAATCGCCGCCTGGGCGTACAAGAAGTCGATCGGTCAGCCGCTGGTCTATCCCCTGAACCACCTCTCCTACTGCGGCAATTTCCTGAACATGATGTTCTCGGTTCCAACCGAGGACTACCAGGCGTCGCCGGTGGTCGAGAACGCGTTGAATGTCCTGTTGATTCTGCACGCCGATCACGAACAGAACTGCAGCACCTCGACGGTGCGGATGGTGGCCAGCAGCCAGGCAAATATCTTTGCCTCGCTCTCGGCAGGGATTTGTGCCCTGTGGGGACCGTTGCACGGCGGTGCCAACCAGAAGGTGCTCGAGATGCTCGAGATGATCCGCGCCGATGGTGCCGACTACAAGAAGTACGTCAATCTGGCCAAGGACCGCGACAGCGAATTTCGCCTGATGGGTTTCGGTCATCGCGTCTACAAGAACTTTGATCCCCGTGCGACGATCCTGAGAAAGGCCTGCGACGAGGTGCTCGAGGAGTTGGGCGTGGACGATCCATTGCTGGACATCGCCAAGCAGCTCGAGGACGTGGCGCTCAACGACGACTACTTCATCGAACGGAAACTGTATCCCAACGTCGACTTCTACAGCGGTGTGCTCTACCGGGCGATGGGAATTCCCACCAACATGTTCACGGTGATGTTTGCCCTGGGCCGGCTGCCCGGCTGGATCTCTCATCTGAAGGAACTCAGAGACGACCCCGGCAGTCGCATCAATCGGCCTCGGCAGGTCTATACCGGTGCCACGCAGAGAGACTACGTGCCCCTGGATCAACGTTAGGTTGATCTTCCCTGCCAGGCTGTTCTCGCAGGTCCTCGTCGTCGGACACCGCAGTCGTCATGGTCGAACCGATCTGGACAATCCACTCGATCATCCGATATAACCCAACTGAACGGATGCACACGATTTGATATGAGACAGTCGCCGATACTGGGATCCTCACCCGGGTCGGGCCGATACCAAAGACAGCCGGCGCGTGCGTCGGTTTCCCTCCTTGATCGGCCAGGCGTCTCAGCCACAGGGAAGTACAACACCCGCTTCTGTCCTACCTGATGCTCCAACGCAGACCACGCGATTCATCATCCGGCCGGACGTGTCGGCCCGGCAGCCCTGGCTGCCGCGGCGGGGTTCTCGTCGTTTTGCTTCTCGTGGGTATCTGCCGGCTGATTGAAGCTGGTGGGCCGGTGCCTCCACCGGTCGAGCAGTCCCGGCCGGCCGCCAGTTCGCCGATGATCGAGGCGACGGCGCGGATCGAGTGTGCCGCCGCGGCTCCGGTGATGTGCCTGCTCGAGGGGGGTGGCACGTTGTTGACGGTGGTGCCCGACGGGACCCGGATCGCGCGTGGCGAAACGATTGCCCGATTGGAGACCAGTCAACTTGACGACGACATCCGCTCGCAACGGATTGTCCTGGCCGGGGCGAAGGCAAAACTGGAGGTGGCTCGCCAGGGACGAGTGATCCTGGAAGCGAGATTGGCAAGAGAACTCGAGGCTGCCCAACTGGCGGTCACGCTCGCGACGCTTGACCGGCAACGGTATCTCGAGGGCGAATTCAAGACCGGCAAGCAGCGATTGACTCAACAGGTGGCCCTGGCCGCCCGGCGGCTGGAATTGGCCCGTGACCGGTTGGGCCGGGCCCGGAAGCTCGCCGATCGCGGGTTGTTGACACCTGGCCAGATCGACAGCGACGAGTCGTCGGTGGACCGTGCCGGCAGGCGATCCGAGGAGTCGCGGCGAGAACTGCGGCGATTCCAGACGGCCAAGCACCGCCGACGTCTGCTCGAACTGGACGCGGCCTTGCACGAGGCCAACGAACGGTTGACCCTGGCCCGGCGAGATGCCGGGGCAGGTCGCAAGAGCCATGCCGCGGAACTTGATGCCTGCCAGCTTGATGTCCGTGTCGCCGACGGCCGGCTGCAGGAACTTGGTGCACAACGCAGGCTCGCGACGATCATTGCTCCCGTCGACGGGGTTGTCCTTTATCCCGCGGACGGGAAAGACGCGGGCAACCGCTCGACCAGGAAGCCCGGGGCCAGGGTGAAGAAATGGCAAACAGTCGTGCTGCTTGCCGATCGGTTGCGACCGCAACTCAGCGTGACGGTCAGCGGCAAGGCGGCGTCGAAGGTTGGCGTCGGCCGGCAGGTCACGGTGCGGTTGCCCGATGGGAACGGCAAGTCGATTGTTGCTGCCGTATCCCGCGTGGAAACCGTCGAGGGTGCCGATCCGGGATCGCGCCGCGTCACGATCCCCGTTCCGGTTCTCGCATCGCCTCACTGGATTGGTCGCAAGGTCCAGCTGAGGATCGACGTCCACGTGCTGCGACGTCGGCCAAGCGTACAGACGCAACCGGTGACCACCGGGACGATCGAGGGACTCGTCTTCGAACGGGGACGGGTCGAACGCACCGACGGCCTGCCGGTCCGTTCGGCGGTTGCCGGGTCCGCGGCGGTTCGCCGGATTGCCCGCGAGGGCACGTCGGTTTCGGCCGGCCAGACAATCGTGGAACTGGATTCGACGGCTCTGCTTGTCCGTGTCCGCGGTCAGCAGGTCAAGCTTGCCCGGACGACCGCGGCAGTTGCGGCTCAGCAACGCAAGTTGTCACGGACCCGGTCGACGATTCGACGGGCGATTGTCGCCGCCAAGCTCGAGCAGGAATCCGCCGCGTTGGATCTCGAGGAATTCGAGAACTCGCGGTTTGTCCAGGCCCGCAGCATTCTCGGCAGCCGGATCAACGGACTGGTCGATGACCGTCGCCGTGCCCGGGAACGCCTGGCCTGGTCTCAACGCGTTCTGAAGAAGGGCTACATCACGCGATCGACGCTCGAGTCGGATCGATTGGTCGTGGCGGACGTGGAAAACCAGCTCGAGGACGCGCGTGGTCGCCTGACGTTGCTGGTCGATCACACCCGTGTCCGCGAATTGAAGGAACTCAAAGCACGGCTCGAGTCGGCTCGGAGCGAATACATACGCGTGCAACGAGAGGGTGACGCGCTGGTGGTCCAGGAGAGGGTGCGGACCGAGGCGTTGACCGAGGCCGAGCGACTGGAACAGGGAGCGTTGACGATCCTGGAGGAGCGGGTTGCCGCCTGCACGATAACCGCCGCGCGTGATGGAGTGGTGGTGTCGTGTGCCGATTCTGTCGCCGCGCCCGATGGTGAGAACCGTCGGACGGTGGGTGCCGGTAGCCTGGTGTACAGAGGGCAACCGTTGCTGGTTCTGGCCGCTGCTCCTGGCGGGCAATCCAATGTTCGCCTGACACCGGCCAGGTCCGACCTGGTCCAGGCCGGCCAGGAGGCGAGGATTCGCTTTTTCGGAACGACGGCGATCGAGGTGCCCGGTCACGTGTCGCAGGTGCAGACCAAGGGGACATCGGTTGCAGGAGCAGTTGCCGGTGATGTGGTGATTTCGATCGACAAGCAGGAACCGGCGACCCTGCCCAGGCCGGCACCAGGCCAAACGGCGATCGTGGAGGTTCGCGTGCGACGGGATGACGTGTTGCGGGTACCCAGCCGCGCGGTGATGGAGGATCGGGCCGGGACATTCTGCTACGTACGGACGACCAAGGGGATCCGGCGACAACCGATCCGTTCGGGCCTGCGGACGCGTGAGCACGTCGAGGTGAAGTCGGGGGTCCGCAAGGGCGACCTCGTCGTGACCAACCCGATGACGGTCGACCGTGGCCAGCTCCGCTAGGGAGCGTCCTGCTGCTGGTCGAGAATCCAGCGGCCCTGGGCATCGATGACCATCGTGCCGGTGTCGCGGTAGAGATTGTGGCGACTCATCTCGTAATCGACCCAGGTCTCGATCATCTCGTTCTGGGCCTCGAGAATGTTGTCCAGGGCGCGGGAGATGTTGACGCCCTGGGCAATGCGGTCGGTGGCGTCCTGGCCGGGCTTGAGCGGGCGGGCGGCGAACTCGACCGCCTGGTCCAGTTCTCTCGCCGCCACCCGGACCGCGCGACGGTTGATCTCGAAGACCTGCTGTTTCATCTCGACCCGTCGATGGCGTTGCCTGACATCGAGCTTGACCTGGTCCTTGGCCGCCATGTAGTTGCGACGAGCCCGCTGGTAGGACACCTGGGCGGCCCGGAAGTTGTTTCGCTGCGCCCGCCGGTCCAGGGGAGTTGTGACCTGCAGGCCGACCCGGTAGTCGCTGTGGCTGCCACTGAAATCCAGGGGCTTGGAGTTTTCCAGCAACGGGGGGGTGTTGATCTCGCCTTCCGCGACCAGATCGACCGTCGCCTCCAACTCGTTGGCCGCCACCTCGATGCTTCGCCGGGCATCCATCACGAAGGCGCGGCGGTTCATCAGGTCCAGGCGGTTTGCCTGTGCCGAGGCGACGGCGGTTTCGAGGTCGATGTCGACGGGGGTCAGTTCGAGCAGTTCAAGGCGAACGGTCACCAGCAGGCCGGCCAGTTCACGGGTGGTCCGCAGCAACTGCTCACGCAGCATCACCAGTTCACGTTCCACCGTGTCGGCGGGGTCTTTCTCGAGAGGTGTCCTGACGGTCTTTTCGAGTTTCCCGATCCTGCCCGGCAGCGGGGCCAACCGCTTGCGGAGGTCTTCGAAGCGGCTGCGATCCTCAATGAGTTGTGCGTCAAGTTGCTTGATCTGGTCCTGCGACATCCGCTGCTTCCTCCGCGGGATGACCTCCTCGAGTTGGCGAAAGTACCCGGCGAACTGACCAAGATTGGTGGCCAGTTGATTGCCGACACCCTTCAAGGCGGCCACGCTGGCCTGGAACGTTGCCGGCGACCGGTCATTGCGGAGTGGGACCAGGGAGGCGGCAAACGCGTTGACCTGCTGTTGCAACGCCTGCTGGGCCGGCGTGACCAGCCGGAAAGGGGCCAACAGCGAATCGTCGAGTTCGAGTTCGAGGTCCGGAGGCAGGCCGAGCTGGAGCTTGAAGCGGTCGAGCTGGTCCTGGTAGATCCGCTCACGCATCAACAACATCATCCGCTGACGCTGCAGGCTGCTCTCCAACTGGGTCACGTCCAGCGACGTGGCCCGTCCCGCCTCGGCCAATGCCCTGAGTTCCCGGACACGGGCCAGCAGGCTTGCCACGTTGGCGCGGACGTTGCGAAGCGTCTGCAGGCGATACAACATGAAATAGAAGCCGACCGTCGGGCTGCGTTCGCCACGGATCAGAAACGAGAGCACGCCGCCACCGGCACTTCCCGGCAGCGGCACGGCCCGTTCACCGGTCACGATTGTCACGTAAAAGTCACGGCGGAAACGGGCGAAGTCACGGATCGCGTACAGGGCATTTCGTTCCGACTGTGTCAGCCGTTCCATCACGACCTCGCGATGGGCACCCGCCAGCAGGGGCTGGGCCAGCGAAAAAGCCATCCCGCTGGCGGTACCACGGCCCTTCTGGCCGGAGAACATCCAGATCGTGTTGTTGGTCATCTCGGCCATCAACTGGGCCCCGGTGGGAAACAGCCGCCGAAAGCCGATCGTCGATTCTCCCATTTCCAACCGCCCCTTCTCGCCGGGAATGAACCCGGCAAACAGGCCGGACGTGGGTTCACTGAGGAACCCGCGGGGACGGACGTCAAAGAGGTACCGTTCGAAGGTCAACGACAGGCTGGCGAGATAGACGTTCTCGACCTGCTCCTGGTAATCACGGCTGTGGATCAATCCCAGCGTGACCGCGTCCTGCAGCGTCAGCCGCTTGATCGTCGGCAGCCTGCTTCCGGGGCCCCGGAACGGTTCACCTCCAAGAGCAACCGTCCACTCGGGGTTCTCGATGTGTTCCAGGCGATCCAGTTCGGCCCAGTGGCGTGATCCCGGCATGCCGTAGGCCGACTCCATGTAGGCCCCGGCCGCAGGGTCATCGGGAGGCAACGGGGGGTGGTCCTGGTCGTATGGATCGAAGAACCGACTGCGAGGATCGGGGCTGATGTTGTAGTCGGCCTGGTGCCAACGTGGATCCGAGGCCTTCTCCTCCAGGATCTCGTAAGTCTGCTCGTCGGCAGTGCGACGGTAATGGTCTCGCGTGCAACCGATCTCACCTGCGACCATCAGGCCCATCAGCGGCAACAGTTGCAGTGCTTTGAGCGCAAACGGTCTCCCCGGACGCACGGGGCGCATCACCAGACTGCCCTGTTTTCCAGGCATTCCCAGAGTCTCGACTTTAGCGATTCGAACAGTCAGGCCGGTTGTGGTGATCGTGGGGATTAGTCCGGATATCGGGTCTACGTAGAAGATGTCGGCCAGATGTCGGGCCAGAGATGAGTGGGTCTTGTGTGTCCGGCGGTGATTCATTACAGGAGGGGATCTTTAAATGGGGGAGAAGCTTGGAATTGCGGGACGATGACGGCCGACGCAATTGAATCCGAAGATCGACTCAGGCAGCTCAGCGAGTCCTATCGCTCGTTGCTGACCGGTGGAGTTGTTGGCTGGGAGGCCTCGCGGCCGTTCCTGAAGTGCCTGGGTGTTGGCGGCCAGGGGGTCGTGTATCTCAGCGAGCGGCGGGGCGTGGATGGATTCACGATTCCGGTGGCGTTGAAGGTCTTTTCACCGGATCGGTTCACCAGTCCCGACGAGTATTCCGTCGAGATGGCCCGGCTTGCCGGCGTGGCCTCGCGTGTTGCGCGTATCCAGCAGGATCATCTCGTCGATGTCCAGAACGTCGTCAGTCCGACCGGCATCCATGTTCTCGAGATGGAGTGGATCGACGGGTATGACCTTCGTCGCCTGCTGACACCGGATGCGTTCGGCCGTGTTCGTGACCAGGTCACCGACCGCCGTTGGCAGAGCATCAACCAGGTGGTGATGACCGAGGGTCGCGATCAGCCCCGCTTGCGTCCCGGCACGGCGGCGTCGATTATCCGCGAGTGCCTGTCGGCGTTGGCGGCCCTGCATCGTCACGGCATCGTTCACAACGACGTCAAACCGTCCAACGTGATGCTCAAGCGCAGCGGCAACGTCAAGATCATCGACATCGGGGCGGCGTTCGAACTCGAGCACCGGCCGACGGTACAGCCCTGCACGCCGATCTACGCGGCACCGGAGATCCTGGTCGGGCAACCCGGGACGCCGGCTTCGGACTTGGCCAGCGTCGGCTACATGCTGATCGAGATGCTCTCGGGGACGCACCCGTTCGCAGCGATGAGTTTTGCCGAGATGCTGGAGACGAAACGGACGATTGCCGACTGGTTGGCCGGGGTGGTGCCGGTCGACGAGTTTGCTGTCACTGAACCGCTGCTGAAACTGTTGCGGAAACTCGTCGATCCCAATCCCCTGCGGCGATTCCCGTCGGCCGAGGAGGCGGAGTTGGCCGAGGGAGGAGTGGCCGAGTTCCAGCGCGAGCTGATCAAGGCCGGGCGGTCGAGCGAGTACGAGGCGGAGATCCGGCACTGGATCGAGGAGATGGAGACCGAGTTCGACCTGACCACTGATCCGTCGGATGAAGTCACCCGCGATTTCCAGCCACCCACGCAGGTCCTGCCACTGAGGTCTCCCGATCCGGAATCCGAGCAGGATCCGCCGGTGAAACGGTGAAGGTCGCAGGCGTCTGCAGATCGATCAGTGAAAACGCGTGTTCGGCGGCGAGCGTTTTGCCATCCCGCCGCCGCGTTGATACGCTGGGAAGCCGCGTTACCGCTCCCCTGGCCGTGCGGAGATCTCCACCGTGCAACGTGTGAACGCTCGCTGCTGCTTCCCGCTGGCTGCCACCGGATTCGCTCGGGCGAGAGGTGGTCGAGCGTGAGTGAAAGCCAGAACGACAAGGTCAACCTCGCCGAGAAACTCCAGCAGTTCACTGAATGTTGGAGCCCGCGTATCGTCGGCGAACTCAACGGCCAGCACGTCAAGCTCGCCAAGCTCGAAGGCGAATTCGTCTGGCACCACCACGAGCGAGAGGACGAGCTCTTCCTGGTCCTGCAGGGTCACTTGTCGATACATCTTCGTGACCGGATCGTCGAACTCGACGAAGGCGAGTTCTTCATCGTTCCCCGGGGCGTGGAACACAAGCCTGTCACCGAAGCCGAGACCCACGTGCTACTGCTCGAGCCAACCTCAACCCTCAACACCGGCAACGTTCGCAATGATCGAACCGTCGATGTGCCGCGACGGCTGTAGTGAGGCTGACCCGATGAGGTGGCAGCCGCATCTGGCAGGCTCGTCAGGCCGTCGAGGGAGAGGTCGCCTGCGTCAGCTTTGCCCGGGCTTGCCTGGCTCTTTCCGATTGGCGAATCCCCACCGCGGTGTCTCGTAGCGAATAGCCAGTTCGGGAGACAGGAGCCGTTTCTCCTTCTGTGGATGCATGCTGTGCATCAGGCGATCAAGGACTCCGGTCGTCAAGAGTGTTCGTTCGACCGGGTAGGCCGGTTTTCCCGTGTGAACCATGTGCTCGATCCCCTGCAACAGTTCGGCAAAGTGCGGAAACGGAATTCCGGGGGTCTTCATCCGCCAGGAAAAAGGCCTGGTTCTCGACTCGCTACGACAGGCAACCGCGAGGTTGCAGCTGTACTTGGGAGGCACCGGACTGGTGGCACCGTGGATCATGGCCCCCGTCACCTTCAGGCCATCGCGGTGTTCGATCAGGAAAAACACCGTGCGGGGATCTCTAATCTGCTCATCGAGTTTGTCTGTTGACGCTCCCAGGGATCGCAGGGCGGCCTTCAGCAACGGGCGAGACCAATCGCCGCGTTTCTCGGCAGCCAGGATCTTCTCTCCGCGAATCGCCGTCACCGCCGACACACCGGTTTCCCCTCCACGGCGACGTTCAACAATGCACTGCACTGCCTCGAGAGCGTGGAACAGGTAGGATTCGAAACTTCTGTGCCCCAGCACAAGGGCCTGCTTGACCGGGCTGCCAAGGGGAAGTTCTTCGGCGGGAATTCGCCAGGTGACCGGCAATGATGAACCAGCCATGAATGGAATGCGGAAACGTCGAGTCGTGTCGACCATGTGCTTGGCGTCTCGCCACCGATAGCCGAGGTGCTTGTCATTGAACAGCGGCACGAACTGGCCGCATCGCCGCATGGCGGCCACGATCTCATCAAAGAATCGTCGTCGCGGGTACATGTGTTGCTTGGTGTCCGGGGTGACCGGATAGCTTCCGTGTTCACCAATACTCAACACGCCGGCAACGGGAACCTTGTTCGTCCCCAGGGTGACCGCTTCGTCGATCGTCCTGGCGATGCGAAAACCGTATTTCTTTTCCAGCCCGCGACTCAGGTCATTTTCAGGAAACTGGTCGATGTACATCGAAACAAGTTCCAGGTCCGGGCCGGGACCACCGGTCTGTTTCCAGCCCTCCAGGATTTTTCCGATGATGACATCCGCGTGCGAGAATTTAGCGTACTGGGTGACCACGGCCGCCACCGGGAGTTTCTTCCGACGTGGGCGGGATGCCGCTGAAAGCGAAGGGCCTGCCAGGCTCGCGAGCCCGCCGATCCCGAGATCCCGTAACACCTGGCGTCGAGTTGCCTGGCCGTTCATTTTGCCTCCACTGGTCTGTCTGAGCTCGAAGCAAGGAAATCTCGGGAGTGTCGTGAAACGATCATCACTGATTTCTCCGGGTTGCTCCAGTCTCCCCACCCCAGCCCCGGCGTTCAACCCGTCGGGAGGTCCGATCCGCGACCGCATCCCCCGCTTGCTGGGTGACTCCGGTTATCCCGTGTTCGCCGCGGGAGCGTTTTGCCATCCCACCGCCACGTTGATACGCTGAACCGGTTGCGTTTACCGACCCCTTGGCCGTGCGGAGGTCTCCACCGTGCACCGTGTGACCGCTCGTCACTGCTTCCTGCCGGTTGCCGCGTCGTGTGGCCTTTCGGTCTCGTCAGCCGTCGCTGCAGCACTCCGAGACAAGGCTGAGAAGAGAGCCGCGAAGCCGCAGGTCTCGCCAGGAGAAAAATCTGCGTTCGGGATCGCCCCAATTCTTTGCGAAGACATCGCACCGAGGATCGAACCATGAAAAATCAATTCAAGACGTTTCAAGTCATGCTCACTATCGCCTTGATCTGGGGACTGGCTGCTCCTGTCGCGACCTGGGCGTGGCTGAAAAATGCATCGCCTGCAAAGGAAGCCACCAACCCGGAACGCGTTGGCAGGACAGAGCAGGACCGGAAGCGTAACGCGGCTTTGCTGGCCGGTTACGACTACGACAAGTATGTCGTGGCAATCACCGGCTACAACGGGCAGGATCGCCAAGAGGTGGTGTTCTGGAATCGGCAGCATGCCGTACGGACACGTGTCGGGCCCCGCGGGAACTACAAGTGTGGGCTGACGCTGCTCAAGGACGGAAAATTGTTGTTGGCGACTTGCAAGAACAACAACGACGAGGATCCAACCAAGAAGATCTTTGACATCTTTGTCTACGCATCAACGGACAACGGCGCGTCGTGGAAGCTGATCGGCGAGACTCCACTTTCGGGAAAAGAGCCGAGCCTGACGGCACTGCCGGATGGGTCGGTCGTGTTGTCGGCCCAGAAAGGTTATTTCGGTCCGGGAACGAAATACAAAGAAGAAATCAACTTGGCCCGTTCGACGGATGGCGGTCGGACGTGGGAAAGATCGGTCCTGCGGGGCAGCGATCTCCCACGCAACATGATCGTCGAGAGGGATGGCTCGCTGTTGTTCGTACGAGCCGCGAAGTTCGACTGGTCCCAAGCGAACGTGGGAAGCCCGAATTTCCAACTGTGCCGCTCACGCGATGGTGGCAAGACCTGGTCGTTCACCGAAGGTGTTATCGCCTGGGACAAGAAGCGTCGTTTTGGAGAAGTCTCGGGCATCCGTCTGCGTGACGGTCGAATGTTGGCCACGATTCGCAGTCTTCAGAAGGGCGCACCCAAGGGGGACATGCATGGTTTCGGAATCACATTGCTGACCGAGTCACGTGACAATGGAAAGACGTGGTCTCTACCGCGGGCGATTTCCCGGACCGCAGAGGTGCATGCCTATCTCACCGAACTCAAGGACGGTCGGATCCTGGCCACATACTCCAACTATCACCTGCCGTTTGGCGTTTACGCCATCGTGAGCAGCGACGGCGGACGGACCTGGGACCGAGACCATCCCATTCAATTAGCACTCTCGGCCCATAACCAGGTCGGTTGGCCGGTCACGGTGCAACTCGTTGACGGCAGCCTGCTGACAGGATACGCGTTGACGGCGTACCTGAAACAACCCCCGGACAAATTCGTGACCGAGACGGTGCGTTGGCGATTGCCGTGACCTCCAACGCGTCGCCTGCTTCCCAGCCCCGGCGTTCAACCCGCCAGATCCGCGCCGCGCTCGTTTTCGGAAGTGGAGACAGGGGGCCGTCGGCTGCTCATCATTCTCACCAAGCTTCGTCGGCATTGCCCAGGTGACTGGGGTTTGGGTGGGAGGTTGACCCACGGTCGGATCATCAGCACGCATGGGCGCAGGAAAGACATCATGCCCCGCATCACCGCCTGCTCCACGTTGACCTTCGCCCTCTCTTCGCTTCAGACGGCTCTCGAGCACATCGCCCGCTACGGATTCGACCGAGTCGAGATCGCGGACATGCTCACCCACACCAAGCACTTCTCGGCTCACAGTTCCCGAACGGTCGATCCGGTTGCGGTTCGAGAACTCCTGGAGCGGAACGGGCTCACCGCGATCGCCGCCAACTGCGCGCTGGTCACGATCTACGAGGAAGGGCTCGGCTACGAGAAGGTGGCCGCGCCGAGGCAGTCGGCTGCGGAGCGAGAGGACGTGCGGAAGGCCAAGGAGAACGTTGTCTTCTACAAGCTGCACGAGCCACGGCAGGCCGAGGCGTACAAGGCCCAGGCACTCGCACATCTCGACAACCTGTCGGTCGTTGGTGTGCCGATGGTCTGTCTCAACGTCGGCCGTCGGGCGCAGATGAAGGATCCTGATGAGGAGTTGCAGGCGGCCGCAGCGGTGATCGACGAGGTTGCCGAGAATGCCCGAAGACGGGGCATCCGGGTGGTCCTGGAGATGCCCCACGTGTGGCAGCTCTACTACGACGTGGACCGGTCGCGACAGATGCTGTCACTCGTGAAATCCGACAACGTGGGCGTGGTGCTGGATGCGACTCACTGGCACACGAGCGGGTACGACCTCGACGACTACGTGGGTTTCCTGGGGGATCGCCTGTGGAATGTGCATCTGCGCGACGCGGCGGGCAAGGACTCACCCAGGGGAGATTTCCTGCTCGAAGCCACACCGGGCAAAGGCGAGGTGGATTTCGGTCTGCTCGGGCGAACCCTGGACAAGTACGACTACTGCGGCAACGTGACACTGGAAACCGAGTACAAGAACTACCGGGAAGAGGCCGAGGTGGACGCCGAAAATGCCTCTGCCCTGGTTCATCTTGAAAGCGTCGGGTGGGAGGTTCCCAAGAACCACTGACCGCCTCGGGGGCCTTAAATGCGCAACTCGCACCATGCCACGGGTTGCGACACGATGCGAGTCAAAGCGAAGTGGGCAGGGGCGGAATTGAACCGCCGACACCAGGATTTTCAATC
>Ga0163108_10002549_pt1 | contig 13191 bp, 7 predicted proteins | sample Fk1155metaG_FD_109644 | JGI IMG/M metagenome (GOLD analysis project Ga0163108, IMG submission 109644) | Marine microbial communities from the Central Pacific Ocean - Fk160115 155m metaG | ecosystem: Environmental > Aquatic > Marine > Oceanic > Photic zone | place: The Central Pacific Ocean...
AAGCTGATGCTTAACGCCATTCTCTGGACCGCAAACGTTGAGATTCCTAAGGGCGGAGTGCCATCCAAGACGCCAACCAAGGAAGAGATGCATTCAAACTTGGATTAGACCATATTATTACGTGAAGCTGTGAATGAGTGGGCGTTGCGGGCTCAATCAAAATACACAAATCATGAATTCCAGTTTGGCGTAATTTAAAAAGCACAAAAAGACGATGATTTGTTTTCGTTTAAGTCCGATTATTTGCTTCGCGCTGGCATTCAAAACTTCGCTTTGTGGATCAACCGTGTCAGTGGGAGTTGCGAAGGTGGATGTGACTCCGAAAGGGCCGGTTTTGCTTGCGGGGTATGGCGGGAGAACGACGGAGAATCAAGGTGTCGATACACCGTTATGGGCTCGTGCGTTGGTGATGGGTGATGAGAAAAGGGTAGCGGTTGTGGCGCTCGATAATTGCGGAGTGCCTCAGGCGGTTACGGATCGCTTGGCCAAGCGCTTGGCCAAGCGCGGGATTCCATCCGATCACTTGGTAGTCGCCGCAACGCATACTCACAATGCCCCGACGTTGGTCGGTTATGCCACGGTGGTTTGGGCGGGGCGCACAACACCAGAGCAAGATCGGAGGGTGGCAGAATACACGGAATATGCGATCGATAAAATGGAGGAGGCCGTTCTAGCGGCCTTGGACAGGCGCGAACCGATGCAGCTTGAATGGGCTCAGGGGAGTGCGACGTTCGGTGGAAACCGGCGGGTGATCCGCGATGGCATGTGGGCAGGATTCGGATTTCAACGGAACGCACCAGTTGATCACAGTATGCCGGTTCTCGCGGCACGGGATGGTAGAGGCAAGGTGCGTGCTGTCTGGGCGAATTATGCCTGCCATTGTACGACGGTGGGTTCGCGGAATCGTGTCGGCGGGGATTGGGCCGGTTTTGCCAATCAGTGGATGGAGAAAGAGTTTGTCGGTGCGGTTTCACTGATGACGATTGGTTGCGGCGCGGACGTCGGGCCGCAACCAAGTGGTAGTCTGCAGAATGCCGAAGAGCACGGACGCTCAATTGCCGCGGAAGCTAAACGGTTGCTAACGGATGGATCGATTTCACTGGGAGGGGTGCCCAGCGTGGTCTCCAGACGGATACAATTGCCCTTGACCAAGCCGAAACCGCGCGAGCATTGGCAGGCACAATTGAAGTCTGGTGGGTTCGATCATCAATTGGCCAAAGCGATGCTGGCGAAATTGGACATGCAGGGATCTATTCCCACGGAGATAAGCTACCCGCTGTCGGTCTGGAAGTTTGGGGATGAGTTGGCAATGGTGTTTCTTGCGGGCGAGGTGGTGGTAGATTACGCCGTTCGGCTCAAGCGGGAACTTGACTGGTCGCGCCTGTGGATCAATGCATGGGTGAATGACATGCCAGGCTACATTCCGTCGCGCCGTGTGTTGGAGGAAGGTGGCTACGAGGCCGATTTTTCCCAAGTCTACTATGAACAACCAGGTCGATACGATCCCGATGTAGAAGACATACTAGTCCAGGCCGTTCGTGAACTAGCAGGTGAACCATTCAGGGCTAGGGCGGATCAGGGACTTTCGCCCTATCACAAGCTGCCCAGCGGTGAAGCGTTCGCGTTCAAGCGCTTGTCCAACTGGGTGACTGGCAAAAGAACGAAACAAGAAATTCGTATGCTACAAAAGCTCCGAGATTATGTGCGAGTGGCTCAACCGGCGGTTGGGATTGTCTCGCAAAAAGGTAGTGAGGAGACGGAGTGGTTTAACTATGCTGGAGACCATGATCATCGAAGATTTATTCGTCAGTTGAAAATCGGCACTGAATTGACATGGGTGACGCCGTCGTCACCAAAAAACGTAGGGGGTGCTTTGGTTTATTGTTTTTCCGGGGGTGTTGGGTGGGAAACAGAACCGAAAACAGACGGCTTCGCGCTCGTTCTCAACGATGAGGAAAAGCTCAGGTTCGACGTGACACGGCAGTTGGCACGATGGGTTTCCGAAGACGGCACGGTTGGGCTGACCTATTTGCCGACATGGACCTCCAGTGTCGATTCTGGAGGATTCTTTTTTGTAGCACTGACAGGGATAATCCCGGCGAACAGAAACGGAGTAGTGCCCTTTGCAGTGCGATCGCTTGGCCATGGTTCAAAACGCTGGTTTGCCCTCGATACCCAACAACTCGATACCAGCAAACTCCTAAATCTTCGCCGAGCGCTTGACTGACGATGTGGATGTCGTGCTTCTTTCGTGCGATTTCCAATCAACAATTATGAGGAACTGGATAAGAATTTCCCTTTCAGCACTGGCTTGTTTCGCATCGGTTGATGCTGCCAAGCGACCAAATATTGTCCTGATCATGGTCGATGACATGGGCTGGTCGAACATCGGCCCGTATGGCGGCATGGTGGAAACGCCGACGCTGGATCGGTTGGCGCGGAATGGCGTTCGTTTTAATCAGTTCTACAATGCCGCCCGCTGTTGCCCGACCCGGGCGACCCTGATGACGGGCTTGCATCCGCATCAGGTAGGCGTAGGACACATGATCCTGCCGGTGCGGCCGATTGCGGACAGTGACCCTGAAAATCCGCGGTCCAAATTCGAGTTGACCAGCAAGGACAGAACCGAAATCCCCTCCGCTTACCAGGGCTGGCTGGATGTCGAGATTCCGACGCTTCCCGAGATGTTGCGGTCCGCCGGCTACGGAACCTACATGACTGGCAAATGGCATCTAGCCAATGAAAAGTCCGAGACATGGCCGTTGCAGCGCGGCTACGACCGGTTCTACGGTCACCTTGCCGGCACGTCCGATTTCTTCCGCCCGGCTAACCTCCACCGCGGCAACAAACCCATCACCGCCAAGGGAGATCGGTACTACATCACCGATGCGATTTCCGAGGAGGCGATCGATTTTATCGCCGATCATGATAAACAACAGGACGCCCAACCTTTCTTCCTCTACCTCGCCTACAACGCCCCTCATTTTCCTGTCCAATGCATGCCAGAGGAATACAAGAAATATCGTGGTCGCTTCATGGAAGGATGGGATGTCCTGCGGCTAAAACGCCTCTCCAAGCAAAAGCGCATGGGCCTCCTCCCGAAGAACACCAAGCTCACGCCGCGACCCAAGAACATCCCGGCTTGGGATTCACTGAGCACGGAAAAACAGAACGAGATGGACGCCATAATGGCGACCTACGCCGGGATGATTGATCGTGTTGACCAGAACATCGGCAAACTCGTCCGACATCTCGAACGGACCGGCGAACTCGAAAACACGATCATCTTCTTCCTCTCCGACAACGGCGGCGAAGCCGAGACCGGTCCGCTCGGTCAGTTCGAATTCAAGAATCTTGGCATCTACGGCAAGGGCGGCAACAAATATGGCAAAGGCTGGGCCTCGCTCTCCAACACCCCATTCCGCGAATACAAACACTTCGCACATCAAGGCGGCGTGCAGACCCCATTGATCGTTCATTGGCCCAAAGGCATCCCCAACGGAAAGCGCAACCACATCCTTCCCCAATTCGGCTATCTCCCCGATCTAGTAGAAACCTGCCTTGAAGTCGCCCACGCCAAACGTCCGCGAACTAAGAAAGGCAAAATCGTCCCGACCAGCGACGGCATTAGCCTCGTGAAGATCCTGAAGGGAGCCAAAGCACCGTTGCACACCAAACCCATCTTCATCGAGCACGAAGGTAATCGCATCGCCCGTGACGGCAAATGGAAACTCGTCTCTTACGCCAACAAGCCGTGGGAACTTTTCGACCTAGACGCCGATCGCAGTGAAAGCAACGACCTCGCTGACCTGCATTCCCGTATCGTCGATCGACTCGACGACGCTTACGCCCAATGGGCTAAACGCATTGGCGTGGTTGACTGGACCGTCGGTCGCACCTACAGCGTCTACGGGTCCAAGAAAAAGAAAAGTCAAACTAAGGAGAAGTGATCAGTTCCACCTTCTCACGTGGCTTGCTCTCACAATGAAAAAACTCTTCACCCTCCTTTTTGTCCTTTGTGTCCTTAGTAGTTCAACCGACGCAGGCGATTCAAATGACGCGTCGATGATTTCCGGCAATCCGTTTGACTTGATCGATGCCGTTTCGGCGGGCATGAAGTCGGCGTGGGTTAAGCGGTCCGATAGAGCCATCTTTTTTCCGTGGGAAATAAAGCCCGCACTGACCGACAAAAATTTGAGAGAGCTTTGTGAGAAGGTAGACGACCAGTGATAAAGCTAACCAATAAACACATGAGAAAATCAATGTTGCCCATGGTAATTTGCCTGGCCTCCGTACAAGCTTATGCCGTGGACGAGTCCAGAAAGCTCGAAGGGCAGGTTGACGCCTTTTTGGGCAAGCCTCGCATGGACGTACAGCCGCTATTCAAGACTATACGCCACCCCAACGTTGTCGTCACTCTCAAGGGAACGGTTCTCGCCACCCTAGGAGACAAAAAGCTTCTCGCCCGGCGCAGTGAGGATGGAGGCAAGACCTGGGGAGAAGAAATCATCATTGCCGAGCCGGCCTTTCAGGGAGGTGGCTTGACCGTCGACGAGACTACAGGAAACATTTTGGCGTTCGCCGAGGATCGCCACCCGCCTGCTCCGTTGTTGTTTTATCGCAGCAGGGACGACGGCAAGATGTGGCAGAAGATTGAAGCCACGATTAGTCCCGACACCCGAGGAAACGTGCCGTCGATGCACATGAATGAACACGGCATCACCTTGCGCCACGGCAAATATGCCGGACGGTTGATCCGAGCGGCACGGCATTACGGCGAATCCAATTACCCCAAAAAACACTGGCCGACGCACTACACCACCGCAATCTACAGCGACAATCGAGGGAAAACATGGAAGACCAGCAACCCGTTCTCGGAGATGGGGACCGGCGAGGCAGGGATCGCTGAACTGTCCGACGGCAGGCTCTACTACAATTCCCGCTCGCATTGGAACGCAAAGAAACCCCCGCTGCGGCGACGTGAGGCCTGGAGCGACGACGGCGGCGAGACCTGGACAGGTTGGCGGATTGTCGACATCCTGCCCGACGGACCGCAGGATAGGAGTTACGGTTGTTTCGCCGGACTTGTCCGCCTGCCGATCGCGGGCCGAGACATCTTGCTTTACAGCAACTGCGACAGTCCTGCCGGTCGCAGTCACGGCACGGTCTGGGTGAGCTTAGACGGTGCAAAGACATGGCCTTTGAAGCGACTAGTTTGGAAAGAATCTTTCCAGTATTCCTCTCTTTCCGCAGGTCGCCCCGGTACGGTGAGCGAAGGTTGGATCTACATGCACTTTGAAGCTCGGCTTCCCCAGACGCGGGTCGCACGATTTAACCTCTCCTGGTTAATGGACGGTGAGCCGACAGGTGACGGAGAGGTTTCCGAGATCGGGAGTCGGTGATATCCATGAAAACGCGTAAGAGAGATTCTTACTTGATTTCACGCTGTTGATGGGTTTTGTCGGGTAAAACAGAAGTGAAATCTAATGGCACATGCAGAGGTGGATTCGTGTTTTACCGAAGGGCGATGACTCTGCAAGCAAGCTCTGCGACTGACTCTCGCAGTCTCATAGTGAACCATTTTGAGATGAAACAGTCGCTGGTTTTTTTGTTCAGCATTGGGGTTTCCATTGCTGCCTTATGCGCCGAGAAAAGCTCCAACGGCATTCTCGCCAAAGGCACGAAGTGGGAAACGCCTTTCCACCAACGTGACAGTGGCCAGCCCGGGCCGGTGGTGGTTCTCACCGGCGGCCTTCACGGCAACGAACCGGCCGGTGCTGCTGCAGCGGAGCAGATTCGACACTGGCCGATTACTCGTGGCAGGTTGATTGTCATCCCACGTGCGAATTTACTGGGTCTGCGGGATGGAACCAGGTTTCTCCCTGGCGAACCACTCCAATTGCGCGACCTGAACCGGCAGTTTCCCAAAACGAAGAATGCGCCCGACGCGCGTGGCGTATTGGCAACTGCACTGTGGAGATTCGTTGGTGAACAAAAACCAGACTGGGTTATCGACTTGCACGAGGGATTCGACTTTAATCAACTTAACTTGAAGTCCGTCGGTTCAACTATTATCGATGCTAAAGGCAGGGCGGCGGACATCGTCGTGCCGTTGATGCTGCACGCGGTCAATACCGAAATTACCGATCCAAAAAAGAAACTCATCCGGCTGCGTTATCCCGTCGATGGCAGCCTTGCCCGTGCCGCACATGAGCGTCTTGGCGCCTCGGCGATGATTCTCGAGACCACCTCCAAGTCGCAGCCTCTGTCCCTTCGCGCCCGTCAGCACCGACTGATGGTTGACGCGTTGCTTAAGCACTTGCAAATGACAGCCGGTTCACCGCACGTTTTGGTGCCAGAAAAAAAAGATTCACTATGTGTTGCGGTTTACGATGCTGGCGGAGTGGGAAGCAACGGGCTGCGTAATCTCGACCAAATATTGCGCGGAATGAAACATGTCCTTGTCCGGCGTGTGGGAGCCAGAGACATTCGCGATGGGGTTCTCTCTCGGTTTGACATTACGATCTTTCCCGGCGGCAGCGGCAGTAAACAAGCCTCCGCGCTGGAATCGAATGGCAGGGCTGCGGTTCAGCAATTTGTGAAACGCGGCGGTGGCTACCTAGGAATCTGTGCCGGTTCGTATCTGGCGGCGGCGAATTACGAGTGGTCGCTAGGTATCAGCAATCACCGGACGTTTTGTAAGACTATCGACCTACCGCAGTTGGGCCGCAAGAGTATGTGGTATCGAGGGTCTTCGACAACGGTGAAAATGGAGCTGACCGAGACTGGCCGGGAAATTCTCGGCAACAAAAAAGGCATCCTCGACGTGCGCTATCATAACGGCCCTATTATGTCGCCGATGAGTATTGAGGGAGTCAGCGACTTCCTCACGCTAGCTAATTTTCGAAGCGAGGTATCCATGTACGAACGGCAGAAGGGTACAATGATAAACACGCCCGCTATTATTGCCTGCGAGTTTGGTGGGGGGCGGGTGATGTGTATCAGTCCACATCCCGAGTCCACGAAGGCGCTGCACACACTCTTGCAAAATGCCATCCGCTGGACTGCGCGCATGGACGGAGAACGCTACAAGTGAAGGAGCAATAAGGATAGCAATAAGCTGTTTCGAGTTAATGAACTAAACACTACGTTGCTGCATCGGCTTACAAGCACGGTCAATAGAGATTGCTAGTACGTATTTCAGTCCGCGATGATCGTCTGGCTGGCATTTAAGGCGACGTTGGAAGAGGGGGTTGTCGAGGGTTTTGTGCGATTGGCTGCTGTGCCAGACAGGTGCCGAGGGCGCTCTGGTCTAAGATTTTCACAGGCTGGGTTTTGATGGCCCACCTGTTTTTTTATCCTCCAATGTGGCGGCTCAATCCTTGGGGACAAGGCGGATGGACTTGAGGTCGAAGAGGAAACCGTCCAGTTCGCCAGCGGGCCGGATAACGGCTCGATGTTGGCCGTGCTCAAGGTGAATGGTGCCGAGATTGCTTTCTTGATAGTCGTCCCACGTGCCAGTACTATCAATCGGCGCGACCAGCTCGGCATCACCGATCCTCAGTCGAAGATGGTTGCCTGTGTTGCTGCCGTCGCGCGCCCAGTTGAGCCGTACTTTGTATTCCCCGGTTGACTTTGCGGCGAGCGTCCAGACAGCCTTGTCGTTGGCCGATCGCCAAAAGCCAAGGTTGCCGTGCTTCTCCTCGTACACAAGCGTGTCACCGTAAATCTCCGCGGTGGCTGCAGTGAGCAGAAGAGCTCCGTCATCGCCGGAACGAACGACGGCGGGCGTGTTGCCGGGCTGGCGCTTGGGTGGCGTGCCTGTGGCGTTAATGTGCGTGATCAAGTCGGCTAAATTCTGGTCGTTCAAAACTAGCTCGAGACCCTACGGCATGAGTGAGCGCCCAAGGCTCGACAGTGTGTCGATGTTCGTGCGGAGCAGTTGCCGTTGTTGGCCGGTCAAGTCCATCAGTGTGATGCTGTTCGCGCTTTCGCCGGCGATCATGCCAGCGAGCCCTGTTCCGTCTTTGGTCGTCACGGAGTAAATCACGAACTGATCCTCGACCGCCTTGTTGGGATTGAGAATCGCGGTGAGCAGCGCGTGCGGTGACTTGTCGCCAAGCGAGGCAAGGTCTGGGCCGGCGGAGTTGCCATTTCCAGCGAGATTGTGGCAGGCAGCGCAATGTGTGCCAAACAGCGTTTCTCCATTGGTAGCCGAGCCAGCGAGGGGAGTGACCTTGGGCAGGCGCTCTGCGACGAGTTCGTCGCGCTCGGTGGCTTGGCGGCCCAGCAACTCGAGCGCTTTTTTTTGTACGTTTGCATCCCGATGCGAGGTGAGGAATTGCCGGAATACGGGGCCGATTTCGCTGGCGGAGATTTGCTTGTCGCTGATGGCGGCGAGAAGGCTGCGAACGGAACGGGTGTTGCCGACCAGTTGCTGGAGTACCCGGTTTTTGCGTCGAGGAGAATATCCCTTCCAGTGGAGCAACAGCGCCGTCGCAGACGGGTCTCGCTGGGCGAGTTCCTCTTTGGCAATTTCGAACAGCTCACTCGGCGCGTTGGGCGTTAGTTGAGCAGTGAACATTGAATCAAGTTCCCGATGTGCTATGGGTAAGCTGCAAAGCAACTCAAGAGCGATGGCTCTGTCACCTGGATTGGCACTGGTGTTTTCGACCATCGTGCGGATAATTTTCTCGAGATCTGCGGAGACTAGTAGTTCATCTAAGGGTAACTTGCGCGCCCGAGACTGGGACAACAGGATCGACAACCCCTCCATGCGCCACGGCTCCATTCTGGTTCGAATGGGAGTGAGGCGGCCGAGCAGTTTTTGGATGTCATTGATGTCGGCTTCGATCGCGGTGAGATGCAGCATGGATTTCGTTAATGCCGTGGTTTCACCAGCTTCGGCTTTGGTTAGTAGGGGATCGAGGATTTGGGCGGAATGCCCTACAGCGGAGGATGCAATGGCGGTCTCCAATTCCGGTTCACCCATGGAGGCCTTGGCCAAGCGGCTGAGCAGTTCGCCGGCTATGTGCGAATTCCATTCACCGAGGGAGAAGGCAAGCTGGCGGCGGACGCGAATTTCGGGATCGTCGACCAAGTGGGCAAGCGTTTGGGCAAGTGACTTGTTGGGGCCAGAGCGCAGCAGCGATTCGCTGACGCGCAAGGCATGTTCGCGCACGCCGGGATGCGTATCTAGCATGCCGGCAATGGCGTGTTCAGACTCCAGTTGCCCAAGGCCGTCGAGTGTAGATAGTGCGTGGAGACGGGCTTTTGGCCTAGGGCTGGCTTGCAGCAGTTCACTCAGCTGATTGGCCACAGATTTGTCGTTTCGATGCACGAGTAACTTTTGGGCGGTGTCGCGTCGCCAGCCATTTGGGCTATCGAGTTCAGCGACAAGTTCGGCATTCGTTTTGAGGGCTAGATTGGGGATCGATCTTGGGGTTGTGCCGTCAGGGTAAACCCTGTAAATGCGACCGCGATCTGATCCAGAACGCAGGTCGATCTTTTTTTCGATGTCGTTCGGAATCCATTCTGGGTGCTCGAGAACGAGTCGATAGAAGTCGGCAATCCAAAGTGCACCATCCGGCCCAGTTCTGAGAGTGATCGGCCGGAACCACGCATCGCGGGAGGCTAGGAATTCCTGCCCATCAGCTCCCTCAGGACGACTACTGGTGAAGCTAGCCCCGTTTGGGCTCAGCAGTTCACGTCGCACCACGTTGTAGGCAGGTGCACTGATAAAAAGGTGCCGCGCTGACTGTTTTCCGAACAGTATGTCTCGATATGGAGCGGGACTGTTCGCGGCGGTGATGTGTTGAAAGGTGCCTACTCCGTTGAAACGTTGCAGTGGTCGGCTAATACCATTGATCTGATGCGAACGGTTGTAGTTGCCAATCATCCTTCGAGGGGAGGGGGTAATTAAGTGAGGGTTGCGCTGAAGGTAATGCTCCGGCTGGGTGTAGTGCCAGCCAAGGCTGGGGTTGCTGTTTCCAAACCAGTTACCCCAGTCGTCACGGCGGCGTCCGTACTGCGTCTGGCCGGTTTGGGTCTGAATCTCGAGTGTGTCGGGCCGGAACCGAAAATCGCGTCCACGAATATTCAGCGATCCACCGCGCCCGGGTGATGTGACAATGCCGCCGCTGTCGCCGTTGGCGCCGTACACCCAGTTGTCGAGCCCGTACTCGAAGCCGTTCATCCGGTGCTGTTGGTTGCCTTCGCGAAAGCCGGTGAAGAGTACTCGGGATTCGTCTGCGCGGCCGTCGCCGTCGGTGTCCCGCGCAAACAGGATGTCCGGTGTGGCGCTGATGAGGACGCCGTCGCGCCAAGGCATGACGCCGTTGGGGAATGCAAGACCATCTAGAAAAACAGTGGAGTGATCATAGCTGCCGTCACGATCGCGATCCTCGAGCCAGCGAACGCGCCCTCCATGTTTTCCCTTACCGTCGAGGCCGAGCGGATAGTCTGCCATCTCGGCGACCCACAATCGCCCAGTTTCATCCCAATCAAACGCGACAGGATCCGTTACCAACGGTTCGGCGGCCATCAACTCGATCCTGTAGCTCGGCAGCAATTCCATCGACCTGAGTGATTCCTGCGGGGACTTCGGCAGTGGAAGGACACCGCGCAGTAAATCGTCGTACGAACGTCGGTCAACGAGATCCGGCAGATGAGCTGTATCCTCATTTTGAATCCAGAGATGCTGCGAATGAAACCAGGCACCATTGTTGTTGTGCTTGCCACCGCGGACGATCATCGGGATGGCATTCGGGTCGCTGCGCAGTCCGGCCATCACTTCGCGTGGCCAGCCGATGTTCCAGCCGTCGATCGGTTGTGGGATGTAAATGTTAAGCGAATAACGTTTTTCGTTCGATTGAATTACATCGAGAAAACCGTCCTCGTTAACGTCGACAAACCGCGTTCCATTGTCGCTGCCGTCCTGTCGAACGATCGTGACACCCGTCGGGAGGTTGAATGTGGCCGGTTGCCATCGTTTGCGTGATGGCTCCCACTTGAGAACGGCTCGGGTATCTGGGTTTCCGACGATGATCTCGCAGAGACCGTCGTTGTCGGTGTCAAGCAGGCGAACGCCGCTGTCGCGGCCGGCATCGATTGTTTTGAGCGTTTTGCCAAGACCACGGAGCATCGCCGTGTCTTCAATCCATGCTGTGCCATCGAAGTGCCAGACGCTTCGCTCGTGTCCGTTGCTGATGAAGAACGATGCGTTGCCGCTTGATTGCAGGACGCCGAACCGCGCGCCGGCTTCATTGCGTGTGCCATCGGCGGCAATGTCGACGAGCTGCAATGGAAAGGCCGAGGTGTTCCAGCGCTTGCCCTGTGGATTCCAAACGCGTGTCTGCAGCAGGTATTCGTTGCCGATCACAGTATCCATGAAGCCGTCGTTGTTCACGTCGATCAGCCTCACACCGTTGTCCTGTCCGTTGTCGGCGCGCAACGCCTGGCCGCCGAGCAGGTTGTCTGTGAGCCGTTGGCTGGCCTCGCGGAAACTCAAAAACTTTACCTTGCTACCGTGATTTGCGTCGATGTGGTTAATCCACTCGACCATTTGAGTGTTCTTCACCCAGCCGTGTGGGTGAAAGACGAAGTTGAAAACGCCCTGCTTAACGACGGTGGCATCGATGGCGGCCTTCCAGTCCGCAACTGTCACCGGGTTGCTTGAACCGTGGAGATGTTGAGCCTCCCAGTCGCTCGGTACCATGCACGGCATCTCCCAAACGCCGCCGCCGATGGGGTAAGGGTAAGGGTAGTTTTCAATCGTGACCACATACGAATCAAACGGCACATACTTTTCAAACTTGGGTTTGCCATCGGGATCGGTGGTTAGACTATGGGGCAGGGCCGGATCGGCCTGGGTGAAAATATTGAACACGGAACTGTCCATCTCAAGGAATTGGCCGGCAGGGTTGCTGCGCATCATCAACTCGGAGAAGACGCGTGGACTGGGTGTATTTTGAGAATCGCAACACGGCGTTCGGAATGCGACCGGTAAATTGTTGGAAATGTGGTTCATTAGATCCACACCACCATGATATGTGTTGGCTGCCGCCGTGAAGTTGTTCTTGGCCAAGATGGGGCAGGGATGAGTCAAGGTATGCACCTCGACGCTCAATCCTTCTTTAAGCCACTGTTGCAGAAGAGGATTCGACGGGGTAACGGTGTTGCAAAAGATGCTCAAGGGCGCTCGGCTGTCGATCTGTTTCAATCGTTCAAGGATAGGGCGGCAGAACTCCTCGTAGATGCGGGGATCACGCATGTCGTCAATGCCCAGCGTAACAGCGGCCTCGACACCCGTTTCACCGATCCATTGCGGGGTGGTCAGCTTGGGAAACGTAAGTCCGACATAAAATGGATCATCCCCGTCAAGATAGACCAGGCGGTTTCCAGTTGTTTCGGGGTGCGCCTGGGCAAACGCAAGCAGTAGGGATGCGAACAAGGCCGTTGCCCGGGCGAGGTAAGTCGGTTCTACATAGCGGCAAGTCATGATGAGTCGGCGACCATGCCTTTGGGTAAGCAAAGTGACAAGTTTTGCCGTGGTCTATTGGTGCTAAAAACAGTGTTTTAATAAAAAGTTCTAAAGTAAAAGAGGGGGATGCCGATTGTGATTCCGTGCAGCGCGGTCGAGAGGCCGCAGGAACACGGGAAACGCCTTAAAGGTTTTCCAGCGGCATGGACGCCGTTTTAACACTCAGACGAAAGGACTTGTCTTATGGTAATCAATACCAATACCACGGCTGCCGCCGCAACGCGGAGCCTTGCAGAATCAACATCTCTCCTCGCAAAATCCTTGGCCCGTTTATCATCGGGTTCAAAGATTGTTTCTCCAGAGGATGATGCCGCCGGTCTGTCTCAGGTCATGCGACTTGAAGCGCAGGTAAATCGAAACAACGCCGTACGGGCTAATGTGGGGAACGCTGTTTCCTTCGTGCAAACGCAGGACGGTTTTTTGCAGAAGGTGCAAGGTGCACTGGATCGCATGAGTGAGTTGTCAGTCCTGTCCCAGGATATAACCAAGTCAGACACGGATCGATCCAACTACGGTGTTGAATTCCAGCAGTTGCAGAACTATATCAGCGACATCGGTAAAAAGGATTTCAACGGTGTGACGCTTTTTGCGACTGCTGGTAAGGAAGTGACCATTGACAGCGATGCTGCCAAGTTCTCTATGAATGCGGT
>Ga0163108_10002551_pt1 | contig 13184 bp, 12 predicted proteins | sample Fk1155metaG_FD_109644 | JGI IMG/M metagenome (GOLD analysis project Ga0163108, IMG submission 109644) | Marine microbial communities from the Central Pacific Ocean - Fk160115 155m metaG | ecosystem: Environmental > Aquatic > Marine > Oceanic > Photic zone | place: The Central Pacific Ocean...
CCATCGGCTGTGCCGACAAGGACGTTCCCGTTGGACCGGTTCTTACTCGCCCATCCGGATTGTCCGACGGGGCCTCAATAATCTCCAAGCGATGAAACCCTCTGTCCAGTCCGTACTCTGGCCGAAAACCGCTCGCAGCATTGATGGTAAATCCCGCCGTCTTGTATCCATACAGGCTCAACACCTCTGGCAATGTAGGCACGTTGGCGACCAAGCCTTTGTCCCAACCAACCACGCCTGTGGAACTGCCAAACCGGCCCGTCAAAATGGCCGTCAGGCTGGCCAAAGTGAAGTTGCTGGCGGCATACGCTGTATCAAAGTGGTAGCCGCCCTTGGCGATGCGAGAGAGGTTTGGGGTCAGCCCGCGGTCTTGGTAGACATCAACAAAATCACGCCGAACCGAACACATGGTGACGACCACCACATCGCAGTCCCCACACGCTGCCGCTCCCTGTTTCTCCGCCAGGTCGGAGGGTGCTTCCGATTCCCACGTACCAGCCCCGCCGCGTACCGTGGGTGTTGCGGTGGGTGGTGGGCGTTCTTCGGGCTCCACATTTGGCATCTCTGCACCAGAAGGCGGCACAGCCCCCTGTTCAACAGGCTGCGGGCAACCGAGCAGGAGAGACGCAAAAAAGGGACACAAGAAACGCATGAAACAGGAGCATAGCGTGTGACCCTGGCTTCTGGTGCTTTCCCGGACTAACGGGGTTCCCATGAATGCTTTGTTGACCGCAATTTTGTTCACTTCCATGCCGGTATCGGCGGGCTATGCCGAAGACTGTTCCGATGGCGCACATGCTTGGTTTGAGCATCTCGCAGCATCGGGGTGTCCCACCTTGGATACATACAAAACCGCTGCAATCGAAGGCTGTCGCACCAGTCCTGACGAGGGTTGGACGCGTGCACAAAAAGCAGCGAGAAAAGCGATATTGAACGACTGCCAACCCAGCACAAAAGGGTTTCCTGGAGCGGAAGCAACGCTCCCAGACGGCACGACTTCCGGTCGTTGCAGTGAAATGCTTCGCATCGTTCAGGGTGTTGAAACAGCCGTACCAGCAGAAACGGTCTGGGGCATCGATCGCATGATGGCATCGATCAGCACCGCACTGTTCGCCTGTCACGCACCCAATGAAATCGACTTGTGTCTCCTTCCCAGCAGCATTCAAACGCCGGCTGGACAAATTGATCAACGCAAAGAGGCCTGCGAGAGCCTGCATTCCCCACCGCTCGACACGTTCATGAAAGAACTGGCATGGACCAGTGGATTGATGCCTGTGATCCCCGCAGTACGGATCAAGGAGCTCGAGGCCTTGCTCGTTGCACAAAAAGAAGAGCGGGAGCAACGGGCACGCGAAGATGAGCGGTTTCACGCCGAACGTGCCGCAGAAGTGGAACGTGCTCGACAACTCTCCGAACAATGCATGGTGTTGCCGGGAGACATGAATTCTCCAGAGGAAACCGTCATCGCAGCCGATGCCTGTCGAGAATTAGAAGCCCTCTGGCGGGGAGAAGACACCGTCCGAAAAGAACTGGAATCTTCAGGAGCGCTCGCGGACCGCTATGCCAAGCAACTGCAGGGAAAAGTACTCAATGCCGAATCGCTGAATGCGGCAGATCCAAAACGCGTGGCCAGTCGCCCTGCAGTCTTGGACGAGCGGAGAGTTGCACTCGTGGGCGCCGAATTTGATGAACTAATTCAACATGACCCCGAAGCTGCAGAGAAGCTCATGGAGAAACACCGAACGTTGATGGGGCCCGACTGGACTGCTGAAGCGCTCGACCAACTCCTCGCTACAGGAAGCTGAATCAGACCTCGTACCTGAACTCACTTTTGCCAAGCAGAACCTGATCTCCAGGGGCCAATGCACGCTTGTCGATCTCCATGCCGTTCACTTTAACGGTAAAGAACAGTCCACCGGTTTTCTCCAATTCATGGGCCGACCCATTCCACTTCAGGCCCGCGGCACCACCAATTCCCGCGCCCTGCACACTCAGACCACCTTTTCCAAATTTCAGGCCATGTTTGCCAATGCGCCAAGTATCCCCTGTCGCAGGGTCAACCAGCCGACCTGATTCTTCGAGGTGGGCCAATTTTCGCACGTGTTCCAACTGCTCCTTCGACAACACGGTCGTGGAATGTGCACCCGCACCATCCGTTTCGGAGACTTTCCGGAGAAAACCCGTACGCTCGTCATTCAGGTTGTAGTTGGTGATGTCACCTTTCCCACTTTCCACACTCCGTGCTGGTTTGTATTCATAGGTGAGGAAGAACTTTCCAATCTGAAGTTCGTCACCAGGCTTCAAGGCCTGTTCGGTAATCTTCTTGCCGTTGACCTTGGTGCCATTTTGACTTCCAAGATCCACGATCTTGTGTTGATCTTCGCCCACCCGATCTACCCGAGCATGTTGACGGCTCACTGAAATATCCGGCAGAAGTAGGTCGGTACCCTTGCCTCGGCCGATGATTACGGCGGGCTGCAATATGCGAAACACCTGGGGGCGACGGCCACGGCGCTGAATCACCAAACGATGCGACATCAATCACCCTCTGGCGCAACAGGCTCCTGTTGCGCGTCTGGCTGCTCGCCCGGTACGGGCTCCTCAGTGGGTGGCACCATATCTCGCCGGTCACCCAGGCCATGATCCGGTTCTTTCTGCATGCTTTGCGTCCAGAAAACCATGGAGGTTACCGCCAACAAGAGCAGCAAAATGATGATGTCCGATGCGCGGGGACCTCTCCACAGTTTGCGCTTCTTGGCCTGATCAGGGTTGGGAATGGCAATCGTTTGATCATCCATAAAGACTGCGCCCGCGACCGACACCGCCATCACTGAACTGTCGTCCTCAAACACGATCCGACCGGTAAATTCCCCGCCTTCCGATTCAATTTCTTCTTCAATTTCGCTCAGGTGATCCATCACGGCCTTGCAATAGGTTTCCGTGTCCATCCCCAAAGCACGATGCTCCAAGTCTTTGGTGATGGCCGCCAGTTCACTCGGCAAAGGCCGCTCTGTTGGATCGTGGGCCATCATGCGAACCAGAAGGCTCCGAGCTTCGTTCGCAAGATCACCAAAAAGGGAGAAGTCCAGTTCAGCCAAACGGGTATCCAACTTTTGGTGATGCAGGGCCGCGCTTTCACCGGCCCAACCATATCGATCCCGCGCAATGGACTCAAAAAATGTCACACCCAAACCATAGACATCCGTCGCAGGAGAGGCTGTTTCGCCCACCAATAGTTCGGGGGCCATGTAGTTCAGCGAACCCAATTGATACTCGGTCGTATGGGCCTCGCGTTCGATTCCTTCACCACGGGCGATGCCGAAATCCAGCACTTTAAATTCGCCATCTGGAGTAAGCCGAATGTTTCCGGGCTTGATGTCTCGGTGAAGGACACCCAGCGCTTTTCCAGTCACGGATGATGGGCGATGAAACGCCACATCCAAGGCGTTGGAAACGTGGTGGACCATGTCCAGAATCACCCGGGGTGGAATCGCTTCCTTGTTCGCTTCAGGGTGAACAACCGCCGTCCAGTTGCAGCCAGGCACATACTCCATGACGACAGCGACACGACCCGAAATCGAGATCAGATCTTCCGCCTGAACGATGGTGCGATGCTGGAGCATGCCAAGAAGGCGTGCCTCATCGCGCATTCGCTCGGCAACATTTTCGTTTCCACTGACTTCGCCACGAAGCAACTTGATGGCCACCATCTTGGCAAAGCCAGATGCTGTACTCATTTCCGCTAGGTATACCTCTCCAAATCCACCCGTTCCGATTTTCCGAACAAAATGAAATTGGCGCCCGAGACTTTGCCGGCTTTCACTGCTTCCCACGGTCCAAATCATCGCCTGCAGGAGGCAAGACAGTCAACCAGGGCGCAGACATGTCGGTAAGAGAGAGGAAAACTGCCTATCATCACTGTGGCGCAAACCCGGCTTAATAGGACACGTTAGACATCCTCAACCCTGGAGCAAACATGTGGTTCTTGACCTTCCTCCTTTTCGCCGCCTGCGACATGACCCCGAGCTACGTCGACACCAAAGACATCGAACAAGCGGTGGCCAGTCGAAGCTATGCGACTGTCTGCAAAGGGTTGGAAATGAAAGAAGATCGGATCCGCCGATATGCGACCGAGCAGCTCTGGAAAACCGGTGCGCCCACCGAAGACCTTTCGTGTATTTGCGATCACATCGGCACCAAAGACGGTGGCTGGGATCCCGCCATTGCCGAAGGCCTGATCGGCTTAAAGAACGACAAAATCGTCGGTTGTTTTGCAGACCTCGTGAAAAAGATAGACCTACCCAAAAGAACGGAAGCGGTGGTGGCATTGGCCCAAACATCGGCGCCCATTGCCCGGGCAACGCTCGCTGAAATCGCCGTTGCCGATGGAGACATAGAGGCCCGTGTACGCGCAACGAACGCGATCGGCGGCAATCCCAAATACAAGGACCCTCTGATGTCTCTGCTCAGCCATGAGGACAAGGCACTGCGCGCAGCGGCAGCCAAGGGATTGGGTGGCCACAAGGACCGCCCCATAGTCGATGCGCTGATCCAACTCGCAACCGAAGACAAAGAAGGCGAGGTTCGGGCCGCAGCCCTGGTCGCGGTGAAGACCTCTGGGGCTTCGAAGGCGCAAGACATGGTCTGCAAGGCAATGATTGAGGATGAGTCGCCCATCGTTCGGTCCGCAGCTGTACGAAGCTTCAAGGGGACAAAGCGAGAGAGCGCGGTGAACTGCCTACGCAAGAAGGCCTTCGTCGAAGAAACCGATGCAGGTGTGCGGGATGATTTGCTGGCGGTACTCAAATCGAGCCCGAGAGACACCGCTGCTGCCGTTTTATGCGACGCAATTCCATATTGGATGCGGACCTACGTAAAGAACGACATTCCCGACAAAATTCCCGGAACCATGATCGTCAAAACACAAAATGACCGCGACTGGGAACGCTCCTATGAATGCTTCCAAAAGGCCTACCGAAATTCTTCGGGATATTCTTGCTTCGCAAAAATGCACGTTGGTTTGTGGTTCCGTGAGGTCGGCGGTAAACCTTATGTTCCAAGTTGTCCTGGATATGAAAACCAGGAAGAAAAGTAGGAGTACCCATGGCCTCGTTGATCGACATCGCAAAAGACCCAGCCAAACGCCGAGCCATCGTTGACGATGCCGCACGGTTGCTGAACGAAGAGGTCAATGACAAGCGCGGACTGTCGGGAAAAGCCGTAAAGTTCGCCTTTCGGGCAGTAAAAGGGGTCTCCCCTGGCATGATTCCCATGAGCATCGATGCATTGTTGGACGATTTCTGTGTGGCGATTCAACCCATCTGGGAAGAATGCCAATCGTCTGGACAAACAGCACGGGTCTACTTCCAGACCCGCTCACACGATGTAGCGAACGCACTTCTTTCCATTACCGATGCGCGGGCCCAACGCAGCACCCAACGTGTGCTCAAAAGCACCTACAGCAAATTGCGTGGTCAGGCGATTAAGCACATCACCGAAGCCATGCCACGCCTCGGCGATCTCATCGAACGGCACGGGTCCTGACGGGTCCTTGACCGACAACGGATGAAATTGGCTGCTATCCTCTACAACTACGGAGACAATATGCGTATCAACCCCTTTCTTGTTCTGACCTTGACCCTCTCTATCGCCGCTTGCGGAAGCAAAAGCGATGACGACGATAATGACTCTGGGTTCGAAGACAACACCGATGCGGACGGCACAGGAAGTGACGGCGGCACGGATGATGGTGGCACAGATGGTGGTGCAGATGATGGAGGAGATGACTCCAGCGACCCCATGACTGCGGCCTTGTATGGCTCGATCGTGAATGAGAATGGGGCTGCGATGACCGCTGCCGACGTCAAACTGTGCACCGCCTTGCAGTGCAAAACCGCTGAGCCCGATGGTGAAGGGAACTTCGAGTTTGTGGACATCGAAGGGGCCACATTCGCCCTTGAAGTCAAGGGCGAAGCCTCTGACAGTGCAACGATCATGACCTTTATCGAACTCCCATCCGAAACCGTTCGGACGATCGAGACCCCCATTGTTGTACCCACCTTCAAGTCCACCAACGCTTTGGGTTCTACCACCACCATCGAGGTCGACGGTGGTCTAAACATCTCCGCCAACTCAAACTACGAGTTGCCTTTCGGTACGGAGGTTGAAGAGAGCCTGAAGGGTGTCAAAATGGATGCTGACACGGCTGGGCTTCCTCTGGACGGCATCGAAGGTGAAGTCGTTGGCCTTTGGTACTTGGGCACGTGGGACACCAAGATCGACCCAGGCTGGTCATTCACAATCGATGGACTCACAGTCAGTGAAATGGAAGATGTGGCTGCCGGCGACAGTCTGACCGTGTTGACAGGGGACTATTTTGGCGTTTCTTGGGTCAATGAAGGAACCGCGACCGTCGGAGAAGGCGGCGAAGTCACATCGGACGCGGGCACAGGTATTTCCAACCTATCTACGCTTATTCTCATCAAAGAGTAAGTAGGCCTAGCCCTCGGAACGAGCGGAACGGCGCATCAGATCGTCAAAAGCCAAACGCGGTCGCATCTCACCGGTGCAGATGGCCACCACGGCTTGGGCCAATGGCAGTTCAACCCCCTCGCGATTGGCCAGGGCCAATACTGCGCGCGTCTCGCGAAGCATGTCCTCCGTGAGCGTGCCTCCCCGTGCCACGGTACGCCCAGCAGCCATGGCAGGATGATTGGTCGAAGCCGCACATGTGACCAAATCGCCCACACCCGCCAAGCCAGAAAACGTCTGCGGCTGTGCACCCAAAGCCAAACCCAAGCGGGTTGCCTCGGCCAAGCCACGGGTCACAACGACACCGCGGGAGCCCACACCCAAGTCCACCCCTTCGGCGATGCCCAGGGCGATGCCCAAAAGACGCACCATCGCACCCGCAAGTTCGACGCCACACATGTCATTGGAACTGTAAATCCGGCACTGCTCAGAATGCAAAGCGGATTGTGTTGCGAGACAAACCTCATCGAAGGCGCTGGCAACCACCAAAGCCGTGGGTCGTCCTGCCACAACTTCTGCGGCGACAGCGGGCCCAGACAACACACCCACCCGGCGACATGGGGTGTGCTTCAGCACCAAATCGGAGAGCCATTCACCGGTGTCCGGAGCCAACCCACGCGTGGCCAGGACCACCCGCATTCCAGCATCCAAGTCGGCAGACAGAACCACATCCCGAACCGCACTCGCTGGCACCGCAATCAAAACAATCTCTGAATCGCCAACCAATGCAGCCAGATTGGGCGTACCCGGAAACCCGCTGGGTCGGTCGCCACGAAAACCAATGCGTGGTTGATGGCCCGCTTTGGCGGCCAATGTCGCAAGGGCTTGGCCCCAAGCACCGTTGCCGATGATTCCCACGTTCATGATTCATCCCCTATCTGAAGATCGAAACCCGACAGTCGGTTTCCATAGTACAAGGACAACTTTGGATCGACCAAAATCCGCCAATCCTCAAACTCCAGCGTACGACGAGAATGAAAACAAGCGAACGCTGCAACGGCATCCGTCAACGTTTTCTCTGCCCGATCCGGGCCCTCGTGCAACAACGACTGCATTTCACCATCGGATACTTTCTGTGCAATCTGATCCAACAATGATTCGATGGCCGCCAACATACGGGTCCGGTCCACCCATCGTTCAAACGGAGCCAACAACACCCGCTGATAATGGTCAAGGTGCGGATAGCGCTCCACCAAACAAGACCAGCCAGCATAAGCCGCCACATGTGTACTCAAGGCAACACTGTCCTCTCGATAGGCTCTGCACAAAGATGTGGCGAGGTGGTTTGTATACACACGGTCTCGCTGGGCATCTGCCACAACAACATCCTTCGAATCGCAAACATACTTGCGTCGGTCGAAAGAACGGCCGGACCCATCCACTGATTGTCCCGATTCGTTCACCCGATTGCCAATCAAATCCAGGGGCTCTCCAAACCGCACAACCATACTTGCATTCAAATCCAAGAGTTGGCGTACGAATTTCAACACCGCCGTCGGATGCGAGAATTCATCGTCCGTAATGATGTACCGAGACTTGCCCTGCCCTGCGAGAAAGTCCTCAATCAGCGTTTCTGCTTCCAATACGAGAGAACAACTCAACGTACATGGCACCACCAACACTTCCGGTTTCTCATTGCCAGACTGGAGCCCTTCTTGCCACGCAGCGATTGCCGTACCCAACAATCCACGTTTGATGTGCGGTTCAAGTTGTCCTGATCGGGATCGCGTTCCACCTGGATAAAACAGGGAATGGGCTCCCCGCGCTATCAATTCGGTGGAGTAGGCCTTCAATACATCTTTGTACAATCGATGCCTTTTTCTCCGATCCACGGTGTATGCACCCAGTCGCGCCATAAAAAAGGACATTGCGGGGTTGGAAAACAAGTTCAAGCCCGCACCGTATGTACAGGGCGGAAGGCCAGCCATGTGGAGTGCATACCCAACCAAAGGACTGTCGAGGTTGGATACATGGGTAGGCGCAACCACCAATGTATGGGTCTTGGACAAGGCACGAATCTTGTCTACAGGGCCTTGCACCTGAATGTGATCACCCTTTGCAAAGTCTGGCCAACGCCAAGCCCCTCTCTCTGCCGGAGCCAACAAACGTTTGAGCGCCCCAGGGGCTAGCTTCATGGCAGCGCCAAAGGTTCGCTCACTAAAGCGATTGTGGATCTCATGGCTATAGGACTTCACCAACACCTGTGCGGCCTTGCGCATGGCTTCGGGACCATCGTGTATGCCATGAGCCAAGCCCTCTATCGCGGCCGACTCATCCGAATCTGTCACCCCGTCCGCGTAAAAGCGCTGGCGCTCCAAGTACACCGTGTCCGACAGATACGCTTTCATCTGTGCATCGGTCATTGAATTCAAAAGCGCGTCGACCCGCGCAAAAAGCGCTTTATCGATGCTGCGGTGACTGGGGTTGATCAGAAGATGTGTCGTCAATGTGACACCCGGTAAAGGGGGGCTTGTCATTCAGTATTTGGGGTCTAATTATCAACTTAGAGTTCATTACTGTAGAACCGAAACCGAAAGAGAACCATGCGAACACTACTTTTTACACTCGGAATGCTCACCACTGGATGTGGGACCTATGGCTTGGAGCCCACCGATACCGGTGGTATTCCCTCCTCACTTGGCATCGATCCTTTCGGTGAAATTGACTTCGGCGAACACAGCACCAACGCCAACAAGTCGGCGCGCAAGGACATCCTTCTCTTCGTGGATGGCGATCAACCATTGGCCATCATCGATGTGTTTTTGGAAGGTGGTGATTCAACCATCTTCTCTATTCCGCCCGATTTGCCCATCCCGATCTTGCTCCAACCAGGCTCTGACTTTCCGGTCTCTCTTGGTTTCTCCCCCGACAGCACAGGCTCCTTCCGTGGGGAAATGACCGTACTGATCGACGACGGCACATCCGAAGGGGCGTACATCAACCGCCCAATCGTCGGTGTCGGTTGCGAAGAAGGCGAGTGTTAGGCCGTTGAATTTTAAGGGTTGGTTCGAACGCGAAGAAACCCTGATCCGGATGACATGCAAGGATCAGGACTTGTCGTGCAGTCGTCCAAGCCGTTCCCAAATGAAGGTTGGCCAAGCGACAATCGATCTCGTCCAGCTGCAGAGACGCCTCGACCACCAACCACCCACGGCGGCGAAGCCCACGGTGCGTGCCTGGATTGAAAAGGCCGTGCTTTTCCAGCGCGAAGATGTGCCCATGGGCCACATATCGGGCGTCTTTCCACACATTCGGCCACCACCCGATCAGGCATCTCTCCCTTGGTGTACACCACTTGCTAACGACAGGTTGCTCTGCTGCTTGGTCGCGGATGACCCCACCATCATGCGGTACCTAAACCCCATTCAAATCATGAATCATGGCTTGGGACTTTCAGGTTTAAAGACGCGTGCAATCGCAAACTTAAGCCTGCTTCCACCCTATTCAATTTCCGAATGTTCACCCCACCCGGAACAACCCGACACTTGGGTTGTGAACGTTGGCGATGGTCATGATGCGGCGCGAATTTTACTCGCAGATGTGATTGCGGGTGGCCCCGTAGTCGCTTGGATTCCCCACAGAGATCAACTTGTGTTCACAACGCGCACAGTGGATGCAATCGGCCAAGATGCGGCCCGACTGCGCCAGAACTCCATCCGGAGCGCACAATCCGCCACACACCCCATCAGCGCCGAAGCATTCCGCGTCGAAAAAGGGATCCTTTCTCACCTCCCATTCCATGGAGATGAAGACGCAGGAATTCTAAAACAGCCGGACCAATAAATCAGTCGCCGGGCCGTTCCGCCATCACCATATGCTCGATACGAATGGTCTCACGCGCGTGATCTGGACGATCCGCACTGGCCCGTGCAACCACCTTCAGGCCAGCGGCACGCATGGATTCCACCGTTGGGCCCAGTGCGTCCACCAATCGGTTTCCCACCAGCCCATCACCCACAACGATGACCAAGCGGCCCCCGGGAGCCAACGCACGCGCCTGCATGCCTATCCAATGTTCGGTATCCATTCTCCAACGGGCCAAGGCATCTTTGCGGCCTTGTGCTCTGAAGGCACGGCGCGAGCCCACCTCTCCCATGGAGCCATCTTGCAAGTCAATGCCCAACCAAAGGGAACGCAGCTGCTGCATCGGCAGGTAATCATAGACCCCAGGATACGGGGGAGAGGTCACAATCAGTCCACGGTCTGGTTCCGGACGATACCCACGTGCATCGGCCAATGAAATGGTTGGAAATGGTCCGTCTGGCAGTGTTTCGAGTGCACGGCCAAACTCACGCGTCTTCTTGTGAAAAAGAATCGCGGTCGTACCTGGCGCTCGGTGATGCGTTTCTCGCCGGTTCTGGGTATCGCTCTTGCGAAAACTGGCTTTGACGATGATGCTCGAAAAGATTGCCTGAAGAAGTGGTTGGATGCGCTCATCAGCCACGGCAATTTCATCGCGAATTCGTCCCAACTCTTGCGCCACATGTGGCTGGTACCACTTCTGCAATTCCTCTTCGACTTCCACATCAATTCGAAGTTGCGCTTTTTCTGTGATCTTGCGGGCAGCACTCCGCATGGGCGTCGCAAGAGACTTGTCGGCAGTTCGAGCACGACTCACGAGTGCGGCGATGGGGCTGAGATCCGTTCCCGACGATTCACGCCCAGCCAACATGGCTTCAACCAAAACGGTTCCGCCACCACAAAAAGGGTCATGCACAGGGCCAGGACATGCATCGATGAGCAGGGCTGCCGCATCGGGGTGCATCCGTGCTGGATAGGTGTGGAATCGATGCGTGGCACGTTCGACGGATCCATCCATCACCAGCGCCTCGGCCAGTAGCTTACTCCATCCCTCATCACCCGCCCGACGGACTGAGCGCGCAATCGGGGGTCCGGCCTCACGTTTTCCCATGCGGCCCCTTATCTCACCAACAGTCGAAAGGCCCGAATGGGTTCAAATCCACTGGACTCATAGCAACGAATCGCCGCCTGGTTGTCTTCCCTCACATGCAAGGTCACCCTTGGTGCCTGTGCCAACAATGCCGCAGTCACGGCCCGCGTTCCTGACCCACCGAGGCCTTGACCGCGAGCGGATGGCTCTACCCATATACCGCCGATTTGGGCACCATACGTGCTCAGGGTCCCACGCTTCGCTCGATACACGGTTCGGTTAGCCACAGAGCCCACATATTCTGCGCCCTCTCGAATGCTGACCCGGAGGCGTTCTGCAAAAATTTCAGGGCTGTGCCCCCCCCAAGGCAACGACAAGTCTTCTTTCACCATGGTCGCGGCCGCCGAATACAACCACTCAAAGTCATCTTCACTTCCAGGCCGAATTTCCAGGCGTTCTCCAGGGCCCACCGTGGTTGCTTCAAACAGAACTTGGTTCAAACACAACCGTGCAGCAGGGTCACCCAAGCCCGCCCATAGAGCGTCGCAGGCCTCTCGGTCACCCACAACCCAACTGGCACCACCACGAACAGCCAATGTTGTCCCAATCAACCGGTTGGCCTGCGCGCTGCCGGACGGGACGACAAGACCAAAGCCACCATCCTGCTTTCGTGCACCCGCATAGCAGGCTGCTTCGAGCGCATCAGACCGACCAAAAACACCCCACCATTCTGCATCGGCAAGCCCTGTTGGTCCCCAGCGTTCTAAAACACTGAGCCCAAAAAGGTTCCCAGGGACATCACGCTCCAAAAAAGCGCGCAACACATCCGCTTGATGCTCATCGAGTAGGGTAGCCAGCACAACAGAAACCATGATAATCGGCATGGAGAGGTACGCATGCGAATCAACAGTGAAAGTCGAATTCATCACCCCATCGAAGTGGTGTACAAGTGCTACAGAGATCACTTGCCCAAGGTGGCCCCATACACACCAGACATAAAAGAGATCATCGTAAAGCACAGAGAGGAGCTGGATAACGGGCCAAAGATCCACAACGTCTGGGTGGCCGACCGTGAACTCCCAAAAATTGCCAAGGGCATCATCAAACCCGGCATGATGCAGTGGGATGATTTTGCGCAGTGGGATGACACCAACCAGCATGTAGACTGGCGCATCAACATCCCTTCGTTTCCAGACCAGGTCAAATGCTCTGGGCGAAATGCATTCGTCGCAGATGGACCGAACAGCACCAAAGTATTGTTGACCGGCGAACTCCAAATCAATGTGAAAAACATTCCGGGCGTGCCCCGTCTGCTCGCCGGAAAACTGGCACCCAAGATCGAGAGTTTTATTGTGATGCTCATCACACCGAACCTCGAAAAAGTGAACCAAAGCCTTGAACGGTACCTCGATGAGCATGGTTCCGAATTCGCCTGATTTGAATCGCACCATTTTTGATACGTCCAGTGATAGGCTCTCCCCTCTGAGGTATTCATGAACGTTCTTCTTTTGTCTTCTCTCGCGCTTGCCCAAGGCCTTCCGTCGGATGTGAGCCAACCGTTGGCCCCGGTGGTCTCCCAACAGAACACGCCGAAAGGAAAAGGGAAAAAAGCGAAAGGAAAGTCACAGCGAAAGCCAGAATGGAAGAAGCAGTTTTATGCCCGGCCCGCCTTGTCTGGCAGCAGTTTTACGGCCGCAGATGGCACCACGAGCAGCGCTCTCGGCGTGGGTGGTGAAGGCGGACTTCGCTATTGGGAGGTCGG
>Ga0163108_10002554_pt1 | contig 13170 bp, 12 predicted proteins | sample Fk1155metaG_FD_109644 | JGI IMG/M metagenome (GOLD analysis project Ga0163108, IMG submission 109644) | Marine microbial communities from the Central Pacific Ocean - Fk160115 155m metaG | ecosystem: Environmental > Aquatic > Marine > Oceanic > Photic zone | place: The Central Pacific Ocean...
CAATGAATTTATTGGCTGTAGGTTTAACTCCCTTTTTATCTAAAGTACTTTTTGACTCAACTGGAAGTACCCCGAGCTTACCATTAGATTCTCGTTTTACAATGGCTCCCATTTTTATTGCTTGGACCACAGTATTACTGTGTTGGTTTTGGAAAAAATACACTTTATCTGGAGTTTGGGTTTGGTTTGCAGGCGAGCATCCTCATTCATTAGACGCGGCTGGAGTCAGTGTGAATCGAGTTAGGTGGTCAGGTGTGATGATGAGTGGATTTTTAGCTGGATTAGGAGGAGCTTGTCTTTCTACTTTTCTTTCTTCATCTTTTTCTAGAAACATGACTGCAGGGAGAGGGTTTATGGCTCTGGCAGCTTTGATTTTAGGAAAATGGAAACCTATTCCAACGGCATTGGCATGCCTACTTTTTGGTTTTACTGAGGCCCTACAGATTAGACTTCAAGGCGTAATTTGGTTTGGTGGTATTACAGTACCTGTTCAGTTTATTCAAATTCTTCCTTACATGGTGACTATTTTTGTCTTAGCTGGGCTAGTTGGTCAATCAAAAGCGCCTCGTTCATTAGGTGTTTCCTTTCAAAAAGATTAGTTGTTTCTCATTGCTTGTGACATCTGTTTTTTAATAGTAGTATAGACTCATATTTGGGGGATAAATTTATGAAAAAAGTGAAAAGAAATGGGTTTGTGTTTTGTTTACTTTTGCCTTTTTTGGGCTTTAGTTTTTCAGCTAATGCATTTACAGAATTTAATGCTGGTGCTTTGGATTCTTTAACAAATGCTTATACTGAGTCATTACTTGAAACAGTTGCAATAGGAGCAGATCATCAAGCGTATCGACCAGCTAGTACATTGGGAATAGCATTAGGACTTGATGTGGGTGTGGATGTGACTTTTATAACGTTTCCAGATGAGTTTCAAGATGCATTAACTACTTTAGGAAATGCAGATGTTCCATCATCTATTCCATTGCCTCGTTTGTCTGTATATAAAGGATTACCGGCTAATTTTGATCTTGGTTTTTCTTACGTTGGTTTAAGTGGTATGAGTATTATTAGTGGCGCTGTGCAGTGGGGTGTTATGCAAGGAGTTGCTTATCCAAGTTTAGCGTTAAGAGCTAGTTATACGACTTCTAACTTATGGTTTTTAAAAACTAATACAACAACTATTGATGCAGTTGTATCAAAAGGCTTGGTTGTTGCTGAGCCTTATGCCGGATTAGGTTACCAAATTGCTTCTGGTAATTTAGATGTAACATTAAGTGATCTTCCGTCTGGTGTAACTGCCGAATACTCTGGATCTTCTTTGCGTGCGTATCTTGGAGTAAAATTGAATTTAGCTCTTTTAAAGATTACACCTCAATACACCTATAGTTTTACTGGATTGAGTAACTATGGTGTTAAATTAAGTTTAGCATTCTAGAAACCTTTAATAAGAGGGGACTTGACTTGAAAAACATACAACTACTTTTTTTAATGAGTTTGATAAGCATTTTTCTGTCTGCTTGTGATCAGGCTGAAATGTCTAGAGCAAAGGCAAAGCTTAAAAAAATTATTTCGGTTGTATTTGAAGATGATAAGGTCAAGCCCCCTCAAAAAGAAGCTCAAGTAGATCAAAAAAAATCGCAAGATTTATTGAATTCTAAACGAGCGAAGAAGGCAAAAGAAAACTCTGAACTTTTAAGAGAGGTTTTTGAAGTTGTTTATATGCAGGTCCCTGAAAACCCCGCTGAGTTTGGTGATTGGGTAGATACTTTAAATCAAGGAGCTTCTTTTGAGGGGGTTTATAATGGGTTTACCCATTCTTCTCGGTATAGAAAGTTTGAATCGACTCACCCAGGAGCTTCACCGACTGCGCTAAAAGTCTTTAGTGCTGAGTTAGCTTATTTTGCAGCTCAGCTTGAAACTCCAACGCAGTTTGATAAAGACTCTGCTAATCCGTTACCGTTACCTGTTGAACCTAAAGGTGATTTAGATAAACAAGAAATGGGAGATGGTGTTGATGTTCTCGATTTTAGTCAAAAAAATAAAGTAGACAATCAAAAGAAGAATAATAAAAAAATACCTCAAGAACAGCTAAAAGAGAAATATATTAGTTTATTTGTTGGAGCTTCTATTTTTACTTTAAAAAGGGTGTTAGCAGATGAGGCTCTTAAGGTTATGGAATATAAAAGTGAGTACCCAGAGAAATTTGCTCTTTGGTATTCTTTATGGGCTGTAAGAATGGCAGAGTATGAAATTGACTTTGGATTAAAGCAGCGACACTCTAGGGATGATAATTTTCATTATAAGTGGGCATTAAAAGCTGACTCAGATAGGTTAAAGTGGGAAGTTTTAAATAGAGTTCATCGAATATTAAATGAATCCAATCAACCAAAGTAATTTTTCGGAAAATCAATACCCTCTTTTCTAAGAGTTTCAATAAACTTAGGAACAAATCCGGTTGTCTTAAATCTTCCAGAGTCAGGTTTTGTTGGATCAGAGTTGTCTAATTCAAAAGTAAAAATTTCTTGCATTGTTATAACATTGTTTTCTATTCCAGAAATTTCACTGATATTTGTTATTCTTCTTTTTCCATTTCTAAACCTTTTTATTTGGATAACTAGATCAAGAGCACTCGCTGCTTGTTTTTTTATTGCCAATAATGGAAGTTCAACTCCTGATAACAAACAAAGTGTTTCAAGTCGAGAGATGCCATCTCTAGTACTATTTGCGTGAATAGTCGTCATAGAGCCTTCATGTCCAGTGTTCATTGCTTGAAGCATATCCAGCGCCTCACCTCTTCGACATTCTCCTACAATAATACGATCAGGTCTCATTCTAAGTGCGTTTGCTAAAAGGTCACTTTCAGTAATTGCAGGTGAGGTCGGAGTTTGAGGTTTTGTTTGCATCATCACTTTATTTTCATGGTTAAGTATAATCTCAGGGGTTTCTTCAATGGTAATCACTCTTTCACTTTTAGGAATAAAAGAACAAAGTGTATTTAATAATGTTGTTTTTCCGCTACCAGTTCCGCCTGAGATTAAAATATTTAATTTCCCAACAACACAAACATTAAGAAAATATGCCATACGTTGATCTAAGGCCCCCGCTTGAATGAGGCGCTCTATTTTAAGCTTCTTTGAATGTTTTCTAATAGTAATGCAAGTACCAGAGCTTACAAGTGGAGAAGCCGTGATATTTACTCGCGACCCACCTGGTAGCATTAAGTCTAAGTAAGGTTGATCTGGACTAATGATTCCGCCTGTTACATCAAGAATATTTCTTGTAATTCGATTAAGCTCTTCTTTGGTGTCGATTTTAATATCAGTTTTAGCTAAAGAGCCATTTTTTTCAATCATAACATTTCTAGTATCATTAACCATAATTTCTGTTATGGATGAATCAAGTAATAAAGAATTAAGCACACCAAGGTCTGGTAAGTCTATATTTGGGGTTATAGTTTCTTGTGTGTTTTCTTGACCGCCGAGTGGTATTTGAGCATCTGTAACTTCTTCTTCTTCATCAACAATATTTGGATGCGCCTGAACTTTAGATAAACTAGGTTGTTCATCTTGTTTAGAAATAACTTTTGGTTTGATTTTTACATCAGCCATTACTGAATTTATCGGTATAATAAGTATTATTTGTTAATCAGAAGAAGAAGATAGGTTGTTGGTAATAAACTCTGCAGGGTCATGTGAGCAAAAGATATTAATTTGACAATCTTTTTGTGTCCTAAGATTACTTAAGAGCTCCAAGTTATTGACTCTAGAGTCATGATCTATAGCAACAATTCTTTGTAATTCACTGATTAAAAAAGGTTTTTTTGTTTTTAGTTCTTTGTTAATTTCTTTGCGGTGAAAATAAGCATCACCAGCATGCAATAACCAGCCACTTGAAGTTTGAACTGCAACGCCACAGTGCCCCCATGTGTGACCAATGAGTGGAATGAGTAAAATTTCAGGAGGAAGATTATCTAATGTTTTTACACATTCAAAACCAAACCAGTTTTCACCGTCAGAAAGTTGATGAACCATCCAGTGAGGAGAGTGACTCCAATGAGACGGACGGTAACGAAGTTTTTCGAGTAAGGTTGTTGGTACCATTGCAGCAATAAACTCAGGTGCAAAAATATGAACTTTTGCATCAGGAAAATCAGCTATTCCACCACTATGGTCATAGTCTAGATGGGTAAGAATAATATTTTTAACATCTTGAGCTGAAAACCCAAGTTTTTGAATTTGATATAAAGCAGTTTCGTTTACATCTAGTTTTGCATTTAAGAGAAAGTGTCCAATGTTGAGTCTTTTTTTAGGGGATTGAATGTCTAATGTACCTAATCCAGTATCAATTAAAACTAACCCATGGTTTGGTGTTTCAATAAGTAAACAGTGGCAAACCAGCTTTCCTTGGCTATTACTGAGTAAACGTCCTCCGATAGGACAGAGTGTGGCGCAATTTAAATGATGAACTTTCATAAGGTCTTGATAAAGGTTACAATGATAATTATGAATGTTCCAGCTTTTACTGCAGCTGAAAGTGGAGAAGATTTTGACGAATCTTCAGAAATAGCAGTGGCTGAAAAAAAGCCAGATGTGAAAGAACCGTTAAAATATGCTGTTATTTTACATAATGATGATTACACGACTATGGAGTTTGTTATTGAAGTTTTGAGAAAGTTTTTTTCAAAAAAGATTGAAGAAGCAACACAAGTTATGTTGCAAATACATCAAAAAGGATCTGGAGTTGCTGGAATTTATAGTTTAGATATTGCAGAGACAAAGGTTTCGCAGGTAACACAATATGCTCAATCAAGTGGTTTTCCACTTAAATGTACAATTGATAAAGCTTGAGGAAAAAAAATGATTTCAAAAAAAACAGAAGAAGTATTAAATAGGGCTGTTCGATACGCATTTGAAAGAAGGCAGGAGTATTTTACTTTAGAGCATGTTCTTTTAAGTTTATTAGATGAACCAGAAGTATTAGAAGTAATACAAGCGTGTGGTGGCAGTTACACAGAGATAATCAAAGATTTAGAGATATATATAGAAAAAGAAATTCCAAAATCGCAAACTAATGATGAACAGGGCGATGAACAATTTGTAGAACACCCTGTTGCAACATTAAATATTCAAAGGCTTATTCAAAGAGCTTTGTTTCATGTTCAATCAGCAGGAAAAAGTGAAATTAATCCAAATGACTTACTTGTTGCACTTTTTCAGTTTAAGGAATCTCAAGCCCTCTACTTTTTGAATAAACAAGAGATTGAACGGTTGGATGTTGTTAACTATGTCAGTCATGGTTTTTTAGATGACTCTCAAACAGATCTAATTGAAAAGGATCCTCAAGATGGGTCTATTAGTTCTTCTCCTGTAAGTTCCCATAAGAGTGCATTAAAACAATATACAGTTAATTTAAATCAACTTGCTTTGGACAATAAGATTGATCCATTAGTAGGCCGAAAAAAAGAGTTAGATAGAATCATACAAACACTTTGTAGACGCAAAAAAAATAATCCATTATTAGTGGGTGAAGCAGGTGTCGGTAAAACAGCATTAGCAGAAGGGTTAGCAATTCGAATTAATGAAAAAAAGGTTCCTGATATTTTGCATAATGCAAATATTTATTCTTTAGATATAGGTAGTTTACTTGCTGGGACTAAATTTAGAGGTGATTTTGAGCAGAGAGTAAAAAAAGTTTTAGGTGAATTACAAGAGCTAAAAGAAAATGGAAAAAAGCCAATTTTATTTATTGATGAGATTCATTCAATTATAGGAGCTGGGTCTGTCTCAGGTGGGTCATTAGATGCAGCAAATTTATTAAAGCCTTTTTTATCTCGTGGTGAAATTCAATGCATGGGCTCTACTACGTTTCACGAATTTAAAAATACCTTTGAAAAGGATCACGCACTAGCCAGAAGATTTCAAAAGATTGAGGTGCAGGAACCTTCGATCGAAGAAGCAGTTCAGATTTTAAATGGTTTAAAAGATCGCTTTGAAGAGCACCATAGGGTTCAGTATACTTCAGAGGCAATTCGTGCAGCCGTTGAGCTGTCTGTAAAACATTTAACAGACAGACATCTTCCTGATAAGTCGATAGATATTTTAGATGAAACAGGTGCGAAAATGCGGTTAAGTAAGAAAAAGCCTACTTCCTGTGAAGAGATTAATGAGACACATATAGAAGAAATGGTTGCAGAGATAGCAAGAATCCCTGCTCGTTCTGTGAGTGTTTCTCAAAAAAAGAGGTTAAAGAATTTAGATCGTGATTTAAAACTTTCAATTTTTGGTCAAGACCACGCAATTGAAACCTTGGTGACAGCTATAAGACTTGCAAGGTCTGGTTTAAGAACAGGAGAAAAACCTGTTGGTTCGTTTTTGTTTTGTGGTCCTACGGGTGTTGGAAAAACAGAATTAAGTAAGCAGCTTGCTCATTGCTTAGGCGTTCCATTTGTTCGTTTTGATATGAGTGAATATTTAGAAAAACATACTGTTTCAAGATTAATAGGTGCGCCTCCAGGGTATGTTGGTTTTGATCAAGAAGGTTTGTTAACAGATGCGGTTTATAAGAACCCCCATTCAGTAATTTTATTAGATGAATTTGAAAAAGCTCATTCTGATATTTGGAACATTCTACTTCAAGTAATGGATCATGGGTTTCTAACTGATCATACAGGGAGAAAAATTGACTTTAGAAATTTGATTTTAATTATGACATCTAATGTGGGTGCACGAGATCATGAAAGAAAGAAAGTTGGTTTCGCCCAATCTAAAACAAAAGGAGAGGATTCAAAAAAAGCAGTAGAAATTACTTTCACTCCTGAATTTAGGAATAGATTAGATGGAATTGTTTATTTTAACCCTCTAGATCCTGTGACTATAGGTCAGGTTGTGGGTAAGCAGCTCATTGAATTAGAGAATCAGCTCTTATCTAAAAACGTTGAAATTGAAATTAATAGCGATGTTCGAGAGTGGTTATCTGAAAAGGGATATGATGCTGCTATGGGAGCAAGGCCGATGGCAAGGTTAATTCAAGAGAAACTTAAAAAGCCTTTATCCGAGAAGATTCTTTTTGGAAAACTTATCAATGGAGGAAAGGTAAAAATCTCTTTGACAAAAAAGACCGGAGAGATTCGCTTTGTATGTACACCTAGAAAATCTTCAAATTTAAAGCATGCGTCTGCTGTATCTTCTCAAGGAAGTTCTGACGAGGAATCAACTTAGATCCAAAAGTTTCCATATGTGGAGTTAAAATTTGAATGTCTAACCAATTAACTTTTGATTTTTTAAGTGTTTCTATAAGGTAAATTAATGCTAGTTTTGAAGTGTTATTTTTTAAATGAAACATACTTTCGGCAGAGAACACCCCTTTTATAGCAACGCCATAAATTCCACCTACTAAATCATTGTTTTCCCAGACCTCTATAGAGTGTGCATAGTGGTGTTTGTGAAGATTGCTATAAGCTTGAACAATTTCTGGGGTAATCCAGGTGCCTTTATCTTGTCGTTTCACCTTTGAGCATTGATTAATCACTTCTTCAAAGGCTTGATTAAGAGTAAAACGATATGGACCTTTGTTTTTAAGTTTTTCTAAACTTTTTGAAATATGTAAATCTTTAAAGTCTAAAATAGCTCGGTTAAGTGGTGAGAACCAGGTTAAAGGCATGTCTTCAATTGGCCAAGGAAAGACTCCTTTTTCATAAGCTTCAATAAGGACATCAATGCTTAAGGGCCCACCAATAGCGACAATGTCATCATCAGCAAACTCAGAGGGCGCAGGAAAGTAACTACTGGTCAAAGCGTGTTATTAAATGGCTTCTACAACCATTACAGAACCTAATCCACCAGCAGCACAAAGTGAAATAAGCCCAAGGTTTTTCTTTCGAGCTCTGAGTTCATGAAGTGTTTGAAGAACTAAGCGAACACCGGTTGCTCCAAATGGATGCCCAAGTGGAATACTTCCACCATTGACATTTAATGTGTCTCGGTTAACTTCGCCAATTGCTTGCTCTAGTCCAAGCTTATCTTTTGCAAATTGATTGCTTTCAATAGCATTTACTGTTGCTAGAACTTGTCCGGCAAAAGCTTCATGCATTTCTACAATATCTAAATCATTCCAAGATACACCAGCATTCTTTAATGCTTTTGGAATTGCAAATGCAGGTCCAATTAAAAGCGCTTCTTTTTGTAAGTTAACAGCAGCAGCAGCATATCCTCTGATAACACCAAGAGGCTGCAAGTTAAGTTCTTTTGCTTTAGATTCTTTCATCAATAAACAGGCAGATGCACCATCTGTAAGTGGGCTTGCGTTTCCTGCTGTAATAGTCCCGTCTTTATAAAAAACAGGCCGTAAAGTTTTTAGTTTTTCAACACTCGTATCTGCTCTTACGTCGGTATCACGATCAATGACTTTTCCTTCGGGGGTTGAAACTGCAACAACATGGCTTTTGTAAAAACCATTTTCCCATGCCGCATGTGCTTTTAGATGACTTTGAACAGCAAACTCATCTTGTTCTTCACGGGTTACGTTATATTCTCTTGCCATTACATCGGCAGATTGCCCCATAGTTAATCCAGTTGTGGGCTCCTTAATTCCAGGTGCTTGAGGAGCAAGATACTTAGGTTTAAACTGTGATAATTTAGCGAGTTTATCTTTTGTTGTTTTACATTTCATGAAGTCTTGAAAAAAGTTTGTTGCTTCATTACTAAAAAGTGCTCTCAAAGAACTAATAGACTCGACACCACCGGCAAGACCGATATCAATTTGACCTGCAGATATTTTTGCAGCAACGCCAGCAGCAGCTTCAATAGCAGAAGCGCAATATCTGTTTATTGTTGTGCAGGCAATAGTTGAAGGTAAGCCAGAGTCAAAAAGAGCTTCTCTGGCAACGTTTGTTCCTTCAGCGGGAGGACTCACAATTCCAAAATAGCACTCTTCAATAAGAGCTGGATCTATATCAGCACGAGCTACGGTTTCTCTTAAAGGAACTCCACCCAGACTAGCTGGCGACATGTTTTGAAAAACAGTTCGCGCTCTAACGAAAGGAGTTCTCGTCCCATTTACAACAACAATTCTATCTTCAGTCATAGAGAAATTTATACGCTGCTTTGAAAGGGTTCTCAACCACTTTTAGTTTGAATGGTTTTGTCGGAGATCGATATATTACTGAACTGGAGGAGGTGACCATTTGGGGGCCACACAGTTTCCCATTCCATAGGTAAGACGTTTTACAAAAGTACCGTCTATATTCATGACATAGATATTTTGGGTCCCGGTGCGATTAGAACTAAATACAAGAAACTGTCCATCTGGACTAAAGTGAGGGTCTTCGTTGTTTCCTTGTCCTTTGGTAAGTCTTTCAATGTGGCTTCCATCTGGATTCATTATAAAAATATCAAACTTTCCAGTTTTCCAGCCAGCAAAAGCAATTTTATTGTTTTGAGGAGACCAAGATGGAGTGGCATTATAACGCCCAGCATAAGTGAGTCTTTTAGTCTGACTGCCGTTTTTGTTCATGGTATAAATCATCGGTTTTCCAGAGCGAGAAGTCACAAATGCTAGTTTTTTACCATCAGGGCTCCATGACGGATCAACATCAAACCCCATTGATTTGGTAAGACGTGTGGCAGTATTTTTTTCTTTATTGAGAAGAAAAAGTTCAGGGTTTCCAAGAAAACTCATTGTCAGAGCTATATTTTTTCCATCAGGGGAGTAGTTTGCACCGCTATTAATTCCCTTTCTATTGGAGACCATGTTTATCGTATTTGTAACAAAGTCAAACTCATAGAAGTCAATATTTCTAATGTTGTTTCGGTGTCTAGCATAAACAGAATAGCCTAGTTTTGTTCCATTTGGGCTCCATGCTGGACTAAATGCAATTGAGCTATGGTTTGTAATTCTTTTTATATTTTTTCCGTCGAAATCCATTATATAAATTTCTTTTTTTCTAGAACGATCACAAGACATGGCAATCTTAGTTAAAAATATCCCAGGTAGGCCGGTGAGCTTATTCACAACATCATTGGCAAATGTATGTGCAATCGTTTTTGCTTCACCTACTTTGGAAAGATATTTTTTTGCAATGAGTTGTCTACCTTTTGAAACATCGTAAAAATGAGCCTCAAAGGTTAGATTATTACCATTTACTTCAATTGCTGACTTGATTAAAAATTCAGTGCCAATCTTATTCCAGTCAGAGAATTTAAATTGATTAGGGAGAATTCCTTTTTGATAAGGTTTTTCAATAAAGGTAGAAGAGGGAAGAAAGCGAAAAAGATCCATAAATAAGAGATCATTTTTTATTGTCAGAGTGAGATTATCGGCTGCTTTTTTAGTTTTTGTACTGGTAGATCTATTGAGAATTGGAGCAAAAGCAATAGTTGTTTTTCTAGCGTGTGCTTGGCCCACTGGAATATAAGCCTGATTTGCAGCTATTGAAGTATTCACTAAAAAAAATAAGGATAATAAAAGAACGATAAAATATTTCATTACTCTTCTTTTTATCATAGTGGAAAGCCTAGTAAAATACCATTAGTCATCTGTCTGAGAACAGTTAAGTTTGGATAGTGAAACGGTTGACTTTCAATGATTGTTTTTTTTACGGCGTCATCAAAATGTCGGTTTCCAGAGGATTTTTTAAGAGTCATCTTATCAATTAAACCCCTTCTGTTAATATAGATCACTACTTGAGCTGATAAGTTTTGTCGTGATAGCCAAACAGGAAGGATCCAGTTTGATCTGAGTTTTTCTAAAACATGATCGTAATAACTTGCTTTGTCAGACTCTTTTACTTTCCCAGTGAGGGTGCTTCCTTTTGAAATTTTATTTCCTTTAATGGGATCAGAGATTGTTTTTTCCTGTTGATCAAGGGTTGTGATTTTATCAAGAGCTTTAATTCGATCGATTGCATTTTTTAACTGGTGTTTTGGAGGTTTGTAAGTCAGAGCTTTCTTTTTTATTGCCTTTTTGACGGGAGGTTCTTTTTTTTCAGGTTTTTTTTGCTTTACAGGCTTTGTAATTACTTTTTTTAAATCTTTTTTTAATGTGTCAGGTAGTCCAACTAAATCTACTTTGAGGGTGGGTATATAAGCGGGTGCTGTGGCTGGTAATATATAATTTTTAAAAACAAGAAATATACCTAGTAAGACATGAGCAGTAACAGACCACGTTATTCCTTTATCAATATAGTCTTCGTAGGTGATATTTTTTAATTTTTTTTTCATTAAAAAACCTTTTCACTTAAACAGATAGCTTTCGTCTAAAAGTTAAAGTGGTTTTTGTCGATGTGCCTCTTGTGTTACTAAACCTACTCTATGGATATTAGATTTTTTTACTTCAGCAATGACTCTTGCAATAAACCCATAAGAAAGGCCTTGGTTTGCTTTAATAAAAACTTGTATATCTGGTTTTGCTTTAGCGAGAACCTTAAGCCTTTTTCGAAGCGTACCTTTAGAAACGGCTTTTCCATTTAAGGTGATTTTTTTCGTACTATTGATAGCTAAGGTAATTTGATCTGGAGTTTTGTTGAGAGTGCCAGTATTTGCCTTAGGAAGGTCGATTTTTGCTCCTTGTTGCATCAAAGGAGCTGAAATCATAAATACAATTAATAGCACAAGCATTACATCTACTAAGGGCGTGACATTTATTTCAGCCATTTGTACAGGAGGTGCATTTTTTCTGTGACTGTTTAGATTTAAACTCATTTTGAAGAACCTGAAATTAAACTTCTTTGAACAAGGTTAAGAAAATCTTGAGAAAAACAGTCCATATCAACAGCTTGTTTTTTTATTAAATTACCAAAGTAGTTATAAAAAATAACTGCTGGAATTGCAGCAGCAAGTCCAATAGCAGTAGCAATAAGGGCTTCTGATATTCCAGGAGCAACAATTGCTAAACTTGCAGAACCAGTTGCACCAATATTTCTAAATGAATTCATGATACCCCAAACAGTTCCCAAAAGGCCAATGAATGGTGAGGCACTTGCAATTGTAGCGAGCCAACTTAGGTGACGCTCAAGTTTAGAAATTTGTTCTTGTGACCCTCGTGATAAAGACCGATAGATATTTTCCATTTCTTGAGAACCTGTTTTGGTTCTATTTTTTTGTGAAAGCTTTTTTAATTCTGAGTAACCAGACTGAAAAACACTAGCTAAAGGTGAATGTTTAAAACGTTCACTTTTATGAAATATTTCTTCAAGGTTTGTACTTTTCCAAAATATTTTATTAAATTGTTTGTTTTCTTTTAAAATAGCTTTTTGTGATTTCCATTTTGCATAAATAATTGCCCATGAAAAAACCGATGCAAGAAGAAGTGTAATTAATATAAATTGGACAACAAGCCCAGATCCAGTAACTAAGTCTACTAAACTAATTTCTATGATTTCTTGATTATTCATAATGAAAATATTGTAGCTTTTTTAATGGTGTGGATCAAAGAGAATTTCTTTTTTTCCAACAGAAAAAGCAAAGTATTATCATTGTGAGTTGCAAAAGGTTGCTAGAAAGAGGCCCATGTTTCCCACCAGATAGGAAGGAGTAATAGTCTTCTATTCCAGAGGGCGATACGATGTCATGATTAATAGTAATAGGTAGAATTCCAGAAAAATCAGTATTGAAAACAGGGAGCCCAAAAAGAGTAGACCAGCAAATGATAAGTCCACATAAAAGACCTGTGTTAAAATCAAAGGTACTATTATTAAAAGACTTAATACTAAGTAATACAGAGACTAAAAAAAGTGTTAAAACTTGTAAAAACTGTAAATCAAACTGAATTACTTTGATTAAACAGAAAAATACTGAACAAAAAATAATTTTGGGTAGAAAAGAAATAGAATTAGAAAAAGATAATAGTATTTTTTTTCTAAAAAGTGTTTCTTCACAGTAACAAAGTAAGCCCACCCCTATAATCTGAAAAACAAAGGTAATAAAAAATAATGGGGTGTTAAAAAGGTAATAAAATGAGCCTTCATATTGATAATGGTTAGTAAATATACAAAAAAGAACGAAGCTTGTGGCAAAAAAAAGTCCCCGCAGAAAGCCTAAAAAGAAATTTGTTCTTTCTTTAGTAAAAGAGGGTGTCAAATTTTTAGCATTATATTTTGTTTTAAACCCATCTAAAAAAACAACAAATAAAAATGATGCTAAACCTAAAATAGGAATTTCAAATAAGTTTAGAGTTTCACTA